>WNGD01007051.1_pt1 | contig 17342 bp, 18 predicted proteins | sample 5400671 | NCBI WGS metagenome assembly WNGD01 (sample SAMN13153369, study PRJNA577476) | soil metagenome | isolation source: 40 cm soil or saprolite under grassland replicate 2 | place: USA:California | collected 2016-06-15
TTTCCTGTCCCATCGTCTCCTTGATTATCTCCCCAACCCGCCTAGCGTCAGCGAGAATCTTGTCTATCTGCTCGTTGAACAATCCGTCCTTGTAGGCTTGGGTCCCGGAAACGCTTCTGTACTTGATCCCGGTCTTGTCAAGGGCATCCAAGAGCAGACCGCTCATATGCGCACCGTAGCTCCGGTGACACCCAAACGGATCCGGAATACTCGACACGGGAAAACCGAGGTACTTTGACAACGACTTTGGAAGACCAGCAGGAACCTTCCTCAACCCATCCTTATCATCCGAAAAAGCAATCAGCTCTGCCTTCACACCCATGCTCTCAAGGGCTAGCTTGACACCGTAGGCACGGGCCGCATCGCTATAGTTTCCAATGTGGGGAACCCCCGAAGCTCCAAGTCCACTCTCGACCTTCAGAAGAGAGGACTCTCTTCCCAGCCTCTTCTCCCGGCCTAGAATATCCGACGCGACCTTGTCGAGCCACGTCCCCCTGCCGATTATCTGGGGCGATTCCAAAGCCAATGATTTCCGACAGCTTTACAGTCGCCCACTTGATAAAGGATAAATCGTCGAGAACATCGACCGTTGTAAGTGGCGAACGGTTGTCGGTGGCCGTCCAAGGATTCCACCCCTCGAGTTTCTTAACCAACGAAACGGCCCGACTGCAACAAACAGTCGACAACGCCAAAGCGATCGCCGCAGTGTCTGGCGGCATCGACAGCACCGTAGCGGCCCTCGTAGCGAAGAAGGCGTTGGGAGAACGACTGTTCCCTGTTTTCATCGATACAGGATTCCTAAGAGCTGGAGAGCCCGAGGAGGTGAAGTCGCGGCTCTCAGAGCCGGCGATGGGTCTCAGGGTGAAGCTGATCCGAGCCGGAGGCCGCTTTCTCGAAGCAGTCAAAGGCGAATCAGGTGCAGAGGAAAAAAGGAAGAAGTTCAGAGAAGCCTTCTATCAAGTATTAGCGGAGGAGGCTAAGCGAAACTGTTGCGATTACGTCGTTCAAGGGACCATCGCACCGGACTGGATTGAGACCCAGGGCGGAATAAAGACCCAGCACAACGTCCTCTCCCAGGTCGGAATCGATCCACTATCATCATTCGGCTTCAAAATAGTCGAACCACTCTCAGAACTCTACAAGGACCAAGTCCGAACCCTCGGACGACATCTTCATCTGCCCAGCGACTTGTCGCAGCGTCAACCTTTTCCCGGTCCGGGACTACTCGTCAGATGTATTGGAACTGTCTCGAAGGCGAAACTGAACCTCCTCAAGTCCGCGACAAAGATCATCGAAGAGAAGCTGGGACCCTTCAACTACGAACAATACTTCGGCGCAGGCATCGAAAACAGATTCACCAAGGACCCGATCTACAGGGCGTTGCAGGAGACAACTGGCGAAGCCCTGGGTCTGCCAACATCCGAGACTCTCGTTGATGTTTTCGAAGACCGCGTTACCGGCGTGAAGGGAGACGACCGAATCTACGGAAGACTAGCCGGAATCAGGATCAAAGAAGACAGTCGAGAGACCCTCGGCTGGTTACCGGAGAAACTGCACCAAGCACAAGCCCGCATTGTGGAAACGTTCCCCGAATTGACCCGCGTAGCGGTCATGGTGAAAGAGCGTAGGGGCGGACCGCCGATGTCGGTAATAGTGCGCGCGGTCTCAACCCGTGATTTCATGACCGCCGCCGTCGCCCCCGTTCCATGGAAGATACTCAAGGACATTGCTGAATCAATCCTAAAGACTGGAGACGTCTCGCGCGTCTACTATGACATCACACCGAAACCACCTGCAACCATCGAGTTCGAATAGTATTGACAGTCATCCCCGTCGTCTACGTCAGAGGTCAGTACAATCATCTAATCGCACGACGACTCCAAGAGCTTGGCGTCGAATCCCAGCTAATGCCCCCGTCGACCCCTCTGGCGAAGCTTGAAGCCATGGGCGCCGATGCACTGGTCATGGGTGGGGGGCCGCAGAGCGTGCGGTCATTAGACGGTCTGACGCAGGAACTCAAGGACGCCTCGAATCTGATGAGAGAGACGAAGCTTCCGATGCTCTGCATTTGCGTCACGCATCAGCTCATGGCCACAACATTCGGTGGCAAGACGAATCTGGCAGAGAAGCCAGAGTTTGGACCGGTCATAGTCTCAGTAGACGACGAGGATACTATTCTGGAGGGATTGAAGCCTTCCTTCACTGCGTGGGAATCCCACAACGATGAGGTTGTTACAGTCCCCCCCGGCTTCAAAGCATTGGCGAGCTCGCCCAACTGCACGGTCCAGGCCATAAGGCATGAGAAGAGGAACGTGTTCGGAGTCCAGTTCCACCCTGAGGTCTACCACACTCCAAGAGGCGTTGACGTTTTCAAGAACTTCCTCGCAGCAATCGGAGAAAAATAGGACACGCTCGATCCTAGTGCAAATGACCAGCAGAATCCGGAAATTAAGCCTCAGGTGATCGATGGTGTATTAGCTCTGTCCCAGGATCCGTGCAGAAGTACCTTCTAAGTCGACCAAGGATTCTCTGTCTAAGAGCGCTGCTCGAATCTTCTTCGCCAGCTCTTCAGCGGTCAGCGAGAACAGTATTGGCCAGCCGTCCTGAGCATTGGTTATCGGGTGCACCGTTATCCCCTCATCTTGGACCATCTTCATCTCATCGGGCGCACTCTTATAATTCGCCTCAGGAACAAGCAGGTCTGTTATCTTTACCTTCTCCGCTTTCAGAATCCCCACAAGCTTGCCGGCTTCTCTTCCTCTACCTCCGAGACCGCCAACGGGTCCGACGTCCATTTTTAGTCCTATAGATCCAGTCATGACTTTCGACTGGATGATCGTTGTATCCGATAGCTCTGAGATTAGTGCGTTGAGCATCGCGTAGCCGGCGCTGGGTCCCGAAACCCCTGCACCGGGGGCGCCTTCCAGAATGCTTCTGATTTGAAAATGCACATGATACTTGGCGAGGTTGACCCTGATCTTGGACCAGAGCCAAGACCGTACCGCTTCCACAGCGTTCTGGGCGCTCTGTATGACAGAGTCGTCGGGAACGGATGTCTGTCCCATGATCATCGAGCTCGCCTGGCCCGTTACTGAAACATGCCTCTCTCCAGAGTTAGTGGGCCTCACAGTACACTGTATGGTTAATATGCCTCCCGATCCGCGTTCGCTCGTATAGAGCCCGTACGTGACTCCCGGTATTGCCTGGGAGAGTATCAGCGCCTCTGCTATCTCACGGTGCTCCTTATCCTCGAGCGACTCCAGGCTTGAGATTGCTTTCTGGAAGTGGAATAGTCGTATCTTGTAGTTGTCCTGGTTGACCTGGTCCTGCTTGAGGCTCGTACCCTCCTGCTGGTAGACCTTCAGTGCCTCTGTTAGCCGATCGATATCCTCCTCATATTTCGTCGTAACGTTCTGTATCGCCACCTGAGACACACCAGAATCAGTTATTGCCTTGGCGGCAGCGATCTCAGAAGCCCAGAGCCGGTGCGCCTCAGAGACCGTCTCCGCTACTCCTCTTGGGCTTAGGACTCGTTGTCTACGGAACATCTTCGTAACTTTTGTGGCATCCACCTCTGGGTGGAGGAATCGCTGGAGTTTTCTCAGATGAATCGCGACAACCTCAGTCCACTCAGCATCATTCAACGGTGGATGGACGTAGAAGATGTTGGGTTCGAACCGATCGCGCGTCGCCTGGTCGATCAATTGTTCCTTGTTCGAGGTTGCGATGACAACAACCCTGTCCTCTGAACGGAGTTCACTTAGCTCGGCCTTGACTTGGGCAAGTATCTTGTTGCTTGACGGGTCTCCGCCCCAGAAGATCGCGTCCGCCTCGTCCAAGAGTAGAATGCAGGGACTCTTCTGTCGAACAAGTCCAAAGAGATCCTTGACCCGCTTCTCCGGATCGCCCATGTAGTTTGCGCCGCTCATCAATTCGCCTCCTCGGACTTTGATGAAGCCAACGTTGTTCTCTGCAGCCGCTACCATCGCGAGCAGCGTCTTTCCTGTGCCCGGTGGTCCCATTAGGAAGAATCGCGGGTTAGACTGGTTACCCAGTTCTGCCATTGACGGGTTGAAGGCGAGAGCGATATGGTTCAGAATCTTGTTCTTCACATCGTGAAGTCCTCCAAGATCGTCGCGGCTGACCTTCGGCTTCATCACATATACCGCGTCCACGACCTCCTGCGACTTTTCCTGTTCTGAGTAGAGTTTGACGTTGCGGGCGGCGATCGTGAAGTCCTGAATGTTGGCTGAGAGTTTTGGCCGATCGAGACCCAGCGCGCCTTTGGACTCTCTAAGTTTTTCACGCAAGGGCGCCTCCTTTGACTTGCGTACCTCTCTGAATATTTCTTGGATATCGCTCGGGGTGAGCGAGCTTCTACGTCTAATCGTCACTTCTCGCTCCATCAAGTCGAGCAGGTCATCGGCTTTGAGATTGAGCCAGCCCTCCCTCTTCAACGAGTCCTGGACGACTGCTAGCAGCATCTCGCGGGTTACTCCGTCGTTGAGGCTCACCTTTGTCAAGCGTCTGCGAATATCCTCTCGTATCTTCTCGTACGCGTTAGTAGCCACTATGACCATTGTTCGCGATTTTCCGCTGACGATCTTGTCGAGCCAACGATTCAGCTCATCCTGTATCCTAGTGTCTTCTATCTCAGCTCCGGTTTCACCTCTGACTTTTCGTCCGAAGCTTTGAAACTCGTCGATGTAGACGACGGACGGCACCGAGCTTGCATAGTCTAAGAAGCGGCCAAGCTGTCTCGTGCTCTTGCCGTAGAATTCGGAGTAGACATCAGACCCTTTCAAAATGACCGGAGTTACCAAGATACCGCTCCGGTATCCTTCAAGCAGCATTTCACGTAGGGACACCATGGTGAGGAATGTCTTTCCAGTACCGCTGTCTCCGGCCAGACAGACTGCCTTCGGGAGTTCTTCTCGACCAAAATACTTCGTCAGAGTGGGATGACGTAGGACGTGCAGCCTGAAAGAGTCCAGCAAGAGGTTGAACTCTTTGTCTCTACCGATCAGATTCGAGGGCGAGAACTTTTCAGGAGGATACTCACGGTCTAGACGTTCCTGGATCTTGCGGAACCTTCGAGGTGAGACCCTGGCCTTGCTCCAGCGACCGTAGGACTTGTCGACTGAACGTAGCGCGACTACGAAGAACCGTCTCAACCAAGGCTGCCGGTCCCACCAGGGTCTTACTGAGCCGAAGAGAAACTCCGAAAGCTGATCATCATTCGATGCCATTCTACGTTTTGTCGCCATTCTTTTCTAATCCTCCATAATCGGTTTCAGATCAAAGAACCTATCCAGGCCTTCTCTCATCAAGTAGGCTATCGTGCCTAGTGCGGCGACAAAGAACAGCGAGAAGAAGTCAACCAGCGAGAAGAGGTTGAGGTTGACGAAGAACAAGTACAGTGCTACCGTGATCACGAGAACCTCTCCGATCATTACGGCGAGGCTTATGACGAAACCGCTGAGGAGAATCCTGAAGAAGACATCGATCCAGAGGTAGATCCGGTTTCCCCGGTCGAAAGGCGGAAGATGCCCTTCCAGGCGTCTCCTCTCATCCTCGAACTTGATCCACCTGTAACCAACAAAGGCGAACTGGGCTGTGAGGATGGAGTAGAGTATCTTGATCCAGAGCGGAAAGGCGTTGCCGAACTGGAAGAACCATCCGTAGAGAGAATTCCAAGTAACGGGTGTTCCCATTCCAGCGTTAGGGTTGGGCTGGAACGAGGCGAATATTGTAAGATTCAAATCGCCTCCTGACACGTAGTACGAGGTGTACTGTGTGGCGCCTGACGTTGGGTCCCTGATTATGATGGATGTGGTGTACGCGCTTGGATAAGAGAGCCAAGTGTCGACAGTGTAAAGCTGTGTCGAGTTGGTTGTGAGAGTAAAGTTCTTTGAAGGATAGTTTGTGTTCGAGAGGACGGCTGCGCTAAGATTACCCCTCACGTATGCGGACTGGATGGCTGGCTGGCTAGAGCTGACGATAAGCTTGTCGCCCGTATAGAGGTTAACGCTCTCCTGAGGATTGGTCGCCGCGGAGTATCCCGGGCTTATGATGGCTGTTAATAGAACGAAGGCAAGGGCTACAAGTATCCAAGAGGCTCTTTTCAACCCACCGACCACGTGTTGACTTTGTCCGTAACCTTCTCTACGGGCAGCGCTTGGCGCGCATTCACGTGAAGCGGTTCCGGTATAGACTAAGCTCCCGTAACTATGGCGGAAATGACACGGTTACTTCGTCTCCATCGAGTTTTTTAACCGAACCCGCGTGGCTTCCAATCCCGTGATGGCCAGTGGCGGTTGGCACATACAAGCGAATGTTTCACCGGTGGGAGACTCTTCGCGGGTGGACCCCCGCAATAGCCTTCGCAGCCATCGCCGTCGCAATAGAACTTCTCTTCTTCGAATACATGATTAGCCGTGGTCTTGCTAACACGTCCTTCGACATCTCACTCGGTATTGTTAGGATGCCTCTCTCGATTGCATTGTTCTTGTCGCTCGGAAATGCTGTCGTCCTCCTCGTTCTCTGGATGAGCGTCTTCGAGAACACCGCTTTCGTCATGGCGAGTCCTGACAAGCGCATTCGTAGAATACTCTACCCTCTCAGAATGATTAGGGCGGCTGCGCTGGTTCTCGCCCCGTTCACAATCGTCCTGTTTACACCCTATATCATAGAATCCGGTTGGTACATCAGCTGGATCTCCGGACTAACTAACTCTGTCACGTCACTCCAAGGGACAGCAACCGGCTTCTACACGTGGGCTTTTGGGATCTCTAGAACAGACTCGTCGGTCAAATTTGTGGCGTCCCAGCTCTCAGCTTCTCTTGCTTCCACAGTTGTGGCTGGGCTTCAGATCTGGAGGGTCAAGGGTACCAGGAACATGATGCTTCTTCTCAGACGGAAGAAGTAGTTAGCGAGCGAGGAGGATTTCCGCTATCTTGCTGAGCGCGCTTAGCGAGTCTGGAATGGCAAGCACGTCTGGTTTGAGCACTGAGACTTTCTTCGAAATGTCCTCCGGGGAGAGCTCCTCTCCCCCATCGAGGGCCGATATTCCTCCGATCTCCAGCATCGCTAGGAGGAGAGTTTTGTCGAAGGTGTGAGGTTCTCCCTTTAGCGAGGTTACCATTACCTTGCCGGCGATTCTTTTCTGTTCGAGTCTGATTCGAGGTCTGATCGCCTCGAGTGCCTTCTCAGCGGCGCGTTCGCATCCTGCAACCTGTTCGGGAGTGTACCGTTCTACCTCATGGAGGTCCGCCACGATATTCATCGTCTCAGAGATGGTATCCACTACATCATTTGTCTCTGTCCTCCCGCTAGCGAGTTCTCCCGCGATTCTCGCCGCGTCGATCTCGTCTCCCCTCAGAATGACCTCTGTGAGACGCTTGGACTGTTCGTCGGATCCGGCAGGCGTGTTAGTAGTCATAGAAGCCTTTCCCGTTCTTGCGCCCCAGTCTTCCTTCCTTCACCATCTTCTCGAGCAGGGGTGTTGGTTTGAAGCAGCCGCCATATTCCGACTCGAGCACTTTGAGTGTCTGGTAGACAACGTCCTCCCCGATAAAGTCCGATAGCTGAAGTGGTCCCATTGGATGGTTTGTTCCTAGGACGAATGCTTTGTCGATGTCTTCTCTTGATGCGACTCCCTGTTCTAGAAGCTTGATGCTCTCGTTGAGAAATGGCATCAGGGCTTTGTTGACTATAAATCCAGTCTTATCCTGGGACTGTACCACGGTCTTTCCTAACGATTCGACGAAGGCACTTGCTGATTTGACCGTGGATTGTGACGTCTGCGCCCCTCTTATCAACTCGACGAGCTTCATTGTTGGAACAGGGTTGAAGAAATGAAGACCCAGAACTTTGTCAGGTCTCTTCGTCGCCCCAGCGAGGCGCGTAATGCTGATCGACGAGGTGTTGGACGCAAGGATCGCGTCCTTCGGCGAATACGTGTCGATAGTCGCAAAAACTTTCGCCTTGACCCCAGGATCCTCGAAGACAGCCTCCACGACAACGCTTGCACTCTTGCAGGCCTCGCTGAAATCAACAGTCCCGCGTAGTCTGGCGTTGACTGTTGAGGCTTGGTCTTTGGCAAGATGGCCCCTTGCGATAGCGCGTTCGACGTATTGTTGAACCCGACTGAGGCCCGCGTCGAGGAGCTTCTGGTCCTGTTCGACCACCGCGACATCATGGCCAGCTGCAGCCGCGGTGTATGCTATGCCTGAGCCCATTGTGCCAGCTCCGACTACAACCACGTTCATTTCCGGTCCATCACTTGGCTCAGGGCTTTAGCTGATAGGGCTTTCCGCCAGATTATCAATTCGTACGAAGGGAAGCTCAGGATCGTACGGGCTAAGATGAGCCAGAAAATCGGGGAGCTGCTCAAAAGAGACCAAGACGACCCCGTGCAACGTAACGTCTCGCGGCTCGGATAGAGTTACGATTATCGGCAGAGTCCATGTCTCGGGCCCAACCAACCGTCCTTTTGTTCTAAGATGGTTAATTAGCGGACTCAACGACTGTTTTTGATGTTCAATTGCTGATTTGAACTTTGAAGCATAATTCGGGGATTCCCAGTGTTTGCAATCGAGGGTCAACAAGATTTCGCCCTTCAACGCGACTAAGTCGATCTGCCAGCGCCTTGCACTATCCATGATCACGATTCCCTTCTGAGTATCGAAGCCGGCTCCGCACAGACATTCTTCGCCAAATTCCTCGAACTCCTGCCATGTCAACGCCCTAGCGGCCCGATGAATAACGCCAAATCGTGCTGCCTCCCTCGCCAGTTTCATTCGAGCAGAACCACTTAGCATTGCGTTTGAACTGTTTTCAAGATCCGTCAACCCCGACAGAAACTCTCTCGCCATTTCAAAAGTGGTTCGGCTGGCTTGGGCGATCTCGGACAAGTTAATCGGCCTCCTGCCAGCTGTGCACTTGAGAGTCTCGACTATGATGTTAGCAACGTGGGAAGAGTTGTAATCGGCTCGTCTATAATGGAGAGTTTGCAAAGGTCAGCACTAGCATTGCAAGGCCTACTAAGTATAGGATTTTTCTCGAATTGCTCACTGGGCTGACGTCGTCGAGTGGTTCTACGCCGGCGAATCCTCTCCGGGTAAGAGTCATCATTACCAGAACTAGAATGGCGAACGCCCAGAAGCCTGAGAAGAGTAGGAGTCCTAGACCTATGACGGTTGCGATTCGGTGTCCGTAGGGTCCGAAGACTGCACGTGAGATGTGTCCGCCGTCCAGTTGCCAAGCAGGTACTACGTTGAGAAAAGTTAGGAGCGCGCCTATCTGGGCAGCGAAGAACAGCTGTTGGTCGTAGATGACGTTGGGATTGATGTATCCTGTGAGGTTGGATAGGAGGACTAGTATGAGCGGTTGGGCTGGAAAGCTCACGTTGGATAGGCAGCTTCCGACGCCCAGCTGAGCGCTGCAAATCGTGTTCCAATTATTCAACTGGGAAAGTTTTGTCGCGGTCAGGGCCGGCCCGAATAGCATACTAACTGCCCCGACAATCATTGTGACTATGAATCCTACCACAGGGCCGCTCAAGCCGAGATCGAACAGTTGGTCCCGGTTAGTAGGCGGACCCTTTAGTGAGATGAGGGCGCCGAAGGTACCTATTGGCGGAGGACCTGGGATGAAGTATGGGAAAGTGGCGTCCATTTTGTGGACGATGGTCGTTCCTTTGTGTCCGAATTCGTGAAGACCGATTATGGCAAGCAGCCCAACAGTGAAGACTAGAGCCTCCAAGTAAGGGCTCGCGCCGGGCGCGATTATCGCGTTGTACTGTGCCTGAAGTGTTTCAGAGCCAAGTCCGCCTGTCCAGAGAAAATATCCTGCAAGAGTGACGGTGACGACGGTTGCCACGAAGAGGCCGAGGTTGATCGTCCGGCGAGAAGGTTTGATCTGTGGCTTTTGAAAGACCTTGATCGTCAACGACTCTCCGGCCGCACGGATTGCTGCGGTCAAGCCTTGAGACTTTAGCTTCTCGACGAGTTCGAGGAACTTTTGCTTTGGCGGCTCTGCCGAGACAACAAACGTGGGCACACCGTTTGGATCGAGAAACGCGTCCTTGACCTGAAAATGTGACGCGACGATTAATCTGATAGAGTCGAGCGGTGGACCTGAGTATACGGCGACTGTTGTTTGTTGGGTGGGTTGCAGCGGAGTTGTTGCGGGAGCGTCACTCATTCCTAAAAGTCGCCGGTTTCTCGTGCGTCCGCTTTTTTCGCGATTTAAACGTGTTGTCACATGTTCAGCGAATATCACTCTTCGGCGACAACATATTATACGCGAGAATCCGAAACTATCGTCGGAGTCTCGTTGCTGGAAGCGCCCTACTTGTTGAGGCCCTTCAGACCAGACGATCTATCGTCTGTGGTCGAGATCAATAGGGTTTGCCTTCCAGAAAACTACAGTCCCTATTTCTTCATGGAAGTTTTCAAGAGCTGTCCGGAAGCGTTTATTGTTGCGGAACGAGAGAATCATGTTGTGGGCTACATAATGTGCAGACTGGAATTCGGCTTCTCTGATGTCAGGAGATTCCGGATGGTTCGAAAGGGCCACATAGTCTCGGTGGCGGTTCTGCCGGACTATCGCAGGCAAGGGATTGGAAGAGAAATGGTGATTTCAGCTATGAAGGCGCTGGAGCTACATGGGGCGGAGGAGTGTTTCCTCGAAGTCCGGACAGCCAACGAGGAGGCTGTTAAACTCTACAAGGACATGGGCTTCGACACGATACGGACAGTCGCACACTACTATCATGACGGGGCTGACGCTTTACTAATGAACGTCAGGCTACCGTATTCTCCCTCAGCGTGTCAGTCGTAGAATAGCCAGAGTGCCGGGAAGATCTTCGTAGCTTTTCAAACACCATTATTCCTAGGAGCACAAATGTCGGGAGGTAGACGATGAAGATGTCAAAAACGTCAGTAAACGGGTCTAGACCTAGAAGTCTGGTTGTGACAGTGAAGATGGTGGCGACGGCCATGATGGTGGCTGCTGCTCGCCATGAGAGAATCTCGTCCGTTTCCGGAGCTTGCAAGCTCTACAGGACACTTTCTGGAACTAGGCCTACGCTTCTTCTTTCTTCGGCTTAGTCTTTCTCTCGTATTCCGGGAGCAGGAGCCATTTTAGCGGAATGTTCTGGCTCGTCCCGTCCGGGAGTGCTCGCCTGATGCTGATGGGCAGAACTCCTTCTTCCAGCTCCATCAGCGCAATGTCGATCGGTGAGAGCGTGGGATCTTTTATGTCCAATAGTACTGGTGCGCCCATCGAGACTTGGAGTGCCCGGGCGCCTACTACTCTTGCTCGTTCGAAGCGAGTGAGCTTTGGAGGCCCGATCTCGATATTCTCGGGCTCTCTAGTACTCACTTGCTCCCTCTTCGCCACCTTCTCCCGTGTCCTTGGGAGGACCTGACTCTTTTGATTTCGCCGAGGCTATCACATCATCAATCTTCAAAATCATTCCAGCCGCCTCAGCCGCTGACTTAATGACTTGCATCTTTACCCCGTGTGGCTCAAGCACGCCTTTCTCTTTCAAGTCCGCTACTTTGCCGTCGAACACGTCGACGCCAGCCCATGTCTGACCCTTGTCGTGTGCTGCGCGGAGCTGGACCATTATGTCGATCGGGTCAAGCCCAGCGTTTTCAGCCAAGGCAATAGGGACTGATTCCAGACCGTCCGCGAACGCTAGTATGGCTAGTTGTTCTTTTCCAGATTGTTTCTGAGCATACCCTCTGAGCTGTTTGGCTATCTCAGCCTCTGGCGCTCCGCCGCCTCCGACCACTCGCGGGTCTCGGACGACATCTCGAACAACGCACAGCGCATCGTGAATCGACCTCTCCGCCTCGTCGACAAGCCTCTCACTCCCTCCCCTAACCAAAATTGTGACCGACTTGGGATTCCGCGCGCCTTCGATGAAGGTCATCTTGTCATCAGCGACCTTCCTCTCTTCTACGATCTGCGCCTTGCCCAGGTCAGCGGCCTTTAGATCGTCAAGATTGCTGACAATTCTAGCTCCGGTCGCTTTGACCAATTTCTCCATGTCCGATTGTTTGACTCTGCGAACAGCCAGAATTCCCTTCTTTGCGAGATAGTGCTGGGCGACATCGTCGATGCCCTTCTCGCAGAGCAGCACGTTCGCGCCCGCCGTGGAGATTTTTTCGACCATGTCCTTTAGCATCTTCTCTTCCTCGTCGAGGAAGGCCTTCATCTGCTCCGGATTCTCGATGTTGATCTTTGCATCAAACTCTGTCTTCTCCACCTCTAACGGAGAGTCTACGAGGGCAATCTTCGCCTCTTCGATCCTCTTGGGCATGCCGGGGTGTACGACCTCCTTGTCTAGTACAATGCCTTTGATCAGAACCGTATCCAGGAGGGATTCTCCTGGTTTCTTCTCGACTTTGATATCATCAATGTCTACTTTGAATCCGCCCTCCGGATTCTTTTCGGCGACCTGTAGTACTGCGTTTACTGCAAGCTCCGACATTTCCTTATATTCGGCCAATAGCTTGCTAGCGAGCGAAACCTCGGCAACCTTCCGTAGTGTTGCCTTGTCTGACGGATCGACTTTGATCGCGATCTCGTCCAGTATCTCTAGCGCCTTCGCGGATGCTTGACGATAACCGTCAACAATCACGGTAGGATGTAGATCTTGGTCGATTAGGTCCTCAGCCTTTTTTAGCAGTTCCCCTGCTACAACCACCGAGGTTGTGGTTCCATCGCCTACTTCGTCATCTTGCGTCTTTGCGACTTCTACCATCATTTTTGCCGCTGGGTGTTGAACCTCCATCTCGTCTAGAATTGTTGCTCCGTCATTTGTGATCGTGACATCTCCAAATCCGTCGACTAGCATCTTGTCCATCCCTTTCGGTCCAAGGGATGACTTTACCGATTCTGCGATTATTTTGGCTGCGACGATGTTCGCCTTCTGGGCGTCTCGTCCCCTAGATCTGGAGGTTCCCTCTCTGAGAATTATTACCGGTTGACCTGCGAGTTCGGCGGACAATCTACTTCTTGGCTCCTATTTGCAACTATGGCGACACAAATCGCGCGTGATATAAGTTTTTCAACCGTGTGAGGCTTGAAACTCTATGGAATCGTTTCTCGGGGGATTTGAGCGGCTTTTCGGCTGGATCCAAGTCCATTTCAGCCTATTTGGACACCTGGATGACTGGTGAGGCGCCCTAGTACCGGACTAGAGTTCACCGCTCGACATGAGCAAGATCAAATCCTACGGCCCAAATATTATCAGTCTCCCGCGAAGAGAACCAATGGGTCAGACCATCACGTCCTAGGCTTCTCTGATCCCAGCTCTTTGAAATGAGGAGGATTGCTAGACGAGCCTGACAGTGACGCGCCTAGCAAAAACCTTTCCAACAACTACTGAACTCATGACTCAGTTAGAGGATCCAGATTCCCAAGCTACATCATGTGTCGCACAGATTCCTGCTCTAGAAATCTGATTAGTTGAGTCTGTTCCTTAGCTTGATTTCTCTATATGTCATGAAATCATTCTGACCACACGGGAGAACTCTTTTAGACTCAACGTAGTGAACTGAAGCGAAACGGAGACTCGACGGAATGCGGGAACTCATCAGGATCAATCAACCTTTTCTTGGCAAAGAGGAGATAGATTCAGCTGTCGAAGTTCTCCGGACTGGAGTGCTCACTGACAAGAGCGGTATGGGACCTAGGGTTCTCGAGTTCGAGAGGAGCTTTGCAAAATATGTCGGGTCCAAGCACGCGGTCGCTGTTGTCAACGGGACGGCTGCGTTACACTCGGCTCTCCTTGCGGCCGACGTTCGTCCAGGGGATGAGGTGATTATTCCTTCTTTCACTTTTGTCGGCGCCGTGAACGCTGTTGTTCTCACTGGGGCTACGCCTGTCTTCGCTGACATTGACAAAGACAATTACTGTATGAGACCCGAGAGTGTAGAAGAGTGTGTCACTCGAAAGACAAAGGCAATCATTCCAACCGATCTCTATGGTTTACCGTGTGATCTGAAGAGCGTCGTTGATATCGCGAAGAGCAAGGACTTGACCGTGATCGAAGACGCGGCACAGGCTCATGGAGCTCAGTACGATGGAAAGAGGGTCGGGTCCGTTTCGGATATGACGTGTTTCAGCTTCTACGCTGCGAAGAATCTGACAACTGGTGAAGGCGGAATGGTCACGACAAATGACGATGAGTATGCTCAGGCTCTACGGATGATCCGTTCTCACGGAGAACAACGTCCCTACTGGACTGTTAGGCTCGGTCATAATTATCATATGACCGAGATTGCAGCGGCCATTGGCCAGGCGCAGTTGAGGAAGCTTCCGGGCTTTCTTGAGAAGAGGCGGAAGAATGCGGAACTAGCAACTCAGAAGCTGGAGATGACCGGGAAACTTCTGCTACCAAAGGAGCCCGATGGGCGAAGGCACGGGTGGTATGTATACACGGTGAGGCTGAGGGGGGTAAACGCCGCCAAACGGAACAAGATAGTGGACAGGCTTTGGAACAAGAATATCGAGGCGGCAGTCTACTACTCGACGCCAGTCCATTCGACCCCGTTCTATAGGGACTCAAACCTTGCCAGGAAAGGTCGGCTTCCCGAGACAGAGAAGGCGTCTCGTCAAGTCTTTTCGCTTCCAGTGCACCCGCGCCTTGGCGAAGACGATATGGATTTTGTCGCAGACACGTTGCGAAAGGCAATAGCGTAGCGGTTCTAGATTATCTTGTAGTTCTGCAAGACTTCCTTTATTCCCGGTGTGGTCTGTTCCTTCAGCTCGTAACTGACCATGGCCGTCGGCTTCGAAAATTTGATGATGCGTCGGATATCAGCGGGCGTGGCAATGATGACGCTGTCGCAGTCAGCCTTGCTTATCGTTTCCTGAAGGTCTCTGATCTGATTGTGCCCATACCCCATCGTAGGCAGAACTTGCGTGAGATGGGCATACTTCCTGAAAGTGTCTTTGTATATGCCAACCGCGGATTTTCGCGGGTCAACAATTTCTGAGGCATGGAATCGTTTTGCTGCAATAAAGCCGACGCCGTAGGTCATATCTCCATGGGTCACTGTTGGACCGTCTTCTACCACCAGAACGCGTTTGCCTTTGACAAGATCTGGCCTGTCAACTGTTATGTCTGAGACTGCCTTTATCACGACTGCTGTTGGTGCTAGCTGTTTGAGGTTTGACTCTACAATCTCTACGTTCTTCTGTTCTGCAGTGTCAACCTTGTTTATGATTCCCGCGTTTGCGAGTCGGACGTTGATCTCGCTTGGGTAGTGGTCGATTTCGTTTCCCGGGCGAAGCGGATCAAGAACTACGATGTGGACGTTGGGCTGGACGAATGGTATATCGTTGTTTCCTCCATCCCAGAGAATAACATCGGCTTCTTTCTCTGCGGATCTCAAAATCTCTTGATAATCGACTCCGGCGAAGACCACGAAGCCCTTTGATATGTGAGGCTCATATTCCTCGCGTTCTTCAATGGAGCAATCAGCCTTGTCCAAGTCCTCAAAGCTGGCGAATCTTTGGACCGCTTCCTTCGAGAGGTCGCCGTATGGCATAGGATGTCGAATAATCGCTACTCTCTTGCCGTGGTCTCTAAGAATCATTGCGACTCTTCTGGAGGTCGTGCTCTTACCAGCTCCGGTTCGGACGGCACACACAGACACAACTGGAAGTCTGGACTTGAGGGTGGTCGATCGAGGTCCCAGGAGTTGGAAGTCTGCGCCTGCAGCCATTGCGATTGATGATTTGTGCATCACGTCGAGATAGGAGATATCACTGTATGACAGTACCGCTGTGTCGGCTTCGAGTTCTCTTACGAGACGTGGAAGGTCCTCTTCTGAGAAAATCGGGATACCCGAAGGGTATCGAGGTCCAGCCAGCTCCGGCGGATAAGTTCGTCCTTCTATTCCGGGAATCTGAGTGGCGGTGAATGCTACAACTTGGACGTCAGGTGATCCTCTGTAGACGACATTGAAGTTGTGAAAATCACGACCGGCGGCTCCCATGATTATGACCCTCTTCAATGATGCACCCCGAATCGGGGCGGCGATTCCGTTTGACCTATATATCTTGGGCCACCAAGACCCGCAATCTTGTCGGACAGACCCGCCTCCGAGGTTTCACGGCCGAAGGTTGTTTTTGCGATCGAGGGCGATGGAGAGGCAACGGGCGAGTTTCACAGGTTTGCTAGTCCTCGTACAGCCGATGCGATTCTGAGGCTGCTTCCGATCGGAGGTCGAATTGCACGGTACGGTGAAGAGGTGTATTTTCAGATCTCAGTAAAAGCTCCAAGCGAGAATCCTCGGAGCACGGTTGAGGTTGGAACCATAGGCTACTGGCCCATGGGTAATGCAGTCTGCGTATTCTATGGGCCTACCAAACCGTATAGTCCTGTAAACAGGCTCGGAAGAATAACTGAAGGGCTAGATCTCTTTCGTAATGTAAAGGAAGGTACTGTTGTTACGATAAGAAAGGGTTAGGCTGCCGCAGGCTGGTAGATGCGAATCCTCGCATTCCCGCCAACCAATGTGATCAGCTTTCTCTTCTCCAGTTCCTCGAGAAGGTCCTTGGCGACGCTGAGTCTAAGGTTGAACTGATTTGCAAGACTGAACGGCGTGATGGCTCCCATCTTCTGAACCTCTCCGAGAAACTTTGGATCTCCAACCTCGGGCATTTGAAGCCCGCGAGGTCTCTTCTCCGCGATAGCCTTCGTCTTCGCCTTCTTCGGCTGTCCAGGCTCGTCCTTCTTGTCAGTCTGAACCTGGGTCTTCTCCATCTGAGCCATATTCTTCTTCTTGGCGCCGCCCATAATCGTCGAATGCTGGCATACTCTTTCTGGATAAATACGTTATCGGATCATTGGAAACACTTATTCGTCTTTTCAGGCTAGACGACGTTGTAGGTTTACATCAGGATTGATTGTATGAAACTCGTTACTGTAAAGCTTCCCGAGAGGCTCATTGCCGATATGGACCAGCTTGTGAAAGCAGGAATCTACCACAATCGCAGCGACGCAATACGTGCGGCGGTGCGAGAACTCCTGCGTCGAGAACTATGGCAGTCTAATCAGGGCTAGGGCTCGGCCATTGACTGCCGTGCAAAACTGTGCGCCGCCTTCTCCGGGTCAGATGCTCGAGTTATCGACCTGCCGATTATGAAAAAGTCAGACCCTGCCCGAGACGCTCGGAGAACCTTCCCTCCCTGTTTCCCTATGCCTGGAGAGTATATTCGAACGCCGTTGCTTAGCTTGGATCGCACGTTTTTCACGATCTCTGGTCGTGTAGCTCCAACAACCGCTCCATCTGCGCCCCATTCTTCAGCCCTCT
>WNGD01003026.1_pt1 | contig 17339 bp, 17 predicted proteins | sample 5400671 | NCBI WGS metagenome assembly WNGD01 (sample SAMN13153369, study PRJNA577476) | soil metagenome | isolation source: 40 cm soil or saprolite under grassland replicate 2 | place: USA:California | collected 2016-06-15
GGTCGTCACCGAGGAGCAGATCGCCGGCCGTGGCCGGCTGGGGCGGACCTGGGTCGCCCCGCCGGGCAGCTCGCTGCTGGTGTCGGTGGTGCTGCGCCCCCCGCTGCCGGTCCGGGCGGTGTGGCTGACCGCCGCGCTCGCCGGGGTCTCCCTCGCCGAGGCGGTGCGGGTGGTGGCAGGGCCGGACCTCCCGGTCGGACTCAAGTGGCCGAACGACCTGCTGCTCGGTGGCCGCAAGGCAGCCGGCCTGCTAGCCGAGGCCAGGATGGACGGCGACCGCCTGGTCTGCGTTGTCCTCGGCATGGGCGTCAACGTCAACCAGGACGTCACGGACTTCCCTCCCGAGGTGGCCGCCCGCGCCACCAGCGTCGCGCTGGCCGCCGGCCACCCGGTCGACCGGGCGGCGCTGCTCGGTGCCTGGGGGGAGCGCTTTCTGGCCGGCTACCAGCGGCTCGGCAACGGCGAGACCGGGGCCGTCCTGGCCGCCTACCGCGACTGGCTGGAGACGATCGGCCAGCCGGTGCGCGCCACCCGCCTTGACGCCGAACCGGTGGACGGCACCGCCGTCGACCTCACCGCCAATGGCTGCCTGGTGATCCTCACCAGCAGTGGCCGGCGGGTCGAGGTCAGCGCCGCCGACGTCGAGCACCTCCGCCTTACCCCCGGTTGAGTGGGCTTCGCGCAGTTGCTACGCTCCGCGCGGGTGGTGTCCACGAGGAGGTAGGTTCGGGTGGGGTTCCCACGACGGCTTCTGGCCGAGAACGAGGATCTGGTCCTCGATCTCCGCCCCCACTGGTGGCAGCTGGTCGGTCCCGCGCTGGTCACCGCGCTGATCGTGGCCGCAGCGGTGGTCGCGCTGCTGATCATGCCGGCCAGTGACCTGTCCGGTCTCGGTGGGCTGGCGGCTGGCGCCGCCGCTGTGCTGCTGTTCGCCGTGCTGGTGCTGCCACGGGTGGCGACCTGGGCCACCACCCACTTCGTGCTCACCACCGACCGGCTGATCTACCGCCACGGCCTGATCGCCAAGTACTCCAAGGAGATCCCGCTGGAGCGCCTCAACGACGTGACCTTCTCGCAGTCGCTGTTCGAGCGCATGATCGGCGCCGGCGACCTGTCGATCGAGTCCGCCGGCGAGCACGGCCAGTCGAAGTTCGACGACATCCGCCGCCCCGAGGCCGTCCAGCTCGAGATCTACCGCCAGATGGAGGCCAACCAGCAACGCATGACCGGCGGCCCCGCCCGGCCTGCATCCGCCGTCGAGGACCTGGAACGCCTCGCCGCCCTCCGCGACCGCGGCGTCATCACCGAAGCCGAATTCCAGCGCAAGAAGCAGGACATTCTGGGACGGATGTAGGTCGGTTCGTCTAGCTTCCACGGCTTCAGCCACGGGGCCGCTACGATCGTCTGGTCCCGTACCTCCAAACCCGTACCCTCCAAAAGAGGTGTCCCATGGAGCTGCCAATGGCGGTCAGCATCCGCGAGGTCGGGCCCCGCGACGGGCTGCAGGCGGAGGCGCCGGTGCCGGTGGAGGCGCGGGTGCGGCTGGTGGATGCCCTCAGTGTCGCTGGGGTGGGGCGGATTGAGGTGGGCTCGTTCGTGTCGCCGAAGGCGGTGCCTGCGATGGCCGGGACCGACCAGGTGTTTGCCTCGATCTGGCGCCATCCGGGGGTGGTCTACTCGGCGCTGGCCCTCAACGAGCGGGGGGCCGCCGACGCTCTCGCCGCTGGGGCCGACCGGCTCCAGGTGGTGGTGGCCGCCTCGGAGGCCTACAACCAGCGCAACGCGAACCGGACCGTCAAGCAGACGTTGGAGGAGATCGTCCGCATCGTGCGGCTGGCGTCAGATACGACCCCGCCGGTCCCGGTGGATGCCACCGTCTCGACGGCGTGGGGCTGCCCGTACGAGGGGGAGATCCCGGTTGGGCGGGTGGTGGAGCTGGCCAGGCGGCTGCTCGACCTCGGCTGCCAGGCGATCTCGCTGGGGGACACCACCGGGATGGCCACCCCGACCCGGGTGGAGGCGCTGCTCGACACGCTCGCCAGCGCCGGGGTCGATCCGCGGAGGGTCAACTGCCACTTCCACGACACCCGCGGCACCGGCCTGGCCAACCTGCTGGCCGCGATGCTGCACGGCTGCCGCGACTTCGACACCGCCATCGGCGGGCTCGGCGGCAGCCCGACCGCTCCGGGCGCAGGCGGGAACGTCTCTAGCGAGGACGCCGCCCACATGCTGGAGGACATGGGCGTCGCCACCGGCATCGACCTCGGCCGCCTGCTGGATGCCGCCCACCTCGCTGGCGAGCTGGTCGGCCATCCGCTGCGCAGCCAGGTGCTGGTGGCCGGGCCTCGAACCACGATTACGGAGAAGTGGTCCTGAACATGACCGACCCGAAGGCACCCCGGAAGGCCCTCGATGGAGGGGAGCGGCCCGAGCCCGCGTTCGGTGCGCTCACCAAGCAGACCGAGGCAGGCGGGGCCGAGCGCTACCACGACAAGGCGCGGGAGCAGGGCAAGCTGTTCGTGCGCGAGCGGTTGCGGCGGCTGCTCGACAGCGCCGATGGGTTCGCCGAGGACGGTCTGCTCGCCAACGCCATGGCCGGCGACCTGCCCGCCGACGGCGTGGTCACCGGGATCGGCACCATCGGCGGCCGCACGGTCGCGGTGATGGCCAACGACTCCACCGTCAAGGCGGGCTCCTGGGGCGCGCGGACGGTCGAGAAGATCATCCGGATCGAGGAGTACGCGCTGCGCCACGAGGTCCCGCTGGTGTGGCTGGTGGACTCGGCCGGCGCCCGCATCACCGACCAGGTGGAGATGTTCCCCGGCCGGCGCGGCGCCGGGAAGATCTTCTACAACCAGGTGCGCCTGTCCGGGCGGGTGCCGCAGGTGTGCTGCCTGTTCGGGCCGTCGGCGGCGGGGGGCGCCTACATCCCCGCCTTCTGCGACGTGGTCTTCATGGTGGACGGCAACGCCTCGATGTACCTTGGCTCGCCGCGCATGGCCGAGATGGTGATCGGCGAGCGCACCACCCTGGAGGAGATGGGCGGAGCGGCCATGCACTGCCGCGTCTCCGGCTGCGGCGACCTGCTCTGCGCCGACGAGGACGAGGCGATCCAGGCCGCGCGCCGCTGGCTCGGCTACTTCCCGCCCAACTGGCGCGGCGACCCGCCCACCGAGCCCGCCAAGGGACCCGCCTACAGCGGCCCGGTAACGCCGCTGGTCCCGCTGGACGAGTCCGAGCCGTTCGACATGCTGCCGCTGGTCGCGGCAGTCTGCGACGAGGGCAGCTTCTTCGAGGTCAAGCCGGAGTTCGCCACAGAGCTGATCTGCGGGCTTGCCCGCATCGAGGGCCGCGTGGTCGGGGTCCTGGCCAACCAGCCGCTGGCCAAAGGCGGGGTGCTGTTCGTCGACTCCGCCGACAAGGCCGCCCGCTTCATCTGGCTCTGCGACGCCTTCAACATCCCCCTGCTGTTCCTCGCCGACGTGCCCGGCTTCATGATCGGCAAGGAGGTGGAGCGCCAGGGGATCATCCGCCACGGCGCCAAGATGATCACCGCGGTGGCCGAGGCGACCGTCCCGAAACTCTGCGTGGTGGTGCGCAAGGCCTACGGCGCCGGGCTCTACGCCATGGCCGGTCCCGGCTTCGAGCCGGACGCCACCCTGGCGCTGCCGACGGCCTCGATCGCGGTGATGGGCCCGCAGGCGGCCGTCAACGCGGTCTACTACAACAAGCTCGCCGCCCTGCCCGAGGCCGAGCGCCCGGCCGAGGTCGCCCGGCTGGAGCACGAGTACCGCGAGGACGTCGACCTGGTCCGCCTCGCCTCCGACCTGGTGGTCGACGCGGTCGTCGACCCTGAGCGGCTGCGCGCCGAGGTCGCCCGCCGGCTCGCCGCCGCCTCCGGCAAGGACCGCGCGTTCAGCCGGCGGCGCCACGGAGTCCCGCCCGTATGAGGGCCTTTCGGTGAAGGCCGTGCTGGTCGCCAACCGGGGCGAGATCGCCGTGCGGGTGCTGCGCGCCTGCCGGGAGGAGGGTCTGGCCGGGATCGCGGTCTACGCGGAACCCGACGCGGGCGCCTTGCACGTGCGTGAGGCCGACCGTGCCGTGGCCATTGGCGGCGAGCGGGTGGCCGACTCCTACCTCGACGCCGCCAAGCTGCTCGCCGCCGCCCGCGAGGCCGGCGCGGACGCCATCCACCCCGGGTATGGGCTGCTCAGCGAGAACGCGGCCTTCGCCCGCGCGGTGGAGGCCGCCGGGCTGGTCTGGGTCGGCCCCCCAGCCGGCGCGATCGAGCGCATGGGGAACAAGCTGGCCGCCCGCCGCACGGCGCTCGCCGCCGGGGTCGAGCCGGTGCCGGGCACCACCGAGCCGGTCGGCGACGCCGCCGAGGTGGTCGCCTTCGGCGAGGCGCACGGCTGGCCGGTGGCGATCAAGGCGACCGCTGGCGGGGGTGGCCGCGGCATCCGCGTGGTGCGGGCGCCGGGCTCCCATGCAGGCGGGCGAAGTGATGCCGTCCATGGGAGGCCGGCGCAGCCCGCCGAGGCGGCAGAGGCGCTCGCCACCGTCCGCCGGGAGGCCGCCGCCGCCTTCGGCGATGCCAGTTGCTACCTGGAACGCTTCTTCGAGCGGCCCCGCCACGTCGAGGTCCAGCTCCTGGCCGACCAACACGGCGCGATCGTGCAACTCGGCGAGCGCGACTGCTCGGTGCAGCGCCGCCACCAGAAGCTGATCGAGGAGACCCCCTCGCCAGGCCTCCCCACGGAGGTGCGCGAGCGGCTCTGCGCCTGGGCGGTCGCGGTCGCCAAGGCCTGCGGCTACACCAGCGCGGGCACGGTCGAGTTCCTCTGGGACCCGGCCAGCGGTGGCGCCCATTTCCTGGAGATGAACACCCGCCTGCAGGTCGAGCACCCGATCACCGAGGCGGTCACCGGCATCGACGTCGTCAGGGCACAGCTCCGCATCGCCGCCGGGGCGCCGCTCGGCCTCTCGCAGGAGATGGTGCGCCCGCACGGCCACGCCGTCGAGGCCCGCATCAACGCGGAGGACCCGGCCAGCGGCTTCCTGCCGACGCCAGGTACGGTCCGCCGCCTGCGCTGGCCCGGCGGGCCGGGCATCCGGGTCGATGCTGGCTACGAGTCCGGCGACACCGTCCCGCCGTTCTACGACAGCCTGCTCGGCAAGGTGACCGCCTGGGGCCGCGACCGCGCCCAGGCCATCGACCGCCTGCGCGACGCCCTCGGCAGCCTCGACGCCGACGGCGTGGCCACCACGGCACCCGCCCTCGCGCGGGTCCTCGACCACGGCGACTTCCGCCGCGCGGCCCACTGGACCACCTGGCTGGAGGAGACCCTCGACCTGGGCGACCGGTCCTCGCCGTCACCGCAAGCGCCCGAGGTTGACTTCGCCGTCACGGTGGAGGGCCGGACCTGGCCGGTGCACCTGTACCAGCAGCGGCCCGCCGCCCGCGGTGGGGCCGCTGCCGCTGCTGCCAACGACGGGCGGGTCGCCTCACCCCTGGCCGGCACCCTGACCCGGGTCGAGGTCGCCCCTGGCGACCAGGTGGCCGCCGGGGACCTGCTCGCGGTAGTGGAGGCGATGAAAATGGAGACGCCGCTGCTTGCCCCGTTTACGGCCACGGTGGCGGCGGTCCCCTCCCAAGCAGGAGGCCCTGTCTCCGCCGGTCAGGTCGTCGTCGTACTGGAGCCCAGCTAGGGCCAGTTAGGCCAGTTTGGGCTGCGGCGTTCGTTCCAGGCGGCGATGCCCTCGCGGCGGTCGTCGGAGAGGACCGCGCGGCGCCAGGCTTGGTCCTCGACCTCGATAGCGGCCTCCTGGGCCAGGTCGGCGCCCAGGTCCAAGGCCCATTTGGCGAGGCGCACGGCGCTGGGGGAGTTGGCGGCGATCTCGGCGGCCAGCCCCCGTGCCGCTTCCGGCAGCGCCGCGCGGGACACCACCCGGTCGGCGATGCCGAGCCGCAACGCCTCGGCCGCGTCCACCCGCCGGCCGGTGAGCACCAGGTCCTTGGCCACCGAGCGCCCCACGCGGCGCACCAGCAGCTGGGTGCCACCGCCAGCGGGGACCAGCCCGAGGCGCACCTCCGGCAGCCCAAAGACCGCGTCGTCGGCAGCGACCACCAGGTCGCAGGCAAGCGCCAACTCCATGCCGCCGCCGAGCGCGAAGCCGAACACCGCCGCGACCGTCGGCAGCGGGCAGCGCCGCAGCGCCCCGAACGCGCGGCGGAACACCTCCCGCTGCTCGAACCAGTCGTGATCGGTGAACCCTCCCCGCTGCCGCAGGTCCGCACCGACACAGAAGGCCCGCTCGCCAGCACCTTCCAGCACCACCGCCCGCACCGACTGCTTGACCGCCAGCGGCTCGACCGCCTCGGCCAGCGCCAGCGCCAGCTCGGTCGAGATCGCGTTGAGCGCCTCCGGCCGCTGCAAGGTGACGGTCGCGATCCCCTCCGCGACCTCCACCCCGATCGGGTCCACCCGGCTCACCCGCCGACGCTACCGGCGTTGACCTGCTGGAACGCCCATTCCCAGGTGCGCGCCAGGCCATCGGCGAAGGCCACGTTGCGCTGCCAGCGGAGCACCCGCTCGGCCTCCCCACAATCAAGCGCGATGCGCTGCAGCTCCCCGGAGCGTGGCGGCGCGAACTGGGGCTCCGGGCCGAACCCGGTGACCTCGCGGAGGGTGGCGTACAGGTCCAGCACCGAGGTCTCCACCCCGGTGCCGATGTTGACGCGGGCACCGAGCGCCTCGTCGCGCTCTCCGGCGAGCAGGAAGGCGTTCACGACGTCCTCCACGTACACGTAGTCGCGGGTCTGCAGCCCGTCGCCGAAGATCGTCACCGGCTCGCCGGACAGCAGCCGGTTGCAGAAGATCGCCACCACCCCGGCCTCGCCGTGCGGGTCCTGGCGCGGCCCGTAGACGTTGCCGAGCCGCAGGCTCACCGGCTCCAGGCCGTACAGCGGCGCGAAGCTGGCCAGGTAGTCCTCGGCGGTCCGCTTGGCCACCCCGTAGGGGCTGGTGAGCAGCGCCGGGTGGTGCTCGTTGACCGGCAGCGCCGCCGGTTCCGGCTCGCCGTAGACGGTCCCGCCGGAGCTGGCGAACACCAGCCGCCTGCAGTCGGCGTCCAGCGCGGCACGGGCCAGCGCGACCGTGCCGAGCACGTTCACACGCGCGTCGAACACCGGGTCGGCCACGCTGCGGCGCACGTCGATCTGGGCGGCGAGGTGATAGACCACCTCGGGACGCGCCTCGGCGATCACTTTCTCCAGGTCGGGGCCGGTGATGTCCACCTCAGCCAGGTGGACGCGCCCCGAGGTGAGCGCGCTGGCCAGGTTCTCCACCCGCCCGCTCGACAGGTTGTCAACCACCACCACCTCGTGGCCGCCGCCCGCCAGGCGGTCTACCAGAGTCGAGCCAATGAATCCGGCACCGCCGGTGACCAGGGTGCGCACCCGGCTGATCCCCTTCCGTTGTTGAGTAGAGACGCCATCCTAACCGCCCCCAGCCTGTGCTTACCCGGCACCCAGCTGCCAGTTCCGTGAGAAGGGAATGCAGCCTTCGCGTCAAGAACGCCGGGATCTCCCTGCCTTGCTGTCTTGTCCTTAGCTGTCCAATCGGTCAGGGTTACCGCGTGATGGGTGAACCGGAGGGTGCGGGTGCGGGTGGAGGCGACCGAACGGCTCAGGCGGGCGGTGCTGCGCGACGTGGTGGTGCAGCTGTGGCTGCCGCCGTACCTGCTGATCGCCGCGGTCGCGGTGGTCGATCTGCTGCTCCGGAACGGGCTGTCCGCAGGCGCGTTCCTGGTGCTCGCGCCGTTGCTCGCCAGCCGGCTTGAGACCGGGCGTGCGGGGGTCCTGGCCAGCGGCGTGGTGGCGCTGGTCGTTGCGCTGCTGCTCGGTGAGTTCCACCATCCGGGCCAGGAGACCCAGCTCGGGATCCGGCTGCTGCTGATCGCCGCCGGGATCCCGATCGCCCTGCTCAACCTGGGCGTCCACCGGCGCGAGCGGTCCACGCTCGGCCGCGCTGCCGATACCATCACCATCGCCGCTTCGCTCGCCGCCGGGCTGGAGACCGGCCAGGCCTACCGCCTGCTCGCCCGTTCCGCCCGCAGCCTCTACGTGGCCAGCGCCGCCGCCGTGTACCGGCGCCAGGGCCCGCTGCTGCTGGCCGTCGCCCAGGACCGCGCCGAGCTGGTCCCGCCGCTGCCCGACCAGCTCAGCGCGGACGAGTTCCCGCACGCCTTCTCCGAGCAGCCGCTCCAGGCCCTCGGGCCACTCCCGGCGGCGCCCCGCCGGCGCAGGGCGCCAGAGACCCGGATGCTGCAGGCGCGTGGCTTTGCCGGGTTGCTGTGGCTGCCGCTGGTCCACCCGGAAGGGCGCCAGATCGGCACCATCCTGCTCGCCTGGCGCCACCGCCGCCCGCGTCTCTCGCCCCATGACCTGGAGGTGTCGCGCCGCTTCGCCGGCCTCGGCGCCCGCGCCATCTCCGGCTCCGAGCGGGTCCAGGCGCAAGCCGACGTCCTCCGGCAGCTCCAGGCGCTGCTGCTGAGCGCCCCGCCGGCGTGGGCGGGCGGCTACCGCATCGGCGTGCGCTACCAGTCCGCCAGCGGCCTCGCCCAGATCGGCGGCGACTTCTACGACGTCGCCGAGGTCGACGGCAAGGGCCTCGCCTTCATCCTGGCCGACGCCCGCGGCAAGGGCATCGAGGCCAGCTCCCTGGCCGCCGTCCTCAAGGGCGCCTTCCGCACCCTCGCCGGCGAGGGCGCCGGCCCGGCCCGCACCCTCGCCCGCCTCGACCGCCTGGTCGCCCGCGAAGGCGGCGACGAGGATTTCGTCACCGCCCTGGTCGGCCGCCTCTACCCGAACGGCCGGGTGGTGCTTGCCTCCGCTGGCCACCCCGCCCCCCTCGGCGCGGGGCCGCCCCTCGTCCCCCGGATCGCCGCCCCCCTCGGCCTCGGCAGCGACCCCCAGGACGCCTACGGCCTGCTGCGCCCCGGCCAGCGCCTCATCTGCTACACCGACGGCCTGATCGAAGCCCGCGACCACGCCGGCCGCTTCATCGACCGCGCCCGCCTGGACGCCGCCATCAGCCCCACCCAGGGCGACCTCCAAGCGGTCCTGGACCGCCTGGTCGCCATCGTCGCCGACCACGCCGACGGCCGCTACGCCGACGACCTCGCCCTCCTCGGCCTGGAGTACTGCCCCGACGGGTAGGTGCGGTGCACCGCACCGGGTCATGTCGTCGTTCGACCGGCCTTGTCCACATGGACCACGGCGACCCGCTCATGTTCGGCGACCAGCGCCGACAGGTGCGGAACGTTGGAGGTGACGAGCAGCACCGGTCCTGCTTGCTCCAGGGCCGTCGCGGCGACCATCGCGTCGACCGCCTGCTCGGCGCTGAGCCTGGCCATACCGATCAGTTTGCCCGCCCGCTCACCGATCTCGCGGGTGACCGGCTCGACCGCCACGCCGCCGAGGACGCGGTAGATCCCCGCATCACGCGCTCCTCCCCGTAGGATCTCGGCGAGGATCGCGGCGGAGGTGACCACCCGTCGTCCGTCGAGATGTGCAGCCCTCAGCCGCGCGTACATGACTCGATCTGTCGCTGCCCGTGACACACCTTCGTTATCCAGCACCAGCGATCCGTACGCACGAGGACGGACCCGTTTGCGGCCGCTCACTCCTTGGGCCATTCCGCCCGCGCTGCCGCCAGCTCTTCGTCGCTCAAAGGACCGTGGAGCTGCTCGAGTTCCGCCACGAGATCACCGAGACGGTCGTGTTCGAGTTGCCGGAGGAGGGCATGGGTCACGTAGGCGGAGACGTTGCCATGACCGGCTCTGGCGCGGAGTTCGGCCGCAACCTCGGAGGGCACGGTAATGCTCATCTTGTCGGTGCGTTGCGCTTCACCCATGGGCTAATCCTACCAGTAGTAGGATCAGGATGGGGCGGCCTCGACGTCGACACCGATCCAGCTAACGCCGTGTCAGGGTCAGCGCGCGTCGAGGTCGCTAGGCTGTGTGAAGCTGGAGATCTCAGCCGATCGACTGTCACCTATACGGAGCATGGATCTCATGGCCGACGCTGCTGAGCCGTCTCCTGCCCTGTCGCCTGAGCAACCACAGCTCCCCGCAGGTGTCTGGCGGCATTACAAGGGCGACTTCTATCAAGTCATCGGGATCGGTGAACATACCGAGGCCGGTGAGCTGCTGGTCGTCTACGTCGCACTCCATGCCCGCCCCGGTGTCCGGATCCGTTGCCGGCCGTTGACCGGTCCCGAGGGATTCCTGACCCCGGTCGAACTCAAGGGAATGACCGTGCCGCGCTTCGAGTGGGTCGGTCACCAGATTCCTTACTCAACGTGGGACAAACCCAATCCACTCTAACTTGACCCGGCTGAGGGCGCGCTTGCGACTTGAAGCTCAGCTCGCAATTCTTTGACAAGGGGACGTGTCCGCCACGGGATGAGGCGTGCGGCGACCTCGTTGAGCCTCTCAAGGTTGCGCCTTGAGCCCGTCGCCTTGGTGATCTCCAACGCTTGAAGCCTACCTCTGCCGCCTGGTCGGGGTTCTTTCCAACGACGAAGGTAAGTGAGATCTCGGCGAGCGCGCCGCCACGCGCACGGATGAAGGGGCCACCAACCGCCAACGACCGCAGGAGGATCTCTCGGGCGCCGAGTTACCACCGCTACCGGTGGCTCTCCTAGGATTGGGCGAGGCGCCCACGAGGTGCCTGATGGCAACTGTGCTGCCCACGAGGAGTTTGGCCATGGGATTCGAGTTGGAGCCGGAGCAGGAGGAGTTTCGGAAGATTGTTCGGTCCTTTGCGGAGGAGGTGGTGGCGCCGAGGGCTGAGGCGATGGATAGGGAGGAGCGGCTCGACGAGGCGGTGCTCGAACAGATGGCCGGGATGGGGCTGTTCGGGTTGCCGTTTCCTGAGGAGTACGGGGGGATGGGGGCTGACTACGTCACCTTCTGCATCGCGGTCGAGGAGCTTGCGCGGGTGGACTCCTCGGTGGCGGTGACGCTGGAGGCGGCGGTCGGGCTCGGGGCCATGCCGATCTGGCGGTATGGGACCGAGGAGCAGAAGCGGCGCTGGCTGCCGACCCTCGCCGGCGGCGAGGGCATCGGCGCCTTCGGGCTCACCGAGGCAGGCGGCGGGTCTGACGCCGGGTCGCTGCGCACCCGCGCCCTCCTTGATAAGGACAGCGACCAGTGGGTGGTCGACGGCACCAAGGCGTTCATCACCAACGCCGGCCTGCCGCGCTCCCGCCTGGTCACCGTTGCCGCTGTGACCGGTGAGCGGGCCGACGGGCGGGGCGAGATCTCCAACCTCGTGGTGGAGACCGGTACCCCCGGCTACACCGTCGGCAGGTCCTACTCCAAGGTCGGCTGGCACGCCTCCGACACCCGCGAGCTGGTCTTCGAGGGCTGCCGCGTGCCCGCCGACCACCTGCTCGGCGAGCGGGGCGAAGGCCTTGCCAACTTCCTGCGCACCCTCGACGAGGGCCGCATCGCCATCGCCGCGCTCGCCACTGGCCTCTCCCAGGGCTGCGCCGACGAGTGCGTGAAGTACGCCCGCGAGCGCCGCGCCTTCGGCAAGCCCATCGCCGCCTTCCAGGCGGTCGCCTTCAAGATCGCCGACATGGAGGCCCAGGCCCACGTCTCCCGCCTCGCCTGGCGCCACGCCGCCGCCAGGCTCGTGGCCGGCCAGCCCTTCGCCAAGGAGGCTGCCATCGCGAAACTCCATGCCTCTGAGGCCGCCGTCACCTGCGCCCGCGAAGCCGTCCAGGTCCATGGTGGCTACGGATATATGAATGAGTTCCCGGTAGCCCGGTTCTATCGCGACGCGAAAGTACTCGAAATAGGCGAAGGGACCAATGAGGTCATGAGGATCCTCGTGAGTCGCTCCCTGGGGCTGTGAGCGCGATGGGTGACGACGCGATCGTCTTTGGTCCTGGCGAGGGCGAGGCGCTGCAGGCGCGGGGGAGTGTGATGCTCTTCAAGGCGGTCGCGGCCTCGACCGGTGGAGCGTTTTCGCTGCACCAGCGGGAGTTGCCGTCGGGTGGGCGCAAGCCGCCCGTCCACCGGCACACGGATTGCCAGGAGGCGTTCTTCGTGCTGGAGGGCGAGGTGGAATTCGTCCTCGGCGACGGCGCCGACACCGTCCGGCACGGCCCGGGGACCTTCGTGCTGGTTCCCGGCGGGGTGGCGCACACCTTCGGCAACCCGGGGCCAGGTCCGGCGCGGGTCCTGGTGCTCCATGCGTCCGCCATGGACCAGTACTTCCGCGAGCTGCAGGAGCTGTGGTCCGGCGACACCCCTCCCGACCGTGCGGCAGAGTTGGACCTCATGCGCCGACACGGCATGGAACCGGGGTAACCCGCGCCCACGCCAGGGCGACTACCAGGCATGAGGAGCCGTACCGAAGTCCCAGCCGACGCTCTGCTGGTCCAGCGGGCGCGCGACGGCGACAAGGCGTCGTTCGCGCTGCTGGCGGAGCGGCACCGGGGGATGCTGCTGGCGCTGTGCCGCCGCGCGCTCGGCGACCCGGGTCTGGCTGAGGACGCCGCGCAGGAGGCGATCCTGCAGGCGCTGCTCAGCCTGGACCGGCTGCGGCGGGCCGACAGCTTCGGGGCGTGGCTCAGCGGTATCGGCCTGAACGTCTGCCGGCGCTGGCAGCGGCAGCGCGCCCGGGAGTGCTGGTCGCTGGAGGCGGTCCTCGGCGGCCGGGCTGTGCCGATTTCGGTTCTGGCTCCTGCTCCGGCGCCAGAGGAGCTGTTCGAGGCCGCGGAGGCCAGCGAGTGGGTGCTGCACGCCGTCAGGGACCTGCCGATCGGGCAGCGTGCTGCGGTGGTGCTGTTCCACCTTGCCGGGCTGCCGCATCGTGAGGTCGCCGCGCGGCTCGGCATCAGCGTCGGTGCCGTCAAGACCCGCCTGCACAAGGGCCGCGCGACGCTGCGAGCCGCGCTGCGTGAGCGTGAACATGAGGAGGAGCGTGCGATGATTGAGATGCGCCTGGCCGAGGTCCGCCACCGGCCTGCCGAGGGTGACCAGGCCGAACGGTTCGTGCTGCTGCTGGAGGAGGCAGGTGGGACCCGCAGGTTGGCGATCTGGGTCGGCCCGTCCGAGGCGACCTCGATCGCGCTGACCCTCCATGGCGCCGAGACCGCCCGGCCAATGACCTTCCAGTTCGCCGCCAGCCTCCTCGACGCCGCTGGAGGCCGTCTCCAGGAGGTCCGCATCACCCAGCTTGCCGAAGGGACCTTCTACGGCGTCGCCGTGGTCGCGGGGCCAAACGGCAGCCGCGAGTTCGACGCCCGCCCGAGCGACCTGCTCAACCTCGCGGTGCTCACCGGCGCGCCGATCCGGGTCGATGAGGCGGTCGTCGAGGAGGCCACCCGCACCGACCGTGGAACCCACCTGGTCGAAGAGGCCGCCGCCTTCCCGTCGGGCACCGAAGCGATCGTGGACGGGTCCCTGAGTCGCTGGAAAGCCGAGCACGAGGCCTTCAGGCGGGAAATCGAGGAGCGGGAGGCGGCAGCCGGCGGGTGACCGCGGTCACTCCACCCGGATATCGCCCGGAGCAGGCGTACGGGCGGGGTCCAGGCCGGCGCGCTGCGCCGCGTGGGCGAAGCGCGCAGCGTCGCGGACGGCGGCGGCGCCCTCGTCGTTGTTGAAATAGACGTACACGTCGGCCTTGGGGCCGAAGAGGTCAGCGAGGCGGCTGGCCCAGGTGGCGAGCGCCCGGTCGCCGTAGGAGGGGGACGGGGTGGCGGCGCCGTGGTGGAAGCGGAGGTAACCCCAGGGAGCGGTGCGCCACAGCGGGGTCGTCTGGTTGCCGCCGTCAGTCAGGCACAGCACGGCGCCGTGGGTGTCGAGCAGGGCGCGGGTCTCGTCGCTGAACCAGCTTTCGTGGCGTGGCTCGACCGCCACCCTGATCCGTTTGGGGAATGCGTGCAGCGTCCGGTCCAGTAATTCCAGGTCGGCCCGCAATGTGGGTGGAAGCTGCAACAGGATCGGGCCGAGGCTGGCACCGAGGTGCTCGGCGTGGTCCAAGAGACGCCGCACCGGGTCCTCGGGTTCGCGGAGCCGTTTCACGTGAGTGAGATAACGGCTTGCTTTGACCGCCATGACGAAGTCAGTGGGCGTGCGCTTTGCCCAAGCGGCGAACGTGTCTGGCTCGGGGAGCCGGTAGAAGGCGTTGTTCGACTCCACGGTGGCGAACTGTCCCGCATAGTGTTCGAGCCAGCGCGCTTGCGGCAGCTTCTCCGGGTAGAAACGGCCACGCCAGTCGCGATACTGCCAGCCTGACGTGCCAACCAGGATGGACATGTTGACTCCTGCTCACTTCCGTGAGCAGCGTATTTTCAGAGTGGCAGAAACAAATTGCCGCTTAGAGGTTGTAGCGGTCCCGCATGGTCGCGTCGTTTGGGTTGATCTCGCGCAGGGCGCTGTTGCGGAGGCGCTCGTTGATCTCGTCGAGGTGGGTGCGGACCAGTTCCTTTTCGGCCTCGGTGATGCGGCCGCGATGTGGCTCGCCAGCGTGTTCGAGGGTGGCGTAGTTGACCTTGCCGCGGGCGGCGCGGCCAGTGGGGGCTGTACCAGCGCTCTTGGCGCGGGTGCGGTGCTTGGAGATGAGCGCCTCCTGCACCGCGGACTCCATGACGCCGGGTCCGGCCAGCAGGTTGAAGTCCTCGATACCGACGGTCAGGCGCTGGCCCCTGCGAGCGCCGGGGCGGATCCATTCGACGGTGACGTAGCGAGAGGCCCCTTCGAGGGACTCGACTTCCTCGGGGAGGACCTCAAGGGTGACCGGCAGGTCCGAATATTCAGGGTGCTCGTGGACGATGAGCTTCCCGAGGTCCTGCTCGTCAGCCTCCTTGCCTGAAATGTCCGAGACATGGACGACCTTGACTGCCATCAGGGTAGATTCCTCCCTCAATCCAAAAGGGATCGCTAGCTGGGCTTTACGTTAATCGAAAACGTATCGGTTAGGCAACGCCGGCTGCCGCATGCGGGTACGCACCCGGAACCGCCGTCAGGAACCGATAGTATCGCGTATCGCTGTCAGTCGTTAGTCCTAAGAAGGCGGGGTCGTGCCGGCGGAATCCGAAGGATCGCGCCCGGGAGCGCGTTCGGCTTGGCGTACCTGGGTCATCGCGGCGGTGGTTGCCGCCTTCTTTGCCGTGACGCTTTTCGCTCGCTGGCGCCAGGTCATGGCGGTGAAATGGCACCTTGAGGTGGGCTATTTCGCCGTAGCCTGCGTGCTGCTTGCCGCCTCCTATGCGCTGGTGGCGGCGCTGTGGGGCCTGGCGTTGGAGGCAGTGGCCGCCGCTCGGCCGATCGTCGGCGCGCGCATTTGGTTCGTGTCGAACCTCGCCCGCTACGTGCCCGGGAATGTCTGGAGCTTCGTGGGCGCGGCCGAGCTGGCCCGGCGGGAGGGCGTCCGCCGCCGTGACACGCTCGCGGTGATGGCGCTGACGCAGGGCCTGTCGGTCGGGGTCGCCCTGCTTGTGGGCCTGCCGGTACTGCTGGCGGAACGGTCGCGCCTGGGACGGCCGGCACTGGTCGGCACGGCCCTGCTGCTGGCCGCCGTCGTGACCGCGCTGCTGTTGTGGCGCCCGTTGTGGCGCGTTGCCGCTCCGCTGCTGGCGCGCCGGTTTCCGGGACTGGTTACTTCTGGAGGAGAGGGCGCGGCAGGGGAGCGGGCGTCGTTGCCGCCGCCCCTCGCCGTGGTAGGGCTCTGCATCGGGTACGCCCTCTACTGGGCGGTCACGGGCCTGGCGTTCGCGGCCCTGTACCGCAGCCTCTTCCCGCTGGCGGGTGGGGATGTGCCGCTGGTGGTGGCGGCGTACGCGGCGGCGTACGCGGTCGGGTTCCTGTCGCTGCTGACCCCGGCGGGTCTGGGCGTGCGTGAGGGGGTGCTGGTGGTGGCGCTGGCGCCCCTCCTGCCGGCGGGCCCGGCGCTGGTGGTGGCGCTGCTGTCGCGGCTATGGATGATGCTGTTCGAGCTGCTCGGCGTGGGCGTCGCCTGGCTGGTCGCCCGCGCTGGGCGCGAGCAGGCGACGCTCTAGCTGGCGCTCTAGCCGCTCGACTCGTTCGGAGACGTTCGCCACCAGCTCGGCGAGGAAGCCGACCAGCACCACCAGCAGTCCTGCCAGCAGGGCGATCCCGGCGACCAGCATGAGCGGCCGGTACTGGGTGTGGCTGGAGAGGTAGCGCCAGGCGAGGTAGGCCCACAGCAGCGCCCCTGCGCCGATCATGGCCGAGCCGATCGCGCCGAAGAACAGCATCGGCTTGCGCTGGAAGGTGAGCAGGAATTTCAGGGTGACGACGTCGATGAACGACACCGGCAGGCGGGAGAAGCCGAATTTCGAGCGCCCGCTCTGGCGCGCCTGGTAGGGGACCTTGACCTCGCCGATGCGGTAGCCCTCGTTGAGCGCCAGCACCAGCATGTAGCGGTGCCAGGAGGAGCGCATGGCGAACCCGTCGGTCACCTCGCGGCGGAAGGCCTTGATCCAGTTCATGTCGTGGACGTCCAGGCCGAACAGCAGGCGGCAGGTGAGGTTGGCGAGGCGGCTGGCGACCCGCTTGCCGTCGCGGCGGCCCTGGCGCCAGCCGCTGACCACGTCGTAGCCCTCGTCCAGCTTGCCGAGCAGCAGCGGAATGTCGACCTCGGGGTCGGACTCGAGGTCGGCGGGCAGGAACACGATGATCTCGCCGCCGGCCTCGCGGAAGCCGCGGTTGAGCGCCTCGGTCAGGCCGAGGTTCCGCCGCTGGCTGACCAGGCGCACCCGCGGCTCGCTGCGCTGGAGGGCCAGGATGGCGGCGGCGGTGCCGTCGGTGGAGCCGTCGTCGACGTAGACCAGCTCCCAGGGCCGGCCCAGCTCGGCGAACGCCTTGGCGGTCCGCTCCACGAAGGTGCTTACGGTGGCCTCTTCGTTGTGGGCGGGGACCACCACCGACACCAGGCGCCCGTCAGGCGACCGTGAAGGTGAATCTGAATCCGCACGCATGGCCCCATCATCGCAAGGTGGAGGGTCGGGCGGCCACTCTGCCCACCGCTATCGGGGCCGGTTTAGGGGATCGAGCGGCACTGCCGATACAGAGGGTGAGGCGGCAGGGATGGACGAATCGCCGCCTCGGAGACGCTCAGCGGGTCGGTTGCCATGCCGGTTGGCGAGTCCATGCACCGGCGGCGGCCCACGCGAGGAGAGATGAGATGGTGGCCCCACCGACGCCGACCTGGGGCGCCGGCCCGCTGAGCGGTCACCTCCGCCACCCTATGCAAAGAACCCGCGGACGGTCGCGATCACATGGTCCTGCTGCGCCTC
>WNGD01003028.1_pt1 | contig 17337 bp, 15 predicted proteins | sample 5400671 | NCBI WGS metagenome assembly WNGD01 (sample SAMN13153369, study PRJNA577476) | soil metagenome | isolation source: 40 cm soil or saprolite under grassland replicate 2 | place: USA:California | collected 2016-06-15
TGTCGGCACCAGCGGGCTAGAACGCGAGCTCGGGCTGCTCATAGGTGCGGCGGCACGGTGATGAGCGGCAGGCCGCCCGCCGCCGGGCGCACCGGATCGAGCCGGCCCCGGTCCCGGCTGCTTACCCGCCCCGGAGTGCTGACCCGCTCCGGGATGCTGCGCGCGGCACCGCTGCTGCACTCGCCCCGGTACGAGGTGTTCCCGGCCGCCAGCGTGGAGCAGGCCGTGCTGGACTGGGTGCCCAGCGAACTCACCGTGACGGTGACGGCCTCTCCGGCCAGGGGCCTGGAGCCGACCCTGGACCTCACCGAGCGGCTGGCGGGTCACGGCTACCACGTGGTGCCGCATCTGTCCGCCCGGCTGGTCAGGGATGACGCCCACCTCGCCGACATCGTCGCCCGGCTCACCGGCTGCGGCATCGACGACGTGTTCGTCCCGGCCGGGGATGCCGACCCGCCGGCCGGGCAGTTCGCCAGCGCGCTGCCGCTGCTCGTGCGGCTGACCGAGATGGGCAGGCCGTTCGCCCGGGTGGGGATCACCGGCTACCCGGAAAGCCATCCCAGGATCGGCGACGATGTCACCATCCAGGCGATGTGGGACAAGCGGCTGCATGCCAGCTACCTGGTCAGCAATATCTGCTTTGACCCAGCCACGCTGCGGCGGTGGATCAGCCGGGTCCGGGCCAGGGGGGTCAGCCTGCCGCTGTTCGTCGGGCTGGCCGGCCCGGTCGATCGGGCCAGGCTGCTGCGGATGGCAGCCAAGGCCGGGGTCGCGGAGTCGGCCAGGTTCCTGGCCGGGCACACCGAGTGGTTCCTGCGCCTCGGCACGCCCGGCGGGTACCGGCCGGACCGGCTGCTGGAGCGGACCGGGACCGCCCTCGCCGCTCCCGCGTCGGCCGTCGAGGGACTGCACCTCTTCACGTTCAATCAGGTACGGCAGACGGAGGAATGGCGCCGGGCGCTGCTCGGCCGGCCGCCGGCCGGGCCGGTACCTGATCCGGCGGGCTGAGTTCCCAGGCCTGCCCGGCCGGCCGGGCAGCCTTCGTAACTAAGAGGCCCCGGCCTCTCATGTGGGTGAACTCGCGATCATGGTTCTTCCGTTGGAAGAGCGGGCGCGGCGCATTCGGCCGCGCGGGTGCGGAACAGGGTCCGTTCACGTTCGTTGCTGGTCAGGGCCGCGGCGCGGGTGAATTCCTGGCCGGCCTCGGAGAGCCTGCCCAGCCTGGCCAGCAGGTCACCCCGCACGGCCGGGAGCTGGACGTAGCCGGCCAGCGCCGGCTGGTCCGTTAGCTTGTCGGCGATCTCCAGCCCGCGGGCCGGGCCGTACGCCATGCCGACGGCGACGGCGCGGTTCAGCTCGACGACCGGTGATGGCGTCAGGTGGGCGAGCACCACGTACAACGCGGCGATGCGCTCCCAGTCGGTGTCCTTGACCGACGCCGCCCGGGCGTGGCAGGCGGCGATCTCGGCCTGCACCGCGTACGGACCGGGCGCGACGGGGAGCATCTCCGCGCGGGCCAGGGCCGCCAGGCCGCGGCGGATCAGCAACCGGTCCCAGCGCAGCCGGTCCTGGTCGGTGAGCAGGATCGGCTCGCCGGCCCGGCCAGTGCGGGCGCCGACGCGGGACGCCTGCAGTTCCATCAGCGCGACCAGCCCGTGCACCTCGATCTGGTGCGGCATCAGGCCGGCCAGCAGCCGGCCGAGCCGCAATGCCTCGGCGCACAACTCGGGGCGGATCCAGTCCTCGCCCGACGTTGCCGAATAGCCTTCGCTGAACACCAGGTAGATGACCTCTAGCACCGAGCCGAGGCGGCCGGCCAGCTCGCCCGGCGCGGGGATGGCGAACGGGACCTTCTTGTCGGCGAGCGTCCGCTTGGCTCGGACGATCCGCTGCGCGATCGTCGGCTCCGGGACCAGGAACGCCCTGGCGATCTCGTGCGTGGTCAGCCCGCCGATCATGCGCAGCGTCAGCGCAGCGCGGGCCTCGGCCGGCAGCACCGGGTGGCAAGCGATGAAGATCAGCCGGAGCAGGTCGTCGCCGATGTGGTCATCCATCTTGTCGACGTCCGGCTCGGTGCGGGTCTCTGCGCGGGCTTCCATGTCACGGCCTACTTCCTGCAGTTTCTGGTCGTAGCGGGCGCGGCGGCGGACCAGGTCGATGGCCCGGTGCTTCGCGGTCGCCATCAGCCAGGCGCCGGGCCCGTCCGGGACACCCTGGACGGGCCACTGCTCCAGCGCGATCACCAGGGCGTCTTGCGCCAGTTCCTCCGCCGCGCCGACGTCACCGGTGATCCGGGCCAGGCCCGCGATGAGGCGGGGCGATTCGATCCGCCAGACCGTCTCGATCGCGGACTTCGTGGCCGCATAGTCGGGCAGCGCCGGGTCAGCCAACGTCCGCCGGCCCCATTACCTGGCGGATGTCGGTCTGCCCTTCCCAGCCTGCCCAGAGGTCACGGTGCAGCCTGATGAAGCGCGAGGCCCATTCCACTGCTTCTTCCTTCGACCGGACCTCGTAGAGGGCGTAGCTGACCAGTTCCTTGGACTCGGTGAACGGGCCGTCGGTCACGGTCACCTTGCCGCCCGCCAGCGCGACCCGCGCCCCGCTCGCGCTGGGCAGCAGGCCCGCGGTGTCCAGCAGCAGGCCCGCTTCGGTGGCTTCGCCGCCGAGCCTCATGATCGCCTCGAACAGCTCGGGAGGCGGCGGGGTCGACGGGCTGGCACCGGACAGTAGCATCATGTAACGCATTGCTGTTGCTCCTGTTCTTGATTGTTCTGGTGGTATCAGGCGACGCGACGGTACAGGCTGACCGCGACGATGGCGATCCAGGTGAAGGCGGCCAGTACGGCCGCGTAGAATGGCAGCACGATGGCGCTGGAGCTTGATCCGGTGGTGACGCCGGCGAAGCCGGCCAGGAACGCGACGCCGGTGATGCGGGAGTAAATGGCCATGCCGCGCCGCCGGTCGCGGGAGAAGTAGCGGGCGATGACGAAGCACGCCGCGATCAGCGCGACGAACCCGATGCTCGCCGAGATGAGGTGGCCGTAGCCGTGCCAGCTCACCTGCGCTGCCTGGCCGGCCGGGGCGCCGGGGCCGAAGCCGTCGGCCGGGTCGGCGCGCAGCGGGCCGGCCGCCATCAGGCCGGCCCCATAGAGCCCGATCAGCCGCGGGCCCCAGTTACCGCCGGCCCGTCCGGCGAGTGCCCGGCGGGCGCCGACGGCGAACGCGATCGTCATCGCGCCGGCCAGCAGGAACGTGACGATCTGGATCCAGCCAAGCGGGCCGTTGCTCAGCAGGCTCGCGTCGTCGTGGGCGATGCTGAACCCGTGCCGGGTCAGTCCCTGGATGAGGATCGAGGCCTCGAAGACTGCTCCGGCCAGGACGCCGTAGCCGAGCAGCGACTTGGTAACACGATCGGCCAGGCATGGCTGCTGGCGCTGGCTGGCCGCCGTGGCCTGGGTCTTACTGGCTGCGGTCTTGGTGGTCATGACGGCTCGTCCCTTCGGCTCGGGGCGGACCGTCTGCTCGATCTGCCCTCTGCCTAGGCCTCGAACGAGCCGACGCGAACTCGACACATCCGGCAAGAATTATTTCGCGGGCCCGAGGCGCGCGGCCGGCCCGCGCGCTGAGCGGACTCCCGGAGCCCGGGCAGTTCAGCCGTCCAGGGCCTCGACGAACATCCGCGATCCCGGCGGAGCGATCTGCTGGTAGTCGGCCGCGGTCGCCTTTCCCTCTGCCGAGGCGAATGCCGCCCCGAGTGCCTGCTGGTCGGCGAAGTAGAGTTCGGCGACCCGGTAATAGGTCAGCTCACCGGAGTCGGCCGCGGCCACGATCCGGCCAGCCTCGGCCCGCTGCAGGCCGGGAATCTTGCTCACCAGCGGCATGTGCACGTCGAGATAATGCCGGTCAAAGGCGTCTGCGTCGTCGGGGTGGGTGTACAGGACGACAAGTTTGACGGTCATGCGATGCACGGTAGGCGGGAGCCGCGAATTGGGCAAGGCAGGCCCGCGGGCAGCAGGCCAGGATCGAGCCCGCCGCCGGACTGCACGGCCGAGCCATCGCAGCGGCGCGGAAGAGACTGTTCACCTGGCCTGGGGTGCGAACGGTTGCGGCCGGCCGCTGAGCTGGTCAGCACACTCAGCGGATTCAAACGTAGCCTGAGAGTAACTGACTCGGCTCCCGGCCTGCCCATCGACAATGCCGTCCCGATGTGCACACTGAGAGAGTCGCGGAACTCGTTCTCGGGCTCCCGCAGGCGGGAGCACGACGCACGCCGCGGCATCGCGATGAGGTGGAGCGAGAATGTTCGAGAGGTTCACCGACCGGGCGCGCAACGTCGTGGTCCTGGCCCAGGAAGAGGCCAGGATGCTCGACCACGACTACATCGGCGCGGAGCACATCCTGCTCGGCCTCATCAACGAGAGCCAGGGCCTTGCCTCGCGCGCCCTCACGTCCGCGGGGATCGGCCTGGAGCCAGCTCGCCAGCGGGTAGCGGAGATCGCCGGCCGCGGCAAGAAAGCACCGTCCGGGCATATCCCGTTCACCCCGCGCGCGAAGAAGATTCTCGAACTCTCGCTACGCGAGGCGCTACAGCTTGGCCACAACTACATCGGCACCGAGCACATCCTGCTTGGCCTCATCCGCGAGGGCGAGGGGGTGGCCGTGGAGGTGCTCGTCAGCCTGGACGCCGACCTGAAACGGCTCCGCCAGGGGGTAATCCAGCTGCAGGCGGAGAGTCCGACGACGGAGGAGATGCCGCAGGGCCCCCGGGGCAGGGTCAGCGGCCGGGCACAGGCCGCCGCTCAGGCTGCCCAGGCCGACGCCGCCCGGGCCGCGGTCGCCCAGGCCGAGGCGGCCCGCGCCGAGGCGCGGGCCGAAAGCACAGCCCAGGCCAGGAAGCTCGACGAGATCCTGGACCGCCTCGACTCGATCAGCGACCGGCTGGCAGCCATCGAGCGGACGCTTAACCCGGGCACCGCGGCGGACGACGACTGACCTTGCCCGGCGGAGTCATCCGGGACCTCAGCCCGGGGTGGCCCGCGCTCGCAGCGCGGTGACCAGAGCCGGTATCACCTGGTTCAGGTCGCCGATCACCGCGTAGTCGGCGTGGGAGATGATCGGCGCGTCCGGGTCGGTGTTGACCGCCACGATGTGCTTGGCGCTCAGGCAGCCCGCCATATGCTGGATCGCCCCGCTGATCCCGCAGGCCAGGTAGAGCTCGGGCGATATCCGGGTGCCGGTCTGCCCGACCTGCTGCTTGTGCGGCCGCCAGCCCTGGCTGGTGACCACCCGCGACACGCCGAGCGCGCCGCCGAGCAGCCCGGCGAGTTCCTCCAGCGCGCCGAAGCCCTCCGGGCCGCCGACGCCACGGCCGCCGCCGACCACCACGCGGGCGGTCGCCAGCGACATGCCGCCCGCGCGGTCCGCTGACTCGGTGGCAGCCACCGCCACGTCCTCGTCGGACAGGGCCGGGCGGGCGGCGTGCACGGTGATCGCCGCGGGCGCCGCCGCCGGGGTGGCGACGACCGCATCGACGGCCACGGTCAGCAACGCGAGCGGCGCGTCGAGCACCGCGTCCTCCAGCAGGCTGCCGGCCCACCGGTGCCGGACAAGGCGGCACGTGCCATCGGGCGTGCGCGCGGCAGCGACGCAGTTCGCCGCCATCGGCAGGCCGGTGATCGCGGCGAGATGCGCGAGCACCTCGTTCCCGTGGTCGGTGCCCGCGGCCACGACGGCCGTCGCCGCCAACCCGCTGGCCAGCTCAGCCAGTACCCGCGCCCAGGCCACCGGCGCGTAGCCGGCCAGCAGGTCCGACTCGACCGCGTAGGCGTCGGTCACGCCCGCTTCCGCCAGCGCGTCGCTGGCCGGCCCGGGCAGCGAGCCGAATGCGACGGCGGCCGGGGCTGACACCGGCAGCCCGGCCCGCGCCCCGCTGGCCGCGAGATCCCGGCTGAACGTCAGCGCTCGAAGCGACGCATCGGCCACGCCGTCGCCGTCCCGCTCGACCAGGCAGAGCACCGTCACGACAGCACCCCCAGCTGCTCGAACAGCAGGACCAGCGCCGGCACCGCGTCCGCGCCGGTGCCGAGGATCTCCGCCTGCTTGCTCTCGCCGGCCGGCGCCCGGAGCAGCTCCTTGCGCAGTCCCTCGCCGCGGTAATCGGGCTGGAATCGTTCGATGACGGCGCGCTTCGCCCGCAGCCTGCCGGGCAGGGACGGGTACCTGGGCAGGTTGATGCCTTCTTTCACGCTGATGACCGCGGGCAGCGCAAGGTCGAAGATCTCCTCGCGGTCCCGGTATTCCCGGCGGGCGACGGCCCGGCCACCGGCCGGATCCTCGGCCGGAGTGATCTCCAGGTTCTTGATCCCGGTGACGCAGGGCAGGCCGAGCGCATGCGCGACCCGCACCGGAACCTGGTAGTCGCCGGTGTCGGCGGCCTCGTTCCCGAACAGCAGCAGGTCATAAGGACCGTCCGGCCCGCCGGCCCGGCGCCGGGCCGCGTCGGCGATGGCCGCCGCGGTCGCGATCGGGCCCCATTCCCGGCCGTCGGTCTCCAGCAGCACGCCGCGGCCAGCGCCGAGCGCCAGCATGTCCCGCAGCTGATCGGCGGCCGCCGCGGGCCCGAGCGTCAGCACCGTCACGGTCCCGCCAAGCCGCTCGGTGAGCTGGACCGCCTCCTCGACGGCGCACTCCTCGTGCGGGCTGACCGCGAACCCGGACATCCGGGTATCGACCTGCTGGCCGTCCGGCGTGACGACGACCTTGCCGCCGACCATGGGGACCCGCTTGACGCAGACCAGGGCCTCCATGCCGGTCAGCTCCTGACCCGGGAGTTCTCCGGGTCGAACAGCGGAGTCGAGCCGGCCACCGCGACGGTCACCGGATACTGCTCGGCCATGTACTCCACGGCGAGCCGGCCGCCCTCGCGGGCGTGCTCGGCGGGCAGGTACGCCATCAGCAGGTGCTTGCCGACCGACGGGCCGGACCCCGCGCTGGTCAGGTAGGAAGGCCGGCCTTTCGCGTCCACCAGCCGCGCGCCGTCTTGGGTCAGCACGGGCTCGCCGCCCAGCATGTAGCGCAGCTGGCCGGCGGCCGACCGGTGGTCGTCCACCGTCAGGGTGCACAGCACCGCGCACGGCGGCGCCGCCCGCTGCCGGAGGTAGGCGTCCTTGCCCCTGAAGGGCTGCGGCTTCACCCTGGGGCGGGTCATCCCGGCCTCGACCAGGTTGTAGTCGGCCTCGAGTTCCGCGCCGTAGGCCCGGTAGCCCTTCTCCAGCCTGCCGGTCGTGCCGTAGACGCCGATGCCGACCGGAACCAGGCCGTGCGGGACGCCGGCCGCCCAGATCATGTCCCACACCGCGGCGCCCTGCTCCATCGGGACGTAAAGCTCCCAGCCGAGCTCGCCGACATAGGAAATCCGGGACGCCAGCACCGTCACGCCCCCGATCTCGACCGGACGGCAGGTGGCGAAGGGGAAACCCCCGTGCGACAGGTCAGCCTCGGTGACGGACTGCAGCACGGTCCGCGCGGCCGGGCCCCAGACCCCGAACGTCGCCCAGGCCGAGGTGAGATCGGACAGCTGCGCATCTGCCGGCAGCTGGCCGCGGAGCCATTCCTTGTCCATCATCCCGGTGGCCCCGCCGGTGACCACCCGGAACCAGTCGGGCCCAAGCCGCATGATCGTCAGGTCGGCCCGGAAGCCGCCGTTATCGTCCAGCAGCGAGGTGTAGACGACCCGCCCGACCGGCACGTCCAGCTGGGCGACGGCGGCCGACTGGACAGCGGCCAGCGCGCCCGGCCCGCTGATGTCGAGCACCACGAACGCGGACAGGTCGATCAGCCCGCAGGCATCCCGCATGGCCAGGTGCTCGGCGTTAATGATGGGCGACCACCAGCGTGATTCCCATTCCGCTTCGCGCTCCATCAGCCCCCGGGGATACCGTTTCAGCAGGTTTTCATTCGACGCGTACCAATTCGGGCGTTCCCATCCTGCGGTCTCGATGAACACCGCGCCCAGGTCCCGCTCGCGGTCATAGGCCGGGCTGAGCCGGAGCGGCCGGCCGGACTCCCACTGCTCGGCCGGGTGCACGATCCCGTACATCTTGTTGAAGCCCTCGCGGGCCCGGGCGGTCACGTGCGCGGTGGTGCGCTGGTGCTCGCAGAATCTAGAGATGTCGGCCTCGTGGATGTCGATCTCCGGAGTCTTGCCTGTCATCTGCTCGGCGACCGCGCGGGCGATGCCGGGACCTTCCTTGATCCAGCTCGCCGCCACCGACCAGAGCCCGCTGACCTCGGGCGTCTCGCCGAGCGCCGGGTGGCCGTCCGGCGTCATCGAGATCAGCCCGTTGATCGAGTAGCGGATGCCGACCCGCTCGTCACCGAGCAGGTCGGGCATCAGCTCCAGGGCTTGCAGCAACTGCGGGTCGAAGTCGTCCTGGGTGAACGGCATCTCGGTCGGCGACAGGACCGACTCGGAGATCGACGGGATCTCATCGGCGCCGACGATGATCGGCCGGTGCGCGTAGGAGCCGACCTCCATGTCACCGCCGTGCTGCCGCTCGTACATGTTAGTGTCCACGTCACGCACGATCGGGTACGCGATCTCTCCGCTGGTGTCGGCGAACAGCGGAACCGGGCCCACGCTGATCATCTGATGCACGATCGGCGTCAGCGGGATGCGCGCGCCCGCCATCCGCGCGATCCGCGGGCTCCAGACACCGCAACATATAACGGAGACTTCGGTGTCGATGTCCCCTTTAGTGGTCCGGACGGTGCTGACTCTCCGGCCCGCCCGGCCGCCCGGTGCCGTCTCGATACCGAGCACCTCGGTACCGGCGAGCACCTGCAGCGCGCCGAGTCGCTGCGCCTCCTCCCGCATCAGGGTCCCGGCCCGCAGCGAGTCGACCACGCCGACCGTCGGGAAGTACAGCCCGCCGAGTATCACGGACTCGTCCAGGTAGGGCACCAGCTTGGCGACCTCGGCGGGGGAAACGTGCCGCGCCGGGATCCCCCACGCCTTCGCCGCGGAGCCGCGGCGGCGCAGTTCCTCCATCCGCTCGGCCGTGCGGGCCACCTCGATCCCGCCGCTCTCGGTGAACACGCCGAGCGCCTTGTACTGCTCGGTACTGTCGCGGGTCAGTTCCATCATCATCTTCGAGTACTCGATCGGGAAGATGAAGTTCGAGGCATGACCGGTCGATCCACCCGGGTTGGGCATCGGGCCCTTGTCGACGAGCACGATGCCCCGCCAGCCGAGCCTGGCCAGGTGACAGGCCAGGCCGTTGCCGACGATTCCCGCGCCCACGATGACGGCGCTGGCCCGGGTGGGGATGTTATTCATGCCGCTGCTGCTACTCGACCGGGATCTCCTTGTTGATCAGGGACAGGTCGATCCCCTGCCGCCTGCGCACCACCCGCGCCACCACGTACACGACGATGGCCAGGACATACAGCGCGCCCATGAACCAAAGCGACGAGGAGTCGTTCACGAAGTAGTTGTCGTTCGTGAACCACTCGTACAGGTTGAAGCCAAGCAGCCCGATCGTGACCCATCCGGCGACCGGGACGATCTGCACGCCGAGGATCCTGATCTTGCTCGCGGGTGACGCGCGCCACAGATCCTTCTTGATGAACGGCAGGAGCACCACGGCAATCGCGCTGAACAGGAACGTCACGGCGATCACCAGCGTCGCGTCGTAGGTGTATTTCACGAACGTCGAGTAGTAGGCATACACCGCGCTCAGGCCCACCGCCGGCAGCAGCATCAGGATCAGGGAGTAGAACGGAACCTTCCGCTTCTCCGACACCTCAGCGGCCCGGTCCGGCAGCACCCGGTCGAAGGCCGCTGCGAAGATGACGCGCGTCGAGGACAGGAACAGGGTTCCTACCCAGCCGAAGAACCACAGGCTCATCACCAGGATCAGGATGACCTGGAACGCGGTGTTATGCACCAGCCAGCCTGCGAACAGGACCGGATACGGCCAGACCGGCAGGATTCCCGCGCCCTGGAAGTTCAGCTGGTTGGAGTTCTGGTAGAAGGCCCAGCCCATGGTCTTGTCAATCAGCAGCAGGAAGCCGATGGTCAGGGCGACCGTGATCCACAGGCCGCCGAACATGCCGGTGAAGACCCGCCTGAAGTCGCTCGCCCCGCGGATCTCGCCGTACAGCGTGGCGCCCCAGTTCGGCCACAGGATGAAGAACATCATCACCGGAACCAGGAGCATGGTCGGTCCCAGCGGGCCGAAGCCGAGGTGCTGCGGCGTGTAGCCGGGGATCTTGGCGGCGGCCGCCTGCGTCCCCCCGTAGGCGTTGTTAAGGCCGAAGAGCTTGTGCGCCTCGGAGTTGAACGAATTGATGAAGTCCGCGTGCGAGTTGACCAGCAGCAGCACCACGATGACGCCGAACCCGACCAGCCCGCCGTAGAAGCACCACTTCTGGATCCTGGCGTAACCGGCCATCCCGATGGACACCAGGACGCCGGCTATCACGATGGTGATCATCGAGACCAGGAAGATTCCGTTGTGCGTGCCGAACCACGCGGCTCCGCCCGTTGGCCACGTCCATTTCATGGTCGCCCATAGCGGCTCGAAGAACTGGACGGAGAGGATATTGCCGTAGATCGGCGCCCACAGCCAGAGGATGAACCACCACCCGGTGGCCGCCATCACGAAGCCGAGGCCACTGCCGAGGATCCGGGTCTGCCAGACGTAGTCGCCGCCGGCCCGCGGGATCGTGACAACCAGGCCGGCGTAGGCGACCACGAGGAACGACACCCAGACCCCCGAGATCAGCACCGACGTAATCAGCTGTCCCTTGGGAAAAGCCGGGGCGGCGAAGGCGAACTCGTAGATCGCCAGCGTGACAAAGTTGGTCGCCAGGACCGCGTAGATCATCGAGTCTCGGACCGACCAGCCACGGACCAGACCAGTCGCGTTGCGGAGGAATAGTGTCGGTGTCTCGCCGCCGACGGTCTCAGCCGCCATGATCGCCTCCCAGGTGGTGATTTATCAGGATCAGATCGTAGCCCGCCCGCGCCCTGAGATCACTGAAGTCACACGCGCTTATCCATTTACCAGAAGGTATTTGCTAACTTTGCCCTTCTTCGCGTCCAGGTCCAGCACCGCACCTTGCAGCACCCCGTCGCCGTAGACGCTGCCGGGGTTGATAGCGAGCGTCCGGCCCATCCGCTTGATCCCGCGGCTCTCGTGAATGTGGCCGTGCACCGACAGCATCGGCTTGTGCGCCAGGATCGCGTCCCGCACGGCGGTCGAGCCGACGGCCTTCATCACCGCTCCCCCATGCGTCGGCCGCAGTGTCTCGTCCAGCGCAGGCGCCTCGTCCAGGCCGCTGCCGTACGGCGGCGCGTGGAAATTGAAGATCGCCCGCTCCATGTCCGGTATTTGGCTGACCACGGCCTCGATCTTGGCCGCGAGCTGGTCCTCCGGGGCCTCGCGGAAGGTGTTCCACGGGGTCGGGTTGGTCCACCCCATCGAAACCAGGTGGAAGCCGTCGAGGTCGAGCATCTTGCCCTCGCCGAAGCTGACGCACGGCGATGACTCGATGATGTCGTCGATCTCCCAGATGTCGTCGTTCCCGCCGTTCAGGATGCAGGGAACCTGACCACCCTTGAGCTTCCCATCCGCCATATCGAGCCACCGGTCCAGCGACTGGGTCATCTCCACGGTGAACCTGCGGTCGACCGCGCCCTCGGTATCGCTGAGGTGCTTGAGCTCGTCCGGGGTGACGATCGCCGGGTAGGAGCCGGAGTTACGGATCTGGCGCTGGATGTCGTCCAGCTCCTGCTTGGTCTCCAGCCGGTGCAGCTGCCCGCGCACCGTCACCTGCCAGTAGCCCTGATAGGAAGTGATCGGCACCATCATTTTTCCGGTGACGTCACCGCCCAGCACCACGATATCGGCCTTGTAGAACGCGGCGGCGTTCAGGAACTTCCGCCAGCAGATCTCCGAGCCGTGAATATCGGTGGCGAAAAATACCTTCATGCGACTACCACGCCCTTTGCCGCCACCACGCCCTTTGCCGCGCTTCCTGTGCAACGGTGTAGCACCCAACGCAACCGGGCGTCAAGCATCTCGGCATGGGTCAGTGGTCGACTTCTTCTGGCAGCTCGTACCAGCGGACGCGGTCACCGATATTCGCCCGCAGCTTCCACTTGACTCCCTTCGGAGCCGACCTGGCGATCTCGAGCAACCGCTGGCTCTGCGCCACCGGGTCGAACGGTGGGCTCGGCGGCGCGATGTCCGGCTTCTCGGCGACCAGGCCGGGCAGCTTCGTCAGGTTGATGGTCACCGTGCGCCACCAGCCCCAGTCCGCGCCGAGCAGCTTCGCGAAGCGCTCGGTGTCGATCGCCGGGGCGCCGCCGGCCGGGCCGGCCGCGGGCTGGCCGCGTCGCTGGCCGTCGCCCACTGCGATCGCGCCGAGGACCTGCAGGATGTCCCGGACGTCCTTCTCGTTCAGCTCGACGATCTGCAGCTTGGACAGCAGGATGTCGATCACGTCCACGGTCAGCGGCAGCCGGCCGAAGGACGGGCGGAAGTCGAGCGTGTGGCACATGGTCAGCCGGTCGACCATCACGTCGATCGGCCGGCCAGACGGCGCGGTGAAGTACATCTGCCGGTCGCCGTTGAGGTTGTTGAACCTGCGGTCCCCGGTGCAGCCGGCCCGCTCCAGGTAGGCCGCCACGTCCTTGCGCCCCTTGGACATGCAGGCGAAGTCGATGTCCTGGTCCCGGCGCAGCCGGGGCGGGAAGTCCGGGCAGATGACACGGACCGCCAGCCCGCCGAGCAGCTTCAGCCCGAGCCCGGCGGCCACGGCGCCGCGGGCGAGGGTAAGCGCCTCGGGCAGCGGATCGTGCTGGTCGCCTGGCGTCAAGTCGCCTGGTGTCAGGTCGCCTGGATTCTGGGTGCCCACGACTGCTCCTCTGCCGGCCGGCCGCGCACGGCGATGTCGGGCGCCAGGTCACAATATCGCTAGTTGACGCGGATCGCCGGGATGGTCATCCTAGTTGCGTGACCGAGCACGACGTTGCTGCCGGCGCAACTTACCAGTCGGCGGAGCGGGCCCTGGCCCTGCTCACCACCTTCGACGAGTCCCGCACCGAGATCGGCGTCACGGAGATGGCCGAGTCGCTCGGTGTGCACAAGTCCACCGCGTCGCGGCTGGCGGCCGCGCTGGAGCGGGCCGGCTTCCTCAGCCGGGCCGGGAAGCGCTACCGGCTCGGCGTGGAGCTGATCAGGCTTGGCACTCTAGCGCTCCGCAGCTTCGATGTCGTCGCGACCATGCAGCCCGCGATGGAGAAGCTTTCCCGGCAGACCGGCGAGACGGTCAACCTGGCCGTGCCCGACGGAGCCGACATCCTGAACGTCGCCGAGCTGCCGAGCACGTACATCCTGAGCTGCTCCGGCGGCTGGACCGGCCGCCGGACGAAGCCGCATGCCGTCGCGAACGGCAAGGTGCTGCTCGCCTACGGCGCCATCGCGGTCCCCCGCCAGCTTGAGAAGTACACCGAGCACACCATCACCACGCCGGGCGCGCTGCAGGACGAGCTCGCCGCGGTCCGCCGCGACGGCTACGCGACCGCGACCGCCGAGCTGGAGGACGGCCTGGTCGCCGTCGCGGCACCGGTGTTCGACGGGACCGGATCGTGCGTGGCCGCCCTGTCCATCTCCGGCCCGGCATACCGGATGCCCCCCGAGCGCCTCGATGAGCTGGGCAAGCTCTGCGCGGAATCGTGAACCAGCCGGCCCAAGCGGCGTGAGATCCAGGACTGAGGCGAGCACCGTGCGCGAGCATCTGCTGTACATCGACGGAGCCTGGCGGGCCGGCCGCGGCAGCCCGATGGCGGCGGTCAGCCCCGCCTCGGGCGAGACCTTCGCCTCGGTGGCGACCGGCACCCCGGCCGACGTCGACGACGCGGTCACGGCCGCGCGGGCCGCCTGGCCGGCCTGGGCCGCCGCCTCGCCGTTCGACCGGGCCGCGTGCTGCGAGCAGATCATCGCCGCGATCCGGGCGCGCCGCGAGGAACTGGCCCGCGCGCTGACGCAGGACCAGGGCAAGCCGCTGGCGGCTGAGGCGTACGACGAGGTCGACGAGCTGGCCGAGTACTTCCGGATGGCCGGCGAGGACGCCAAGCGCCGTGAGGGCGGGCTGCCGGCCTCGACCTCCGCCGAGCGGCGGATCCTGGCCACCCGGGTGCCGCTTGGCGTCATCGCCGTGGTGAGCCCGTGGAACTGGCCGTACACGATGGGCGCCGAGCTGTTCGGGCCGGCCATGGCGGCGGGGAACACCGTCGTCTGGGTCCCGGCCCCGACCACGTCCGCCTGCTGCGCGGTGCTCGCCGATGTGCTGGCCGGGACGAGCCTGCCGGCCGGCGTGTTCAACTTCGTGCCGGGCCCGGGTCCGGTCGTGGGCGACGCCCTGGTGGCCCACCCGGGCGTCGCCGGGGTGGGCTTCGTCGGCTCGGTCGAGACCGGCGGCCTGGTCGCGGCCAGGGCGGCCGGCAAGGCCCAGCTGCTCGAGCTCGGCGGCAATGGCCCGATGGTGCTGCTGGAGGACGCCGACCTGGACCTGGCAACCGAGGCGGCGCTGGAGGCCGCCTACCTCTGCGCCGGCCAGAGCTGCACGGCCGGCGAGCGGTTCCTGGTGCACGCCGCGGTCCGCGGCGAGTTCGTCGACCGGGTGGTCGAGGCGACGAAGGCCCGGATCAGGCTGGGCGACCCGCTGCACCCGGAGACCACGATGGGGCCGCTGAACAACGAGGCCACCGCGGCCAAGTTCGACCGGCACATCGCCGATGCGCTGGCCGGCGGCGCCCGGGTGTGCTGCGGCGGCCGCCGGGCGCCGGGGCTGGCGACCACGCTGTACGCCGAGCCGACCGTGCTCGACGGCGTCACGCCGGGCATGGCGATCGAGCGGGAAGAGACGTTCGGGCCGGTGGTGCCGGTGGTCGAGGTGGCATCGGCCGCCCAGGCGCTTGAGCTCACCAACGCCTCGCCATACGGCCTCACCGCCGCGGTGTTCACCGCGGACCTGGAGCGCGGCCTGGCGTTCGCCGAGCGGGCCAGGGCCGGCTGGGTCAACATCAACGCCTCGACGAACCTGTGGGAGTCGCACCTGCCGTTCGGCGGCCGGTCCGGCAGCATCAGCGGCCGCGGCCGGGTCGGCGGCCGCTATCCGATGGAGGCCTTCACCGAGCCCAAGACGGTCGTCTACCCCGCACCGAGATACCGCGGGTAAGCCAGCTACGGCAGGAAAGGTGGCGAGTAACTCCCATGGCCATGCCCAGCGCCCTGGAAATCTCCCGGCAGGCGACGCTCAAGCCGATCGCCGACATCGCCGCGGAGATCGGGATACCTCCCTGGCTGGTCCAGCCCTACGGCGAGCACGTCGCCAAGATCGATCTCGCCGCGATCGAGGCGCTCGCCGACCGGCCCAGGGCCAAGTACGTGGTCGTCACCGCCGTCACGCCGACCCCGCTCGGCGAGGGCAAGACCACCACGACCGTCGGCCTCGGCCAGGCCATGCACGTCATCGGCAAGCGCGCGACGATCTCGATCCGGCAGGCGTCGATGGGCCCCACCTTCGGGATCAAGGGCGGCGCGGCCGGCGGCGGGTACAGCCAGGCGGTGCCGTTCGAGGCGCTGAACCTGCACCTGACCGGCGACATGCACGCGGTCACCGCGGCGCACAACATGCTGTCCGCGATGCTCGACAACCACCTGCACCAGGGCAACGCGCTCGGCCTCGACCTGCGCAACATCACCTGGCGCCGGGTACTCGACGTGAACGACCGGGCGCTGCGCAACATCGTGACCGGGCTCGGCCCCGCGCAGGACGGCCTGGCCAGGCAGACCGGCTTCGATATCACCGCCGCCTCCGAGGCGATGGCCGTGCTCGCGCTGTCGGTGTCGCTGCGGGACATGCGGCAGCGGCTGGGCAGGATCGTGGTCGGCTACACCCGGGACGGCGAGCCGGTCACCGCCGAGCAGCTCAAGGCGGCAGGCGCGATGACCGTGATCATGCGGGACGCGGTCAAGCCGAACCTGCTGCAGACCCTGGAGCACACCCCCGTCCTGGTGCACGCCGGCCCGTTCGGGAACATCGCGCACGGGAACTCGTCCGTGGTGGCCGACCTCCTCGGCATCCACGCCGGGGACTACCTGGTCACCGAGGCCGGGTTCGGCGCGGACATGGGCGCGGAGCGCTTCTTCAACATCAAGTGCCGGGTCTCCGGGCTGGTGCCCGATGCCGCGGTCGTGGTCACCACGGTGCGGGCGCTGAAGGCGCACTCCGGCCGGCACGCCGTGGTGGCCGGCCGGCCGCTGCCCCCGGCGCTGCTGGCGGAGAACCCGGATGAGGTGCACATCGGCGGCGCCAACCTGCGCAGGCAACTGCAGAACGTCCGGCTGCACGGCGTCACCCCGGTGGTGGCCATCAACGCGATGCCCGGGGACTTCCGGTCCGAGCATGAGGCCATCCGGGAGATCGCCACGTCGATGGGCGTCCGGTCGGCCGTCGGCACGCACTTCACCGACGGCGGCCGGGGGGCTGCCGCACTCGCGGAGGCCGTCGCCGAGGCCGCCGATGAGCCGGGGAGTTTCCGTTACCTCTATCCGGCGGAAGCGCCGCTGCGGGAGAAGATCGAGGCGATCGCCGGCCGCGTCTACGGCGCCGCTGGCGTGGACTACTCGGCGGCCGCTTCCCGGCAGCTGGACAGCTACGAGCGAAATGGCTTCGGCGGCCTGCCGGTATGCATCGCGAAGACGCCGCTGTCGCTGTCCGCTGACCCGGCGCTGAAGGGCGCGCCGGCCGGCTGGCGGCTGCCGGTCCGCGAGGTCCGCGCGTCGGTCGGGGCCGGGTTCATCTACCCGATCTGCGGCGAGATGCGGACCATGCCGGGGCTAGCGTCGAACTCGGCCGCGGAGAGGATCGACATTGACGAGAATGGCGACGTGATCGGCCTGTCGTGACAGCCTGTAGGGCATGACGCATGATGGCATGACACTGCCCGGCATGCCGGGACCCGCCTATCTTGATATGCCGCTCGGACAGTTCCTCGAGGCACTGGCCAGTGGCGCGCCAGCCCCCGGCGGCGGAGCGACGGCGGCACTGTCGGTCACGTTCGGCGCTAGCCTCTGCGCGATGGTGGCGCGGCTGTCGGCCCGGCGGCTTGGCAACGCGGCGGCAGGCCAGCTGACAACCGATGGTGAACGGATCCTGCACCGTGCCGCTTCGCTCCTGCAGGCCGATACCGAGGCCTATGGCCGGGTGATCTCCGCGATGCGGTCCTCGGCCGGGGAGGATCGGGCCGTCCGCGACCGGGCG
>WNGD01004415.1_pt1 | contig 17332 bp, 12 predicted proteins | sample 5400671 | NCBI WGS metagenome assembly WNGD01 (sample SAMN13153369, study PRJNA577476) | soil metagenome | isolation source: 40 cm soil or saprolite under grassland replicate 2 | place: USA:California | collected 2016-06-15
TCAGCTCGTTTTAACGCCTTGACAGATCACGAGTTAGCCACCATGTTTAGGGTCTTATTTTCTAGCCCTTGAGGAAACGCAGGTCCAACATGAGTGCGGTCATAGACCCCTCGCTAGCTCGCGCACCGGGGCGTACTTCCCCTTTCTCCCTTCTCCCATTGCTGCTCTGGTTGCTGGGGGTTGCTGCGCCTTGCATGGCTCAAAAGCCCACGCTGCCGCCGCCATCGCAGGCGCAGGGGGCGTTGCAACAAGCCATCCAGCAGAATCCCGGGCTCGCGGATGTGATCCGGCAGCGCTTGAGCCAGTCGGGGATGACGCCCGACCAGATCCGGGCTCGGCTGCAGGCGGCGGGCTATCCCCCGACACTGCTCGACGCGTACCTCGGCGGTGCCACACCGGGACAGGCGCAGCTGCCGCCCGGACTGCAGGAGGTCGCGGCGATCCAGGCGCTCGGACTGCCGGCGGTGGCGGTACAGGTCGAGTCGCTCCCGGTCGACACCGGGCTCGTCAACGCCGCCGCGCGCGAGGGCGCAGGCGGGCGGCGTAGTGCCGTGTTCGGAGTCGACGTGTTCCGGCGTACCACGACGCAGTTTCTGCCGCTCCTCTCCGGCCCCGTGCCCCCCGACTACAAGCTCGGCCCCGGCGATGCTCTGGTGTTGATTCTCACCGGCGAAGTCGAGCTGGCCTACACGCTGCAAGTCACGCGCGAGGGATTCATCCTGATCCCCCAGGTGGGGCAGGTGTTCGTGTCGAACCTGACGCTGGACCAGCTGCGGGACGTGCTGTACACCCGCCTCGGCCGGGTGTACTCGGGGGTGCGCCGGAGCGCGGGCGCCACGGTGCGGTTCGACGTCTCGGTCGCGAACGTGCGCGCCAACCAGGTTTACGTGGTGGGCGAGGTGGCGCAGCCGGGGGCGTACCAGATCAGCTCGCTGGGCACGGTGCTCACGTCGTTGTACGCCGCCGGCGGCATCACGGAGCGCGCCAACATGCGTACCGTGGAAGTGCGGCGTCACAGCAAGCCGGTGGCGACGTTCGACCTGTACGAGTACCTGCTGCGCGGCGACACGCGCAACGACGTGCGGCTCGAGACCGGGGACGTGGTGTTCGTACCCGTCCATGGCACCCGTGTCCAGGTGACGGGCGCCGTAACGCGCCCGGCGATTTATGAGCTGGGTCCGGGCGAGACGCTTGCCGACCTGATCCGCGCCGCGGGGGGATTCCGTCCCGACGCCGCGCTGCAGCGGGTGTCGGTGTATCGCACGTTGCCCGCTGCACAACGCACGGCTGGCCTGCCGCCCCGGACGGTCATCGATGTACGACTCTCCCCCGTGCCCGTCGGTGATCCTGTGGGCCGAGACGCCGAGATACGGGGGAGCGTCCTGGTGCCGCCGTTTGCGGTCGAGGACGGCGATTCCGTCGTTGCGGACTCCCTCCCCTTGCGTGGGGCTCGCAATTTCGTGGACATCAAGGGGAACGTCTACCTCCCGGGGCGCTACGGCCTCGAGCCGGGGATGAAGTTGTCGGGGCTCGTCAAGCGAGCAGGAGGGCTGCGCCCTGCGACGTATGCCGGCCGCGCGCACGTCGAGCGCTTGAACCCAACGGATTCTACCAGGTTCGTCGTGCCCGTCGAGCTGCCGTCGGACGCGAGCAAGCGGTGGAAGGAAGACCCCGAGCTCAGGGAATACGATATCGTCACGATTTACGGTCGTCCTGAGATGCGGGACTCGATGTACGTGGCGATTTCCGGGATGGTGAATGAGCCGGGGCACTATCCCTGGCGTGCCGGGATGACGCTGCGGGACCTGGTGCTGATGGCGCACGGTCCGAAGATCGGGGCGTACCTGAAGGAGGCCGAAGTGGCGCGGCTTCCAGCGGACCGCTCCCACGGCGAGCTGGCGCGGACGGTGCGCGAGCCGCTGGACTCGACGTACTTGTTCGATCGTGACTCGCTGGGCCGCTACGTCGGGCCGCCAGGGCTCCCCTTCCCCGGCAAAGGCGCTGCGGAAGTGCCGCTCGAGCCGTTCGACAACGTCTTGATCCTGCGGCAACCGGATTTCGAGCTGCAGCGTACCGTACGGATCAGCGGTGAGGTGCGATTCCCAGGCACCTATGCGCTGCGGTCGAAAGACGAGCGTCTGGCCGACCTGATCGACCGCGCCGGCGGCCTCACCCCGCAGGCGTACGCGGCGGGCATCCAGTTCGTGCGCGTCCTGAATAACGCGGGCCGGATTGACGTCGATCTACCGCGTGCGCTGCGGGACCGGCGCTCGGGAGCCAACGTCATCCTCCAACCGGGCGACTCAATTGGCGTTCCCGAATTCATCGCCAGCGTGAAGGTGGCCGGGGCGGTGAATTCCCCTGGGAGCGTGCTGTGGAAGCAGGGGCGCGGCCTTGGCTACTACATCGCAGGGGCGGGTGGATACAGCTACCGCGCCGACAAAGGTCGCGTGAGCGTGAAGTATGCGAACGGGGAAGTGAAAACCCGACGGCGCACGCTGTTCTTCAAGAGCGACCCCGGGCCTGGGCCGGGATCGGAGGTGTTCGTGCCCGTGAAGGACACAACCGCGGGCACCAACTATGTCGCGTTGTTCGGAGCGATGGCGCAGGTCCTAGCGAGCATGGTGGCCATTATCGTCGTGGTAACCAGGTAGATGACGCTTACCGGCGTTGCCCGCCGACACTCGGCAACGCCTAGCGACCGCGTCGATCAAACTGAGGATCGTCTGGCCCTGGCGATCGGGCAATTCATGCAGTCATGGCGCCTGATCGCAGGCACCAGCCTCAGCATTGCTGTGGCGACGGCGCTGCTCGTCCTAGTATTACGCGAGCGTTAGGAATCCCAGTTCAGCTTGGTTCCGCAAGCCACGACATCTCTCCACGGCGCGCGCCGAGCTGCTCGCCCCGCGCGCCAGAATCAGAACGTGCCCTATCCTGCTCTGCGCCGCCGGATGGCCCCCAGGAGACGCCGTCTTGTTCCTTGAAGCAGAGCAAACGTCACCGGGTCGTCTTGACGAAGGCGAGCAGTGGCTTCAAACAGGACGATTCCCACAAATGCAACCACGGCACCGGCGACCAGTCCGACCGCTCCGCTGAGTAGCCTTCCGCCTACGCGCTTTACTGAACCATCCGGATGCTCCAGGATGGTGATGACGGGCGTGTTCCGCACTTCGTCGAGTCGGGCCCGCTCGTAGGACGACCGTAACGTCGTGTAGAGGTCACGCGCAAGATCGATTGCCCGTTGCAGGCGCGCGGCCTTCATGCGCAAGCGTGCCGAGGAGTCGAGCGTCCTGTTGTTTTCCAGAAAGTCCTGAAGGTTGACTTCGGCCGCGTCGAGCCCGACTCGAGCTGAATCGACGCGTGCCTCGAGAAAGCTTCGTTCGGCCGACGCCCGGGTACGCCGCTTGGCGATATTAAAACTGTCAACAAGGTCAAGCAGGCGCCTATTCATTTGCTCGGCGAGATCGGGCCACGGTGCAACAATCTCGATGGTAACGGTGCCCGCTCGAAGATCAGAGACTGCCGTTACAGCCTTATCGAGGTGGGTCACGGCGGCCTGTAGCCGGTCTTCGGGCGTCGCACCTCTGGCTCGGACGATGTCGACATAGGTGCCTACGACGCTATCGGTGGAACCCTCGTTCTTCGGGAAGGCGAAGCTGGTTGCGGCAGCCTCAGCCAGGATGTCTCGAGAATCGAGAAGCGAGGCGTAGAAGTCCGGCGACTCGCTGGAGCCCTCCGCGGGGATCGAAATCCCGAGATTAGCTGCGGCACCAGCCAGGCTCGACGGGATGGCACTTGAGGCGTCCGCCGCAAACACTGATGTCGCCCGGTATCGGGGGAAGACGGTCGCGTACAGCACCCCCAAGACTGCGAAAAAGAAGGGCAGAACCAGCATCCGCGGGTGTCGAAGGGCGGCAGACACGACTGGATAGAGCATCGGGCGGGTTGGCTGATCAGTAGCGATGCCCGACGAGAGTTCGCCGGTAGCGGATCGGGTGCCGGACACCCTCGATTGAGCCGCCAGGCCCGTGCTAGCGGCGTCCTCCGTTCCGCTCCATTTCTCCACGTTCACGTTTGCTCTCCTTTGCCTGTTGGCTTCGCGAAGGCACACAGCGTGCCGGATTAGCCTCCTAACGAATGGTCACGTCCCGGATGGCAACAACCCGCACTGAGGGAGGACCGAGCCGTCCTCGAACCTACCGTCCCATCAGCTCTGCCCTCACTGTTTCGGCGCCCTTGAGCAGTCCCGTCACCGTGCCCGCCGCGGCGGCAATCCAACCAAGTGCCTCTAGGTAGCACCATCCGACAGCATAGCTCAACGAGCTGCGAGTCGCCAATGCTTGTGTCACAAAGCGAATCCCTAATGCAAGGGGAGACAGTAGACCCACAATGCAGGCGCCTGCTAGGACGGCCGTCGACGACGCACCCTTGACCAGAACCACAAACAGCGGTGCCGACACGGTTCCTGCCATGAGGAGTGCACGCCGCGGGACGAGCGGCGCTCCTGCCCTCCTCTTGAACACACCACTTCCCTTACCCGCTCTGTACCGCCTCCTGAGGAAGGCCCCGATAGTGGCGGGTTCCCGGTGGTACCAAAGAGCTGCGGGTACGAAGGCAATGCGATACCCCGCTCGCGTCAAGCGCCTTCCAAGCTCGACATCCTCCGCCATCTCCAACGTCTCATCGTAGGCGCCCAGCGATCTCAAGACCTGCGTGTTGAATGCCCACGCGCTGAATGGCTTGTATTGACGAAAGTGTAGACGGCGCTCTAGATCGCGGCACCTCTGCACGAAGGTCCGCGGCTGGTACACGTAGTATGGCCCGATGGCGGCATGCGCGCCCTCCTGGCGCATACCTGCCTCGAGGGCGTCCAAATAGGTCGGCGGGTAAATGGCATCGTCCTCGGCAAAGACGACCGTCTCAGCGTGCGCGTATTGCAACCCAGCATTCCTCGCCGCAGCTCTCCCGCTATGCGGAATAGTGAGTACAAGCACGCCCATTTCGCGAGCGATGTGCTCGGTACCGTCCGTGGAGCCGTCATCGACCACTATCAGCTCACACGCCTTTAACGTTTGAGCGCGAAGTGACTCCAAACAATCACCTAGGTATCGATGTCCGTTGTGGACGGGCACAATCACGGATACCCTCGGCCTCTCGTCAGCCCGAGCGCTCAACGCGAACCGATACCTTCTCCGGGCGCATTGCCCCGGCCAATCGCTGCACGATAGCACTCGATGTGTCGCGCAGACGTAGATTGCGAGTGCTTCAGGGAGTCCACCAACTGATGACCGCTCCTGCCCATCTCCTGCGCCCGCGAAGGATCCGAGAGAATATCCACCAATCGATTAGCAAGCTCGTTGACGCGACCAGGCGGTACGATATATCCGGTCTGGCCATCACGTACCATTTCGGAGAGCCCACCGACGTCCGTGACCACAAGCGGACGAGAAAACGCATATGCCAACTGTGCGACGGCGCTCTGGTCTATTGCTTCATCATTGACATATGGCAGCGTCACCACATCAGCGATGCCAAAGTACCGGGCGACCGCGCTACTTGGCACGTAACCGAGCTGTACCACCACGCGTTGCTCAATACCAAGCTCCCGAATCAGCTTTTGGTACCTCTCGAACGGCTCTCTAGGCTCCCCGACCACGAATAGGTACGCATTCTTGATTCGAGTGCACACAACGTTGAAGGCGCGAAGCAATTGGTCCAGACCCTTGTAGGGCTTGATGAACCCAAAGAACAAGACGACACGTGCGTCGGGGCCGAGTCCCCATCCCCGCAGCGAAACGGTACGTTCGACGTCTGCGCGCTCCGCAAATGCCTGGAGACCAACGGTGCCGATAACACAAACGACGGCCGGCAAGCGCCCGTAGATTCGCCTCAACGTCTCGTGTCCCCGATGGGAGTGCACGATCACGGCATCAAGTACTCGGAGAGTCTGTCTACCGACTAACCGATATCCTATGAACCGACGTCGAGGAGCTACATTATGAACCGTATTGACGATCGGCTTGCCACACACGCGCGCGAGGAACCACAGCGAGGCATACCCGAGGACTGACCCAAACAGGCCCTGCACATGTACGACATCGGGTCGCTCCCGACGACAGATCACTGCAGTACGCACCAACGCAAGAACATAGCGCACACCGCTCGCGACCCGCTTGATCCCCACCCTCCTTGACAACGGCGACGAGAGAATTCCCCTGGCGCCTAGCCTGAACGGTGTGGCGATGCGAAACGCTGCTTGGAGGTCCGCAAACTCGTGGGCTGCAGATGTCACCAGGACTACCTCTTCCCCGGCCTCCGCCAACCCTCGACACAGTTCGTGGCTGTAGTGGTAAATCCCTCCTTCAGGGTCGGGCGTGACCATCAGGATTTTCACGGGCAGGACGCCGTACAGCGAACACGCTCTCCCGCGCCATGCGGGCGCGGACCGTCGCGGAAGGACTTGTATGAGCACAGGCGATGCATCACGCCGGCGCCACGCCTCCGACGCCCAGCGTTACCCGGTTGATCGTCACGTGCAGGCGGTATCCCATAAGGAATAGACGGCAAGTGTCAGAAACGATGAGCGCGGCAACGATCCCTGGAACACCTAGTGTTCGGGGAAGCACAAGGAGACCGACAGCGTAGATCACGAGCGACGCTGCGCTTATCAGAAGAGGTTCTAGCGCTCTATTTTGGGCATAGTACGCCCTGATCAGGAGGGAGTTCAAGCTGAAGATCGGAATGCCGACGGCAAACCAGCGCACAAGCGAGGCCACGTTTTCTGCGTCTCGTGCGCTGAAGGCGCCTCTGCGTAACAACACGGGCACTATCCAGTCAGCGGAGATCCATAGCAGCACCGCGACGACGGTCATGACGCTGAGCACGACCAGCACTGACGACCGAAGCGTAGCCTCGTACGTCCGCTCGCCACGTCCTGCGGCGGCGCGTACTAGCGTTGGGTAGACGGCTGTCACATAGGACTGCGAGCCCACGTACACCAAGACGTACCCGACTTTGCGCGCTAGAACGATGGCCGCGACGCTGCCCGCTACGAAGAGAGTGGCCGCGAGCTTCTCTGCTACGAGCGTGAGCTGAGTGGCCGTGGCGGTAAGCGTGATCGGAAGGGCGAGCGTTGCGAATTCCCGCACGAGCCCCGGCGTCAAGCGTGGTGCAAGGAACCCCTTCTGGGGAATCTTGTGCCAGACTCTACTCAGGAGAAGTGACGCAGCCAGTATGGATCCCAAGAAGAAACCGACAGCCGCACTCGTGATTCCCCATCGGTGCCCGAAGACTAACGCGAAGAGCGCGATGACAGTGCTCTGTACTACGAATTGCATGGCGGGTAGAAAGAATGTACCGCCGAAGTTGAGCCAACCGGCGAGCAACCCCGACGCCATCAGGAAGAGCGCGCAAGGCATCGTGATCCTGGCCAGCAATACCGCCAGGCGAGCTGTTTCTGGCCCAAAGCCTGGGGCCAGGATTGAGACGATTTTCGGGGTTGCCGCCAGTCCCACGGTCACGGCAGCAGTGCCCAGAGCGACAAAGAGCATCATCACGGGACCGACAACACCCCACTCTGCAGCATCCCCCCCGGCACCGGCGTGCCGTTCCAGCAGCGGGATGAGCGCGGAGCTCGCTGCGCCCGCGAGGCTCACCTGCAGTATCAGGTCAGGGAAGCTGATGGCAACGAAGTAGGCGTCGGTCACGCCCACTGCACCGAATTTCGCCACGATCACCGCATCCCGGAGAAAGGCTACCGCCTGCCCGACGCCAAGGGCCCACGCAACGCTGTTCGCATGCGACAAGACCGAGCGACGATCCCCGGTGAGACTCCTCCGCAGTATTCTCACGCGCGCTTACTGCTGTTTAGGAGGTGCACGGCTAGCAGTGCGCAATGGCTGAACGCGAAACGTTTTCCTAAATCGTCTGTCGCCGCCATCATGCTAATCGATCTGCCTCGTCCGTTTGTGATGTGCTCCGTGGTTGTGCAAAATGGATTATCCCAGTCCGCCGTGGCTAGCACGAGCACGTTGGAGCAACCTATCCCTACGCCACAGCGAAGGGCGGCTCTTTCAAGTTTGACATCCCGACTCCCTGCGCACGAGCGCCAGTGGGGGCGGCGACTGCAGTGGCAAGCGCGAGTAGAAGCAAGAACCAGAGGAGCGCGATGTTCCCGCCGCCGGCGAACGAGTCAACGACGTTGCACCCTAAGAAGAAGGATGCCACCCACACAGCTGACCAAGCACTTGAGGAGCCCGAGCGGACTTGTCGCATTGCGGCTCTGGCCAAGAGAGCCACGAAGAGAATGAAGAAGGCGAAGCCGATGATGCCTGTCTCCGACAGAACCTCCAGGAACCAATTGTGCAAGTGGTCGAAGTCGTACCCGAAGGATGCGTCGAAGTCTCGAAGGTTAAGGGGCGACGTGCCCGGTCCCGCCCCCAAGACGGGATGCGCCTCAAACGTCGCCAGTCCCACCGCCCAGAGTTGCAGCCGAATGCCGAATCCCCGGAGCACAAGTTGGCCGACAAGTCCCTTGACATTGTTCACCAGGAGGAGGGCCAGCAGACTGAAGGCACCCGCCACCGACCACGCCGCAGTCCGGGAGCGTCGGGTGGCCAGGACCATCACAGTCGCCCCGAGTGCCGTGACCATTCCCACGAAAACGCCATATACATCGCTGAACAACAAGCTTGCCAAGCATAAGCCAGCTACTACCTTGACGGGCATTCGCGCGCCCTCGCGGCCCAACAAGAACAGTGCCGTCAAACCGACGACGATCGCGTGGACATGCGGAGTTGCGAAGAATGAGAACGGCCGAAGATTGCCGGAGTGCCCGATGTAGAAAGAGCCGCTCGAGCGACTGAGCGACTCGGCCGACATGAAGGGGACCCACCCGCCGTCGGCTAGAACTTGAAGAAACCCCTTGCCTTCGAGTTGCTGGACCAACCCCACGAGCACGAGCAGTCCAACCCCAACCGCCAGGGCTCGATCGATGATGCTCGGGCGCTCGGTCTCAAGCGTACGCAACGCGGTAGCAGCCAACCATGCGAACACTAGAGTGGTGATGAGGCGCAGATCGAACACTGCGCTCTTTGCGGGCGAGATGCTGACAGCGGCAGTGACGACCGCGAACCCAACATACGGCAACAACGCAGCTACAGAGGCTGGTAGGTTTCCACGCCAGCCATGTAGGAAGGATCGGCGCTCCGCCAGTAAACTCAGTGGAGTGACGATTATTGTGAACGCCTCGAAGAGGCGGATGTCGACCTTGTGCCACTGCGTCCGCATGTCCAAGAGGCTAAGCGCGAGAACCAACAGGACACCCAATCCCTCGTCCACGGTCCACAGCAGGACACAGGCAACGACCATCGTAATGAGGAGCGGCATGTTCGAATAGGCATTGAGCGCGGAGAACCACGAAACTCCAACGAGTCCCGCGGCAAGAAGGCCACCTACTAGCAACGCAGCGGAGTGACGTCGGGTTGGCCACGCTGGGTCAACACCGGGCATCACCATGACGCTGTTCTGTGCCCAGCGCGGGTGACCACCCTAGCAGCGCTCCCCGAGCCGAACCCAATAGGGAAAGGCAGGCTTCAGACGACCAATATCGAAGACGCATACAGATGGCGACCCGCTGATCACCAGGCGATCCGCGCAGCCAAGCGCCACTGCACCGAGGTCTCCCCCAGCCGAAAGGGGCCAGACCAACGCACTCTCACAGGACCCAACGGCCCAAACGTCCTCGGGCATCGCCGGGACGTGTCGAAACTGAACCGCGGTGTCAACCATGCCGTCGCGAAGCGCTTCGAACCGATGCGCCATGCCGTAGGGAGCACCGATTCGGCTCACCATACCGTACGTATACGCGAAGACTCCCTGCGGGCCGCCGTCACGAAGTTCGAAGAGGATAGAGACGGGGATGTCAAGGGCCGCCGTCACCAACGGAATCCGAGGTGCATAGTCCGCTTGCCGATCCGCGCCCAATGGATTGAACCCACGAGCATAGCCCCATTCGGTGGACCAGACGCGCGCACCACCCGGAGTCACGGCGCGGTTCTTCTGATCCAGGAGAGCGGCGCGCTTCAGATCCTCAGCCAAGCTCTCGGGGGCCGACGAGCGGTACGGGTGCAGGCCAAGCGCAATTGATCCTTGCCTCTTGAGGAGGTCGACGGCCGGCACCAAGACTTGAAGATATGCCAGGTCCACTTTTGACAAGCCACCTGACACCAGATGCGCACTTGGATCCTGACGCCAGAGCCCGGTAGCGACCTCATTGAGAAGATCAACGTACGCGTGCACGTCAGGCTGAGGAGTCCAGGCAGGGACGACATTGGGTTCGTTCCAGATCTCCCACGCTGACACCAAGCTTCCCAGTTCAGACTGTGCGGCCCCTGCGAACACCGCGAACGCGTGTCGTTCTTGGGCGGTTCGGGGGGCGCGCATCCCCGTGTGCTCCGGGTGGCCATACGCCAGGATGGCGAGAATGTTGAAACCACTCGCCGTGGCTAGCTGAAAGCGTCTCTTGAGCTCTCCGAAACTATAGGTCCCTACCGACGGCTCGCTCAGCTGCCAGGACACGTCTGTCCTCAGCCATCTGAACCCGAATTGCCGGGCTAGCGCGAGCGTCGCAGACGTGATTTCTTGAGCGCGCGCGTTGACTCCCGTGCGAGAGGAGATCGTGTCCGAGGAAACTTGCGTTCGCCGAGGTACGTCTGCGAAGGCCCACGCACACCACCGCGATATCACAGCGCTTCCGGTTCCAGCGAGAAGCAACTGGCAGGCCCTTCGTCGGTCGATAGCAAGTCCGCCAGCGTCGGGCAGCAACGTCAGAGCGTGCGGCTCGACTCCGTGTCGCGGGAGCGGGCTAGTTGGTAACAACAAGCTTGAGTACGCCGGGGGAATCGAGCACCGTCCAAAGCCTGCCCGCTCCCCCTTCGAGGACGACATCCGTGACCGCGTCGCCCGTCACGTGCCAGGTTAGCCCCTTCGCAAGTTGCGCAGGTGCCCGCACGCTTAGTGTGACGCGTCCGCCTTCGATGTCAGCTTCCCAGTCGACGTTCGCCGCAAGATCGTACGCCGCTCGAACCTCGCTCGGTGCCAACCAGGTGATCTGCGGAGCGCTCGATAGGTAGTAAGCGTCGAGGAAGTTGAGCACAGACTGCTGCTGTAGAGGGTCGGTAAGACTATTTGCACTTGGCAACGTCATGTGGTGATGGTGTACAACGAGGCCTCCACTGTCAAAGATCTGTTTAGTCGACAGTGTGAACGAAGTCGAAATACTGAAGAGCCACCGCCCGCTCGGAGTCGCGATATAGCCAGGTCGGAAACTCGCAAACGTGCTCATTTGCGAGTTGTCCAAGAGAATGTAGGCACGTCGAGCCAACTCATCGAGTAACTGAGCGGTGATTCCCCATCCAGGCGGTCTAAAGCCCCTATCGAACCGCAACCCGGTCCCCGCTCCCTCCACTTCCATCGCGTCGAGCGCGGCCTCGGTCCTGCGTGCGTCATACGCAAGAAACTCCTGGGCGTTCCGTTTCTGGGCATTGTAGTGGCTCCATCCGTGCCACCCTAGCGAAAGGCCGGGGTGGCGTTCCTGCAGTGCTCTAACCGCGTCACACCAGCCAGTTGCAGCGCTGATGGGATTCGCAACTGCCAACGGGTAGGCGGACCGGGGGTCGAAGCGCGAAGCCGTGATCGTGTTCAGTAACACCCGGGCGTTCGGGAAGGTCTCCAGCACCTCATTTATCAAGAGGTGCTCGGTTGTGGAAGAGGCGTTGGAGGCCCACGACCCGCCAAAGTCGAACAAATCGCCAAGATCCACAGAGCAAAAATCGTCCACCGAGATCATGGCAGCCGCATCGGCGCCGTTCGGCCACTGAGAGATCGACACCCTCGCGTCGGTCCCACCGAGCTGCTCGGGAGGCCTAATGGTCCGCGGAGCATAGAAGACATCCGTCGGCGTCGGCGAGAGATCGAGGCACGCCCCAAGCGTGGCCAGACTCGCAGCCCCGCTGGCCTGAATGAACCGTCGGCGATTCATGTATCCCAGCCCCTTCCACCGGATGGAGCGGCCACGATCGCCCTGCTTTCGGGCACCCGCTCGCGATGTCTATTCAGCGTCTCACTATCTTCCATGGTCGCATCGCCTCGACGACGTCCACACACTGCCCCGCAATACGTGTCGACGTGGGGCCATGTGAAGCCGCAAGACTTCGAAGAACGCCCGCCTGGGGCGATCAGGGCCGAGTGTCCCGCGCGTTCTCCGAGACGGCTCCGACATTCATCGCTCCCTGAAAACACTCGTCGACTGCCGCCACCGTTGCACCGATCGTGTCCTCCTCGACCGCACACCCCCGTTTCCCAGGGGATCGTCGTTTGTGTCAACCAGGCAGGAGTATAATATTCGCACCACGGCGACCAGCGCCACGCACCCCCCGACATTGTGACATCACCCTCTGCGTCACGTCTTGCAAGCGCCATTTGAACAGATCCCATTATCTTGGTCGGCATGGCACCGAGAGCATCCGAGACCGTGAACCGCGATTTCTACGAACGTGAGCTCGATGAAGAAAAGAGGCTCTACGACACGTCTAACCCTGTTTGCCGCTACTACCACATTTCCAGAAGAGAGCGGATCCAGGAGCTGTGCCACACCATCCTCGTCGAGCGGCCTGGCACCAAGGTCACGGCGGACATCGGGTGTGGCACGGGAGCTTACCTCGCATCGCTATCCTCGATCGCAAGCCGTATGATCGGAGTCGAAATCGCACGGTCCAAGGCACGCGTCGCGATGCGCAGAGTGCCCAGCGAGAAGGGGGCCATGTTAGTCGGCTCCGCGACCCACATCCCCGTTGCCGCTGCTACGTGCGATCTCGTCCTGTGCAGCGAGGTGATAGAACACTTCCCCGATCCCGATCAGGTCCTTGCCGAGCTTGTCCGCATCGCCAAGCCGGGCGGGAGCGTCGTCGTCTCTACACCAGTTCGCTACGATCCAGTGACCTGGTTCCGCGCCATCGTCGGTCACCGGAACCGCTTCTCTAGACGCCTGCGTAAGCCGGACATGCACGGCCATTACTGGTACTTCGCCCCCAGCGACGTCGAGAAGCGGCTCGGCACACTACATGCCGATGTCGTCAGCTTCTCAGTCGTGCCCAGGATTCACTTCCGCGGCCTTACAAGGCTTGTCCGGAGCAAGCTGATCTCACCTGAATTACTACTCACGCTGGGTCGCCGGCTCCCGCAACGGGGGGCCTTGGGAGACCTTGGTGCGTTCGGCGTCTTTGTGACCAGACGACGCGACTAGTCCGAGCGCACGCCTTAGGTGCGCCTCTAATTCCGCAATTCTCCGTGACCACGAATTCCGACGCGCCATCTCGTGGGCTCGGTGCCGAAAGTCCTGCTGCCCTCGTAGCGTCCGTCCCTCCTCCATCGCCCGCCGATAGTCCCCCGCATGCCTCGCATCGAGGATGAGGTCGGCGCAGCTGGCCAACGCACCGGTTCTTCTCCCCACGATTGGTAGGCCCAGGGCGAGGTAGTCAAACACCTTCATCGGAAAGCTCGATTCGTGAAGGTCGCTGGGGGGGAGCGGGAGTAGTGCTATATCGGCGTCGCCCAACACGCGAGGCAGGTCCGCTCGCGCGAGGGGTCCAACATACTGGACGTTTGGCTCCTTCAGGACGCGGCGCCCGGCTTCGCCCAGGTCGGCGAGCGGGCCGGCGAAGACGAACTTCCAGTCGCTCATGCCTCGCACAACGTCGAGTAGCAGCGCGAAGTCCACCTTGTGGGCGGAGAGGTGACCGACATATGCCGCGACCGGCTGATCGCCCGGGCGCTTCTTGGTGAGACGACTCTCCACTGCCTCGAGGCCGCCGCAACAGCTCGGGGCGGACACCAGGATTTGCGGCGTAGTCGTCCACCGCGTGGTAGATGACGAGTCTGTGTGGGATGCGCGCCTCGAGCCCTGCCAACGAGACGGAGAAGAACCACAACACGTCGAAGCGGAACGGCCACTGGCGCTCCGCCGCTCGGCGCTGAACGGCACGTGCCGCTGCGCGCACATTCCAAGCCCGCACCGGAGCGACAGGAGACCAGGGCAGGAACGGGGGGGCCACCACCTCGACCAGGGCAGTCGCGCCACCCACCGTCCCACCGCTCCGATTGCGTAAGGCGCCCTTGAGTCGCCCCGCCAGCCGGCCGACGTCGTGGAAGCGCGGCGTCCGCATCGGAGCTGGCTCGACGTAACAAGCCCGCCCGAACGCGGTCCATCGAGCGGCGATCTCGTGGCAGTTCACCCGCGAAAAGGACGCCCAGTCCCCAGAGGCGACCACGCAGATATCGATCGGCTGCAGAGCCCTCTCTGTCAACGCCGCATCTCCAATCGCTGCCTTTCCTCGATCACCTGGGTCAAGACGGTCGTCATTCCTTCTCGGAAGTTCTGAGGAGAGTACCTTGCAGCGTTGGCCCTGAGTTGCTCTTCCGACCAACTCGTGCGAAACGCGGTCTGGATTGCCTCAGCGACCGCATGAGGCGAGGGATTATCGAACGGAATCCCGGTTACTCCCGGTCGCATCGTCTCGGCTGGTCCGCCGCGCCGCAAGTACACGACCGGTGCCCCATGAGCGTTCGCTTCCAGGAGAGCGATACCGAAGTCTTCCTCTCCACAGAACACAAACGCCTTGCATGTAGACAGCAGCATGGCCGCATCCTGCTCCGACACCTCACCCAGAAACTTCGTATGCGGGCCCGCGATGCGCTCGAGCCGGCGGCGATCTGGTCCGTCACCGGCGATGAGTAGGTCCATACCCATCGTCTCGGCGGCGCGGATGGCAAGATCGACGCGTTTGTACCCTACCAAGCGACCCAGGCTCAGCAGAAAGTCCGAACGCTTCGCCGGCGCTGCCTTGCCCTCCTTCGGGGACACCGGTGGATATACAACATCCGATCCCCGGCCGTAGAGGCGTCGAATCCGTTCAGCAACGTATGCCGAGTTGCAGATAAAGTGGTCAACCCGAGCGGCTGACCAGCGGTCGAGCTTCCGCAAGAGCCCTGTAGTCGTCGTCAGTGCCACCCGCTCTGCCAATCCCCCCAGGCGCCGGTAGCTCGCGCTCAGGTCCCAGAGATACCGCGGCGGCGAGTGACAGTAGCATACATGGAGGGAGCCGCGCTTGCGCTTTTGAACGATCTTCGCAAACGCATGTGAGCTCGAGATGATCAGGTCATAAGGACGCGTGTCGAGCGTGACAAATGCGCCGGCCTCGAGCGGTAGGAACCACCGGTGGTGAGTGCGCGCCCCGGGAATGCGCCCAAGCCACGTCTCCCGAGCTCGACGGGTCACTTGATTGAAGTCCTGCATCGAGCGCGCCATCACTCCCACCACCAAGTCGGCTTGGGGAAACACCTCGAGCAGCTGCTCGACGCATCGCTCGGACCCGGCCCACGCGACTATCCAGTCATGAGCGATCAGCACGCGCATACCGTCCAGGCGTGTCGAAGGGCGAGTCCTGGTTTCGTTAAGGGAAGCCGACGACAGCGTGCTGGGAAACGTCAATGCGCACCCCGGTGCGCGAGAACTGCCGGCAGCGTCTTGAGGAGAATCCATAGATCGCGCCCGAGCGACCAGTTGCGCACATACTCAAGCTCGATATCCACGCGCAGGGGATAACCAACATTGCTGCGGCCGTTGATCTGCCATGCGCCCGTCACCCCCGGCTTTAGTGATAAGAACACCGGCGCTCCGTGCCCGTACTGATCGAGCTCCTGGGGCACGATCGGCCGCGGACCCACCAGCGACATGTCGCCCCGCAATACGTTGATCAGTTGCGGAAGCTCATCGAGACTCGTCTTGCGCAGGAATCTGCCCACGGTCGTGAGTCTGGGATCGCGCCCGTCGGGGAGTTTGAAGTTGTTGGCAATGTATTCCGCATAGAGCGCGGGATCCGAGCGAAGCAGATCCTCGGCGCCCGAACGCATGGAACGAAACTTGTAGCACCTAAACCGTCCGCCATTAAGCCCCAGTCTCGAGTGGCCGAAGAGTATCTGGCCACGCGATTCGAATCGGATCGCCGCCGCAATCGCACCAAACAAGGGAGCCAGCGCTAGCAGCCCCGCCGTCGCGCCCACGGCATCAAGCATCCGCTTCAAGCACAGCTGCCATCCCTTGAGCGTCAGTGTGCTGAGGGACACAAGTGGCTGCCCACCTCGCCACACCGTGGTCGGATGCACGCCCGCAATGTCCGCTGCCCGCGGCACAGACAGCACCTGGCAGCCGCCCGCGAGTGCGGTGTCGACGACCTCGCGGAATTGCGCGTCCGTGACATAGCCGCAAATCACGACCGCTTCCACGCCTGAGGCGGCGAGCAGCAAGGAGAAGTCGCTGATGTGCCCGAGCGCTCCAGCCGCGGATGGGAGCTGCGTGTCCACGAAGCCGATCGGCCGGTAGTCCGCGCGACCGGTGAACGCGGGCGTTTGCATCGCGACCTGGCATTCCGCACCGGGGCCGATGAATAGCACATCCACTCGATCCAGCTCCGGCGAGCGCACCCGCGCCACGATCCGGTCGATGGTCCGGCGCTCGGCGACGAGCCCAAGCCACACCAAGAACGTCGTGATCGCGTACTGGACCAGCACTGGCTCGAGTCCTCGTGTCCAGACCGTCATCCAAAGGGGCAGCGCCGTCGCGAGCGCGCAGGCGAAAAACAAGCGACGTGGAGCGCGCCGCGCATCGGCGTAGCCGTAATTCCCCGTCACGAACAGACCGACGAAGAGCGCCGCCGCGTACTGCCAGCCTTGTAGAATCCCCGGAGGCAACAGCGCGTGCACTCGGGCCGCGACCGCCGCTCCCAGAACCGCTTGGTCGCGCACTGCATTCACGAGTTCGCGCATCAAGCCGAATGACGTAAGGTCGGCTGCCACGAGCACGGCAAACCGCCGGGCCGCCCGCAGCGCATGATTGCGAAGGTTCGTCGCGGCCCGCTTCTGCAGGTCGAGGCGAATCCGCACCGGCGCGTCGGGCTGTTCAGGCGACCATTCAGCTGGAAGCCGCTGAGGGGATGAAATGCGTGGAGGGCCTGCACGCGGAACCGACTGAGGCGACGAAACCTCTGGTGGATCCGCTACGCTGAAGCGCGGGAGTGCCACCTCGTCCACGCTCGGAGGGGAGGGCTCGCTGGCGACTGCACGAGGCAACGACTCCACGGCGATACAGGCTCCCCTCGGGACGACGGTGCACGGCCGCCACATGTGACGTAGATCACCAACCCAAGGGTTATGCAATCCTCGGGCCGAATCGTTTTTTTTTGGTACGCAAGGGGACCTACGCCCGCCCCTGCCCTCG
>WNGD01003033.1_pt1 | contig 17325 bp, 16 predicted proteins | sample 5400671 | NCBI WGS metagenome assembly WNGD01 (sample SAMN13153369, study PRJNA577476) | soil metagenome | isolation source: 40 cm soil or saprolite under grassland replicate 2 | place: USA:California | collected 2016-06-15
ACGCCAGCGGTCGCTCCCAGCGGCCGGGAAGGGAGTTCGGGTCATGCCCGACCTGATGGAACAGATCACCTCGCTCGCGAAACGCCGCGGCATCGTCTTCCCGTCCTCCGAGATCTACGGGGGCCTGCGTTCGTCGTGGGACTACGGGCCGCTCGGGGTGGAGCTGAAGCGCAACGTTAAGGACGCCTGGTGGCGCGCGATGGTGCAGCTGCGCGACGACGTCGTCGGGCTCGACGCGGCGATCATCATGTCTCCGAAGGTGTGGGAGGCGAGCGGGCACCTCGAGGTCTTCACCGACCCGCTCGTGGAATGCCGCAACTGTCACCAACGGTTCCGGGCCGACGATCTTGAGGGCGACCCGAAGACCTGTCCCAACTGCGGCAATCACACGTTCACCGACGCCCGCAACTTCAACCTGATGTTCCGCACGCACATGGGGCCCGTGGAGGACGGAGCCGAGGACGTCTACCTGCGGCCCGAGACCGCGCAGGGGATGTTCGTTGACTTCTCGACGGTCCAGCAGACGTCGCGCCGCAAGATCCCGTTCGGGATCGCGCAGATCGGGAAGGCGTTCCGGAACGAGATCACGCCGGGGAACTTCATCTTCCGCATGCGTGAGTTCGAGCAGATGGAGATGGAGTTCTTCGTCAAACGGGGGACGGACGAGCAGTGGCACGACTACTGGATCAAGGAGCGGCTCGGTTGGTTCACCGACCTCGGGATCCGTCCGGACAACCTCCGGTTGCGCGAGCACGATGCCGACGAGCTCTCGCACTACTCGAAGCGCACGGTCGACATCGAATATCGCTTCCCGTTCACGGACTGGGGTGAGCTGGAGGGGATCGCGAACCGGACCGACTACGACCTGAAGGCGCACGAGCGCCATTCGGGTCAAGACCTCACGTACTTCGACCCGGAGACCGAGGAGCGCTATCACCCGTACGTGATCGAGCCGGCCGTCGGCGTGGACCGCGCGATCCTCGCGTTCCTGATCGACGCCTATCGGGTCGAGGAGGCGCCAACCGCGAAGGGCGGTACCGAGAAGCGCACGCTCCTGGCGCTGCATACCGACCTGGCCCCGATCAAGGCCGCCGTGCTCCCGCTCTCCCGGAACGAGCGTCTCGTGCCCGCCGCGAGGGAGGTGTTCGATCTCCTCAAGCCACATTGGATGTCCGACTACGACGACGCCGGCTCCATCGGGCGCCGGTACCGTCGCCAAGACGAGGTCGGGACGCCCTTCTGCGTGACGGTCGACTTCGACACGCTCGAGGATCGTGCGGCGACCGTCCGCGACCGCGACTCGATGACGCAAGAGCGGATCCCGGTGGCGTCATTGGTGGAGCATCTCCGGGAACGACTGTGAGGGGGGCCGCGCGGAACGTCCGGCTCGCGCTCTACGTCGTCGGATTCCTCTTGATGGCGGCCGCCGGGTTCACGTTGGCGGTGTCCGCCCGCGGGTTCCTCGCCTCGACCCGGCTCCTGTGGCTGTCGGTCTGGATGTCGGTCGCGGCGATCGTCGCCGCCGTCGCCAGCGTGGTGTGGCCGACGGGCGATCGGTGATCCGCGTTCGACGCGACCTGGCGTTCGTGGTTCTCGCCCTCGCGGCCGTCGCCTGCCCGTCGGCGTCGAACGTAGCGTCGCCTGGTCCTCCGAGCGGGGTTCCCTCGAGCGCACCAGTCACGCTTCCGTCGGTCGAGCCCGGCGGTGCGCGGACCGCGGAGGCCGCGATCAAGGAGCTGTGCGTTCCGCCGAAGGGAACCGGCGGGCCGCCCGTTCCGCGCGGCGGGACCCCACCCGAGATCGCGGATGTCGAGCACCAGGTCGAAGACGTGCGTGGCCTGCTCTACGAGCACCCCGTCGCGGTGACTTCGGTCGACGGTGCCGAGATGGACCGGCTGATCCAGAAGAGCTTCGATGCGTCCTATCCGAAGACGTACTACGACCGCCGGACGGCCGCCTGGCGCACGATCGGCGTGATCCCACCGGGTGTGGACCTCCGCGCATCGTTGCGCTCGTTCCTGACGGGCCAGGTGGTCGGGTTCTACGACCCCGACACCGGCCGGCTCGTGTACCAGCGGTCCGGTGCTCTCGGCCTGGAAGAGCGGTTCGTCCTGGCACATGAGCTGACGCATGCGATCGATGATCAGCATTTCGACCTCTCGCGGCTCGACGGTCTCGCGCGATCCTGCGCCGACGAGGCATCGTCCGCGGCGCTCGGGGCCGTCGAGGGGAGCGCCCAGTACTTCGCGACCCAGGTCATCGCGAGGAACCCTTCCACCGATCTCGGCGACCTCGTCGGTGCGATCCTGCAAGGCCTCGGTGCCCAGCAGGATCTGGCCGGCGTCCCGCCGTTCGTCCAGACGCTGGAGGAGTGGCCGTACACGACCGGACTCGCGTTCATCACGCAGCTGGCAGCGACCGGGGGCACCGACGCCGTGAACCATGCGCTCGTGGATCCGCCCGCCACAACCGAGCAGGTGATCCACCCGGATCGGTACCCGACCGACACGCCGACCGCCGTCGACATCCCGGACCTCTCGACGGGGCTCGGCCCCCGATGGGGCGACCTCGACGCGATGGAGGTGGGCGAGGAGTGGCTCGATGCGATGCTCCAGCTCCGACTCGACGGATCGACGGCGAGCGCCGGCGCAGCGGGGTGGGCCGCCGGCGTCTACCGGGCGTGGACCGACGGTCACGACGTCGCGGTGGTGCTCCGGACGGCGTGGGACTCCGAACGAGAGGCGGCGCAGTTCCTGCGGGCGGCCACGTCGTGGGAGGCAGCGGGCGGAGGCTCCTCGACGGCGACCCAGAGCGGTTCTACGGTGACCATGACCTTCGCGACCAGCAGCCGTGTGTCGAACGCGTTGACGGCTCTGTCAGCATCCTGAGGAGCGTCGCGGCAGCGAGAACCGACGGATCGAGCCTGGCGAACCATTCGGTCTGGGTTCCACCGGACCGAAACCTGGGGGTAGGGTTACGTCCCCATGCAGAGGCCATCCAGGGAACGCGCGAGATCGATCGGCTCGGTTGCCGCATGGGTGTTCGCCCCGTTGCTGGCGACCCTCGCGGCGGTTGCCGTCGTCCCGGCTGCGTTCCATACCCGACTTCCCGATGTTCCGCCGCTCCGCCAACGATGGATGGCGACCCCGACCACGGTCGAACGGCTCCGCGCGATCGACCCGGCGATCGCGGCGCTGTACTTCGATCGACCCGGGTCATACGTGCTCGGTGGGGGACTCCAAGCAGCCACCGCCGCCGCCTCGTGGGCGGACGAGCGACGGTTCGAGCAGGATCTCGCGGCGGGCGCGATCCGGCCGGACGTTCGGTTCGTGATGTACGACCCGGAAGGCTGGCCGTCGACGCCGGTGGCCGAGCAGCGGCATCCCGTGGCGGCGATGCGCGCCTTCGCTGACGCCGCCCGCGCCGCCGGCTACGAGGTCGTGATCACCCCGCATCCGAGCCTGGTGGAGGTGCCTCACGGGGACTGTGTTCGCGCGGGGACAGAGACCGAGCAAGAGGCGTTCCTCCGCTGCCGGATCGAGGCGGCAGCTGCGAAGCTCTCCGATGTCGTCGAGGTGCAGGCTCAGTCGCTCGAAGCCGACCCCGTGCTCTACCGGTCCTTCGTGGAGGAGGCTGCGGCGCAGGCGAGCGTTGCCAACCCGAACGTCGTCGTGCTCGCCGGACTCTCGACGCGCTTCGTGACGGATCCGAACACGCTCTTGAGCGCGTGGGATTCGGTGACCGACATCGTCGATGGGCACTACCTGGCCGTCCCGGAGGGGATCCGCCCCGACGTCGCCGTCGCGTTCCTGCGGATGCTCGCCGAGCAGCGCGGCTGAGCGAAGCTATTCGCCGAGGGTTCGCTCCCGCGCGTCCTTCTTCATCTTCTTCTCGACGCGCTTCTCCTTGACGCTCTTCTGAGCCTTCTTCTTGACGTTCTTCGAAGCGCCCTTGTCCTTCGCGTGCGCCATGGCGGGGTTCCTTCCGTCGAAGCCTGCGAGGCAGCGTACACCGGCTTCGCGCGGGAGTGATCAAGCTGGAGAACCCAAGGGGGCCGTAAGCGCTGATGGTTGCCCGCCTGTTCATGGGGCACGATGGCTCATCTCCTACCGGTGCCCGCTTCGAACGAGGAGGCCGACCTGGAGGACCAACCGCGCTCGTTCGAGGAGTTCTACGAGGCCACCTATCGACGGCTGTTCACCGCGCTCTGTCTGGTGACCGGCAACCAGCAGGAGGCGGAGGACATCATGCAGGAGGCCTTCCTCCGCCTCTTCGAGCGGTGGGAGCGGGTTGCCGTCGTCGACGATCCCGACGGCTATCTCTTCCGATCGGCGATGAACGTCTTCCGCAATCGGTACCGCCGCACCCTCCTCGCCTTGCAACGTACCCTCACGCTCAAGGATGCCGGGGACGACCTCGCCGCCATCGACACCCGTGACGAGATCGTTCGGCTCCTGCGCGGTCTCGCGCCACGCGAGCGGGCGGCGATCGTCCTCACGAGCATCCTGGATCTCACGGCCGAAGAGGCGGGCCGCATGCTCGGGATCAAGGCCTCCACGATCCGCGTGCTCTCCACGCGCGCCCGCGCGCACATGAAGGACAAGGTGGATCCACGATGAGACCCGAAGCCCTGGATCGCTACCAGCCGTTGTTCGCCCCACCCGACCGCGCGTTCGACGGGTTCCTGCATCGGCGCTCCCGGAAGCGGCGGAACCAGCGGATCGGAGCGCTGGCGCTGGCGTTCGTGATCGCAGCGGGAGCGATCGCCGCGGCCGTCACCGCGTTCCACCGTTCGTCCGAGCCGAAACCCGTGCACACGATCGATCCGTCGAACGTGGCGCTGCTGCATCAGATCGGGAACGACGTCACGTTCCCGCAGGAGGGGTTCCGCATCGCGACGGGCGATGGCGTGCTCGTGGTCGGGACGTCCAGGTTCCGCAGTCAGCGAGGCGAGCTCATCGCGTATCCCTTCCCGTGTGGTGATGCCAGCGTTGCCTGCGCCCCTCTGTGGAGAGCGGACCTCGACGGGGCCGGTTCTCCCGTCGTCGCGAACGGCGTCGTGTACGTGACGGGACTTCGGGGTCAGACCTTGTACGCGTTCGCAACCGATTGCGGCTCGAACGGCAAGGGTTGCTCGCCGTTGTGGACGGCGGACGTCGGGCCCACGAGCTGGATCACACCGCCGATCATCGCCTCACAGGGCTCCACGAACAGCGTGTTCGTCGGGACGGCGGATGCGGTGCTCGGCTTCGATGTGGGCTGCGCCGGCGGAGGCGGGACCTGCTCGCCCGTTTGGGAAGCGCCTGTGAACGGCGCCGCTCGGGCCCTGACCTACTCCGATGGGGTCCTCTACGCAGGCACGGGGAAGGCCGGTACGCCCGACCCCGCGGATGTCGGTTCGGTCACCGCGTTCGACACGTCCTGCTCCTCCGGGTCACCACCGGTTCCGGCGTCCTGCCGGTTGTGGAGCAGGAGCGTCGGCCAGGTCTGGGATCTCGCGGCGGACGGCGGCACGCTGTTCGTCGGCACGAACGGTGGCCCGAGCGGGGTGCAGGCGTACTCGATCGCGTGCGTCCGCGGAGGCGGGTCGTGTCGGCCGCTCTGGGTCGGGTCTACCACCTGCTGCACGCAGCTGAGCGCCGCGAACGGCACGGTCTATGCGGACGACCAGACCGATCACGCGTACGCCTTCTCCGAGACATGCGCTTCGGACGGTTCTGCGTGCGACCCGCTCTGGACATCGAGCGGGATCCTCGGCCAACCCTTCATCGATTTCCGACGGCCGCTCGTGAGCGGCGGACTGGTGTTCGTCGGCGGCGACGAGGGGTGGATCTACTCGTTCCCGCGATCCTGCGGGATCGCGTGCTCGCCCGCGTCCCGGACGTTCGTCCCCGACCAGAACGGCATCCCAGGGATCTGGGACGCGGTCACGCTGAACGACCGCCTCTACGTGGCGGCAGCCGACGGTCTGCACGTCTTCTCGGCCGAGGGGACGTCCGAGGCCGCCGGAAGCCGGTCGGCGGGGGACGCTCCGCTCTTCTACCTGGGCGTCGTGCTCGCGGTGGTCGCGGTCCTCACGGTCAGGTTCGTCCGGCGCCGCCGAGCGTGACGCGGTCGGGGCCTATCCTCGAGCGGTGACCCGGAGGAGATCGCGGATCGAGCCGCTCCCACGAGCCTCCAGGGCGTTGGCGGCCACCAGGAAGAGCTCGGCCGTCATGAACGCGTCGTCCAGGGCATGGTGCGTCTCCTCGACCGGCACCCCGAACCTCTCCGCGGCGGCCGCGAGCGCGTAGTACCCGGGTCCGCGGCCGCCGCCCTGCGGCCGTTCGACGGCCATGATCAGCGTTCGCACGTCGATCGTGCGGGTACGCCATGTGCGCCTCCGGCCACCGAACACCTTCCGCAGGAACGCTATCTCCACGCCCGCCGCCCACGCCAGGATGAACCTGCCGTCGAGCTCGTCGCGGAAGGCGTCGAGCACCTGGGGCATCGCCGGCGCGGTCGCGAGGTCCTGTGCACGAAGATGATGGATCCGGATCGAGCTGTGGCTGGGGTCCACGCGGGGCGCCACCTCCTCGTAGACCTGACCCGACAGATCGATCCGGCCGCCGCGGATCGGGATCAGGCCGAACGAGATCACCTCATCCCGATCGAGGTCGAGGCCCGTGGTCTCGAAGTCAAGGGCCACCAACTCGGCGGCGCGCCAGCCGCCGCGGCGCGATCGACGTCCCGGAGCGCGCGGCCGGGCCGCGGTCATCCGAGACCCAGTTCCAGCTGGAGCGCTCGCTGCTCGGCGGCGAGGATCCGGAAGGCCTCCTTGAGCGCGCGGCGTCGGACCGGCCCCAGTCCCTGAGGATCGACGAAGTCGTCGGCCGCCGCGCCGGAGCGATGTTGCACGACCTGGTGCTCCAGCCGGATCGCCCACAGCAGTTGGAACGTCTCCTCGAGCGCTTCGCGGGACGCTTCGGAGATCTGGCCGGTGTCGGACGCCGCACGCAGCCGCTCGAGCGTGCCTTTGTCGCTCCGCCCGGTACGGATGTCGTAGGCGCGGGCGAGGTTGGTCGCGATCGTGATGCCGCCGTGCTTGATGTCGAGCCTGCCGGCATGCTCGCCCTTCGCCTCCACGACGAGGTCACGGAAGAACCCGGTCGGCGGCTTCAGGTCGAGGGCCCGTCGTGAGAGGTGTCGGACGAATGCCGGGTACGTGCGCGGGGCGCTCCGTACGACCTCGTCGAGTGCGGGCTCCGCCTCGAGCGGCCCGGCGATCTGGCGGTAGTCGAAGACGATCGACGACAGGATGCTGCCCTCGGCACCCGGATCCTGCATCCATCCGCGGAACGCCTCGACCCAGCCATCGAGCGAGCGGCGGAGCGAGGGATGCTCGGCCATCGCGTTCCCGTGGCACCGATGGATCCCCGCCGCTTCGAGTCCGTCCGTAACCACGCGTGCGAGCTCCGCGAAATAGGGGTCGACATCCTCGTCCGCGCGATCGCCGGGCTCCAACGCCAGTGCATGATCCTGATCGGTGAACATCGCTTGCTCGCGACGGGCTTCGCTTCCCAACGCCAGCCACGCCCAGCGGAGCGGTGGCTCGCCGAGCCGAGCGATGCCGAGCTCCAGCAGACGCCGCGTGAGGGCGTCGATCGTCACCGCGATCACGTGTCCGATGTCGACCGGATCCACGCTGGTATCGACGAGCGTTGCGACCGTCTCGGGGAGATCGCGCGCCGCCGCTACGGCCGCGTCGTGGTCCGGGGCTCGTTCGATCGCGCTCTTGAGGGCGAACGGGGACTGCCGTGCCAGGCCGAGCAGATCGGTGTCGGTGACCATGCCGATCACCCGGCCGGTGCCGTCGGTCACCGGGAGATGGTGTATCCCCCGTTCGAGCATCCCGAGGAGCACCTCCGCGACGCGGGTCTCCGCCGGAACCGTGACGATCGGACTCGTCATGACCTCCGTCACGGGGACGTCGGCGGTACGTCCGGCCGCGAGCACCCGCGAGCGCAGATCGCGGTCGGTGACGATCCCCCAGTCCTCACCGATCGGGATGAGGAGCGAGGACACGCGCTGCTCGGTCATCAACGACGCGACCTGGGCCACCGTCGCATCCGGTGAAGCCGTCACGAGGGGACGTCGCACCTGCGCCCCGACCCGGGCGAGCAGGTCGGGCATCTCGGTCGTGGAGAACCTCGAGTCGAGACGTCGGCGCGCGACCGAGGCGAGGAACCGCGTGCCGCCGGCACTCTGGAGGAGCTCCTCGGCGAGGGCTCGGGGGATCAGGTAGCAGAGCGTGTCCTCGGCTGCCCGAACGCTGGCGACGGGCCCTTGCCCCGAGACGAGCGAGAGCTCGCCGAAGGTCTCCCCCTCGCCGATGAGATCGATCAGCCGCCCCTGGTCGAGGATCTCGACCGCCCCCTTGCGCACGACATATAGGTACGCCGCCGGCTCGCCCGAGCGCTCGAGGATCGTGGTGCCGGCCGGGAAGAACTCAACCTGGGTGGCCGACCCGATCCGGCGCATCCTGTCGTCGTCGAGGCCGTCGAAGGGGGGGTACACGGCGAGGAACCCGGCGATGTCCATCCGAATCCGGATTATGCGGTGTTCGGAGCCGCGCATGATGGGTCGCCGTAGACTGGCGCTTCCGTTCCGATCGACCTCGCCGGAGGCGCGCAGTGACCAAGTACGTCTACGACTTCTCCGAAGGCAACAAGGACATGAAGGACCTCCTCGGCGGAAAGGGCGCCAACCTCGCCGAGATGACGAACATGGGCCTTCCGGTCCCGCCCGGATTCACGATCACGACCGAGGCGTGCCTCCGGTTCCTGCGGGACGGAGGCCCGCCGCCCGAGATGCTGCAGGAGGCGGACGAGCACCTCGCTCGGCTCGAGGAGACGATGGACAAGCGGCTCGGCGATCCCGAGGACCCGCTCCTCGTCTCCGTCCGGTCGGGAGCGAAGTTCTCGATGCCCGGGATGATGGATACGGTCCTCAACCTCGGGCTGAACGACCGCTCGGTCGAGGGCCTCGCGGAGCAGACCGGGCGCGACATGCGCTTCGCGAGGGACGCGTACCGCCGGTTCATCCAGATGTTCGGCAAGATCGTGATGGACGTTCCGGCCGATGCGTTCGAACACGCGCTGGACGAGGCGAAGTCGGCGAAGTTCGAGGGCGCGCAGGACACCGACCTCGACGCCGACGATCTGGCGGCGCTCATCGACCGGTTCAAGGCGATCTATCGCGAGCACACCAAGGAGGAGTTTCCACAGGACCCGAAGGACCAGCTCCGGCTCGCGATCGACGCGGTCTTCCGGTCATGGAACGGCAAGCGCGCACGCGATTACCGTCGGCAGAACAAGATCAGTGACGACCTCGGGACGGCGGTCAACATCGTCGCGATGGTGTTCGGAAACCGAGGAGGCGACTCCGGGACGGGTGTGGCGTTCACGCGGGATCCCTCGACCGGCGAGAAGGCTCCCTACGGCGACTACCTGCCGAACGCGCAGGGCGAGGATGTCGTGGCGGGCATCCGCAACACGCTGCAACTCGCGGAGCTCCAGAAGCGGGATCCGGCGTCGTACGGCCGGCTGATCCAGGTGATGGACACCCTGGAGGGTCACTACCGCGACATGTGCGACATCGAGTTCACGATCGAGAAGGGCAAGCTCTGGATCCTCCAGACACGGATCGGGAAGCGGACCGCGCTCGCCGAGTGGGTGATGGCGTACGACATGCTCGGCGAGAAGCTGATCGACGAGGACACGGCGCTGCTGCGCGTGAACGCCGATCGGCTGGAGGAGCTCTTCAAGCGGCGGGTGAAGGCCGGTGGCGCCACGCCGATCGCGCGGGGCCTCAATGCGTCGCCCGGCGCGGCGACCGGGGCGGTCGTGTTCTCCGCCGACGATGCCGAAGCCCGGGCCAAGGAGAACGGCGACAAGGTGATCCTGGTGCGGCGGGAGACCACACCCGACGACTACCACGGGATGATCGCGTCGCAGGGGATCCTGACCTCGGCCGGCGGCACGAACTCGCACGCGGCCGTGGTCGCGCGAGGTGAGGGGATCCCCGCGGTCTGCGGCGCCGACCAGATCAAGATCGACATCGGATCACGCTCGTTCAACGCAGACGGGACGACGGTGAAGGAGGGCGACACGATCACGATCGACGGCTTCACCGGCAACGTCTTCGTCGGCGAGCTGCCACTCGAGGAGTCGGTGCTCGAGAAGGCCCGCGCCGGCGACGCCGAGGCACGAGCGGAGAAGATCTGGATGGCCTTCGAGCGGTTGATGGCGGTCGCCGACGACCGGCGGCGTCTCCGCGTGCGCGCGAACGCCGATACGCCCGACCAGTCCGCGAACGCCCGCGCCCGCGGCGCCGAGGGCATCGGCCTGTGTCGCACCGAGCACATGTTCCTGGGGGAGGAACGCGTCGACGCCGTGCGCCAGATGATCTTCGCGGAGACCGCCGACGAGGAGGAGGCCGCGTACCAGCGGCTGCTCCCGCTCCAGAAGGGGGACTTCGTCGGCATCTTCAAGGCGATGGACGGCCTCCCGGTCACCGTCCGGTTGCTCGATCCGCCGTTGCACGAGTTCCTCCCCGATCTGACGGCGCTCTCGGTCGACGTGGCGCTCGGGCAGGAGCGCGGAGAGGACGTCTCGAAGGAGGAGCGCGAGCTCGCCAAGGTCCGGCAGCTGCACGAGACGAACCCGATGCTCGGGCTGCGTGGCGTCCGGCTCGGCATCCTCAGGCCGGGGCTGTACGCGATGCAGGTGCGCGCCATCGTCGAGGCGGCGTGCGAGGCGAAGGCGGCGGGGGGAGACCCGAAGGTCGAGATCATGATCCCCTTGGTCGCAACGGCTCCGGAACTCAGGCAGATGCGCGACGAGCTGGAGCCCGTGGCGAACGAGATCCGAGCGCGCGAGAACGTCGAGCTCGAGCATCTCGAGTGGGGGACGATGATCGAGCTGCCGCGCGCGGCCGTGACGGCCGGCGAGATCGCCGAGGCAGCCGACTTCTTCTCGTTCGGCACGAACGACCTGACGCAGACCGCCTTCGGGTTCAGCCGCGACGACATCGGCAAGTTCGTCGGGCTCTACGAGGAGCGCAAGCTCGTTCCCGCGAACCCGTTCGTGACGATCGACGTGGCAGGCGTCGGGCGGCTGATGCGGATCGCATCCGACGAAGGACGCGGAGCCAACGCGAAGCTGCACGTCGGGATCTGCGGGGAACACGGCGGGGATCCGGCGAGCGTCGCGTTCTGTCACGAGATCGGGCTCGACTACGTGAGCTGTTCCCCCTTCCGCGTGGAGACCGCTCGTCTGGCGGCCGGCCAAGCCGCCGTCGGCGAGTACGCCTCGGCGTCCGCGTGACGGGATCCGTGCCCGAGGCGTGACCGACATCACGGCGCCGCGCATCGCGAAGCCATAACCTCCTCGACCCTCCCGGTCGGAGCTTCCTCCCCCAGAGGAGGTGAGGGCACGATGACGCTTGGGATCGCCATGCGCCGCGTGGCGGCGGCGCTCACGCTGGCCGCTGCCGTCGCTGGCCCTACGGTCGCGCAGGCGGTGGTGATCGACCCGTGGGTCCACGATCACAGCGACGCGGGCGTTCCGCCACGCCCGTCCGGATACACGGAACTGGTTCAGACGTTCGGGCAGCCGTGCAGCGATCGAGCGAACAACTCGCGTTCGTGGTGGCCCTCGCAGTCGGCGCGGAACGTGTCGGGCTACGTGTACTACCACCCGTACATCGCGCGCGACGTCGGCTACAACATCCGGAACCATGTCGGACACGACCACCGCGACGGGGCGGTGGACTACCTGGTCGGCGGATACAACTGCCGCACGATCCGCGGCTCGACCGATTGGTCCGTCCATGCCTTCGGTGCGGCCATCGATACCAACACCGCGCGTAACCCGCTCGGCCAGTCGTATTGGAACGGCAAGGGCGCCGACGGCGTCGACTACGGGCGCTACCTGCCCGACGTGTGGCGAGGTCCGTACCCGGGGCATGGGTTCTTCTGGGGCATCAACTGGGACTCACGCCCCGACCCCATGCACTTCCAGTACGTGACCAACTACTGAGGACATCGACGGGAGGGTTCATGAAGAAGCTGATGACGTTCGGGGTCGTGTCCGTGATCGTCGCGCTCGGGGTCGCGGCGCGACCCGGTGGAGCCGCGCCGCCGGCGTCCGCCGTCGCTCGATGCGACGGCGGACGCCCGGTGCGGTCGGACCTTCGGGCCTTGGCCGTCGGCGCCGGCATCGCCGGCGCCGACGGCGGTGGGATCGCCGAAACGAGCGCGGCCGGGACGGAGCTGGTCGTTGCGCCCGATCGCGCCCGAGGAGTCGTTCGCCACGTCTCGTCTCGCCCGGGCGTCGGGACGGCTTACGTCCGCGATCGCAAGGGGAGCGACCTCGTGGTCTCGGTCACGGGGCGGGGCGTTCGTCGCTTCCTTGCGCACGGCGAGGCGCTGCAGCCGTCGTTGTCGGGACGTGGTGACCTGGTCTGGGCGGAACGATCCGGGCTCCGCCTCGTTCCGGCTGCCGTGCGAGCTCCCCGCACGATCACCGGGCCGACATTGCGGGGTATGACGTTTTCGCCATCGTTCGTGTCTCCCCGCACCATCGTCGTCGCGGTGGCGGCACCGCCGACGCCAGCGGTCCCGGAGGACGAGTACCTGAGCAACCTCTGGCGCTACGACCTCCGCTCGTCCCGATGGATCCAGGCGACGCACTTCTCGGGCGGAGCCGACCGTTGGTCCATCGTCCGCACGCCGTTCCTCGCACCCGACGGCTCGATCGAGTTCGTCCGCATCAGCGGGATGGCGTCGGTCGATCACCCGGCGCGATACGAGCTCTGGCGGCTCCGCGGGAACACCGCACGGCGGCTGCGCGTACTTCCCGGCGAGATGTACCTCGCCGGGTTCGACAGGTCTGCGCGGCTCTGGAACGTCCGCGAGGGGGCGACGGGAGCATGGCTGATCCAGCGGGAGCGCCCCGACGGAAGTCTCCAGGATGTCGGCTGCGGCGCCGTCATGGTCGATCCGCTCGACCGAACGGATCCCGATCTGCGGTCGGGGACCGGTCACCCGTTGCCGACCCGTGGCACCGCTGCGGCGGCGCAACCAGGGTCTCCCGCGAGCGATGCGATCCTGGTGGGCGACTTCCCGAGCGTGGCCGCCGCGGACGACGCATCGGCGACGATCCGCGCGGCGTTCGGCTCGACCCCGAGCATCGTCGACGCCACCACGCAACCCGCGGTCGTGCGGCCGGGCGTCTGGGCCGTGCTGATCCCGATCGCTACGGGTGCGGACGCCGAGGCCGAGCTCGCTCGGTTCCGTGCCAGCGTGCCGGCGTTCGCGGGATGGAGCTGGATTGTCTCCGTCTGAGGGGTCGCGAGCTGGCCGGCACCGCCGCTGGTTCCGGGCGGTCGTGATCGGGTGCGCGTTCGCCGCCTTGCTGACCGCGTGCGCCACCGGGTCGACACCCTCACCCACCGCCGCGTCCGCTCCTGCGACGTCTCCCGGCCGGGAATGGCTCGCCGTGCTCGGGTCGGCCGAAGATCCGAACGAGCTGGACGGACCCTACGCCGATCTCGTCGGTTCCCTGGGTCAGGGATCCGTCACGCACGTGGTCGTCTCGCCGTCGGCGTGCTACTCGGGGCTCCCGTCCCGGTACGACGGGAGGTACGTCCTCGCGGTGTGGGACGCCAACGAGCGAGCGGTGCGAGCGTTGGTCGACTCGGCAGGAGCCCAAGAGGGATGGATCGGCGCCGTGGCTTCGACCTGTGTGGATTGACGCAGGGTCGGGTCGGCGGTCGGAGGATCGTCGCCTGCTAGCCTTCTCCGGTGCGCCTGGTTCGCAGGCACCCGATCCTCACCTTCCTCGTACTGGGGCTCACGCTGGCCCTCGTCCCGATCGGGGCGTCCGGTATCGTCGTGTGGCGCGCAGCGCACCACGACGATGCCAGCGACGTCGAGCGGGTCGATGCGATCGTTGTCCTGGGCGCCGCCCAGTACAACGGAAAGCCCTCGCCGTTGTTCCGGGGTCGGCTCGACCATGGGCTCCTGCTCTGGCAGCAAGGTCGTTCCGATCTCGTCATCACCGTCGGGTCGAACCAACCGGGCGACGTCACGACGGAAGCGCAGGCGGGTCGCGACTACCTCGTGAGCCGGGGCGTGCCGGTATCCGCCATCCTCGCGCTCCCGGTCGGACACACCACCTTCGACAGCTTGCAGGCGGCTGCCGGAGCGCTCCGCGATCGCGGGCTCACGAGCGCGTTCCTGGTCTCCGACCCCTGGCACAACGCGCGGATCAAGGCGATGGCGGATGATCTCGGTCTCACCGGGTTCGCGTCCGCCACGTGGACCTCGGCCGACACCAGCGAGGAGTCTCGCGGCAGGGGATACCTGCGCGAGACGTTCGCGTATCTCTACTACCGGGTGTTCGGGACGTGACGGCTGTTCGCGACATGACCGTCGCGTCGGAGCCCACGGCTACCATGGTCCCGTGCCGACCCCCCGTGAACGCTCAGAGCAGATCGAACGCGACACGCTCTCGCCGCACGCGGTGTTGGCGGCCGAGAGCCGTGGCCGCGAACGACCCGAGCCTCCGGATGCGATCCGTACCTGCTTCCAACGCGACCGTGACCGGATCGTCCATTCCAAGGCGTTCCGCCGTCTCAAACACAAGACGCAGGTGTTCCTCGCTCCCGAGGGGGATCACTACCGGGTTCGACTGACCCACACGCTCGACGTCAGCCATATCGCGCGCACCGTCGCCCGCGCATTGCGCCTCAACGAGGATCTGACGGAGGCGATCGCCCTCGGGCACGATCTGGGCCACACACCGTTCGGACATCTGGGGGAGCAGGCGCTCACACCATTCCTCGGGCGTCCCTTCCGCCATTCGGAGCAATCGCTTCGCGTGGTCGAGCACCTCGAGGACGACGGCCGGGGTCTCAACCTCACGTGGGAGGTCCGCGACGGCATGCTGCACCATCCCTGGTCGATGCCGCCCCCTTTCACGCTCGAGGCCAAGATCGTGCGGTTCGCGGACCGGATCGCGTACGTGAACCACGACGTCGACGACGCGATCCGGGCCGGCGTCCTGCGGGCCGACGAATTGCCGGCAGGTCCTCTCGAGGTCCTCGGCAGGAGCCATTCGGCGCGGATCAACACCCTCGTGGGCGATCTCGTCGAACAGAGCGACGGGAAGCCGGACATCCTGCTGTCTTCGCCCGTGTTCCGGGCGCTCGACGATCTCCGCGACTTCATGTTCGCCGAGGTGTACCTCCGGGAGGGTGCGCACGAGGATCACGACAAGGCCGTCAAGCTGCTCCGGGAGCTCTTCGAGTACTACCTGGAGCATCCCGACGAGCTTCCGGCGGAGCACCGGCGAGCCCCGGGTGACCTGACCACCCGGGTTGCCGACCACATCGCCGGGATGACGGACCGGTACGCTCTGCGGACGTACGAGCGGCTCTTCCTTCCCCGGGGCTGGCTCCTGTAGCGCGAGAGGAGCAGGGTGGCGCGGATCCGGCAGGAGGACATCGACGCGGTCAAGGAGCGGACGGACATCGTCCAGCTCGTCGGGAACTACCTCACGCTGAAGAAGAGCGGGCACGATTCGGTGAGCGGGTTGTGTCCCTTCCACCAGGAGAAGACGCCGTCGTTCAGCGTCTCGCCGTCCAAGCAGGTCTTCTATTGCTTCGGCTGCGGCAAGGGAGGGGACGCCATCACGTTCCTCCGGGAGCTGGAGCACCTCTCCTACGTCGAGGCGATCGAACGGTTGGCGCAGACCGCGGGGGTCCACCTCCGTTACGAGGGCGATTCGCTCGCGGAGCGCCGAGCGGCCGAGCGCCGAGCCGCCCTCTATCGGGCGAACGAGGAAGCCGCCGCCCTGTACCAGACGATGCTCACGGGAGGCCGTGAGGCCGACGATGCTCGCGCGTACGTGACCGAGCGAGGGATCATCGCAGATGCCGTCCAGCGGTTCGGGATCGGCTACGCGCCGGGGTATTCCGACTTCCTCCTCCGGCGCCTCGTCGGGTCCTCGGGTCTGTCGCCGGAGATCCTCTTGGAGGCCGGGCTCGCGGCGCGTGGCGACGACGGAACGGTACGGGATCGGTTCCGCGGCAGGATCACGTTCCCCATCGAGGATCTCCAGGGCCGCAACATCGGTTTCGGCGCTCGTGTGCTGCCGAGCGATCCACGCGCGAACGAACAAGCGAAGTACCTCAACACCGCGGAAACACCCATCTATCGCAAGCAGGAGATCCTCTACAACCTCCATCGCGCCCGGTCGACGATCGCACGCTCGGGGGAGGCCTTCGTCGTCGAGGGCTACACGGACGTGATCGGGCTTGCGCAAGCCGGGATCGACAACGTGGTCGCGACGTGCGGAACCGCCCTCGGCGAGAAGCACCTCGCGTTGCTGTCGCGGTTCGCCGAGCGAGCCGTGCTCGCGTTCGATTCGGACGAAGCGGGTGCGCGCGCCGCCGAGCGGGCCTCCGCGTTCCAGGAAGCGTTCCCGATCCAGGCGGTGGTCATGGTGATCCCCGACGGGCTCGACCCTGCGGAGTTCGTCGCGAAGCACGGCGCTCAAGGGGTGCGCGACGCCGCGACCCACGCGCGCCCGCTCGTCGAGTACATGATCCGAAGGACGGTGGAACGCCACGACCTCGCCACCGTCGAAGGCCGATCCGCGGCGGTGGCGGCGGCGTTGCCATACCTGCAGCAGCTCGCGGACCCGGTGCGTCGGAGCGAGTACGCGGGATTGCTCGCCGACCTCGCCGGCGTCTCGGAATCGAGCGTGCTGCAGTCCTTGGAGCGGCGCCTCGGCGGCCGTCCGACCGAGGTGGCGAAGGCGATCAAGCGCAGCACCGCGCAGGAACGCGTCGAGCGAGAGATGTTGAAACTCCTCGCCGCGAACGCCGATACCTTTCGGGACGCCATGGCGAACCTGACCGAAGACCACTTCCGTACCGCCGCGAACCGTCGTCTGTTCGTGGCGCTGCGCGACGCCGACGGCGACGTCTCGTCGATCGTCGCCGGACCGGATCCGTCTCTCGCCGGTCAGGTCGCTTCGCTCGTCGTAGAGCCACTCGAGGGTGACCACACCGCCGAGTACGCGGATGGCGTGCTCGCACGGCTCAACGAGTTCTTGCTGAAGTCACGGAGCGATCAGATGCGGATGCGGTTGCAGAAGCTCAATCCAACGGTCGATCCCGGTTGGGACGACCTCTTCCGCGAACTCGCCGAGGTTGACGGCGAACTCAGACGCATCCGGCAGCGGCTGCACGGCGAGCTGACATGACGCAACGACC
>WNGD01006696.1_pt1 | contig 17320 bp, 14 predicted proteins | sample 5400671 | NCBI WGS metagenome assembly WNGD01 (sample SAMN13153369, study PRJNA577476) | soil metagenome | isolation source: 40 cm soil or saprolite under grassland replicate 2 | place: USA:California | collected 2016-06-15
ATATAGCGCACCACCCCCTCGCGCACGACCTGCAAGCGATCCAGTTCAGCATCCTTCTCACGCAGGCGCTGACGCAATTCTTTCTGACGGCGATCAGCTTCATCGCGTGCTAAGCGAGCGGCCTCGTCGCCCTTCTGCACCCTCCGATAGAGTTCCATATAGCGGTGCTGCAAGCGCTTGATCTGCTCCGCGAACATCTTTGTAATGTATTCCCTGCGAATCTGCAGGAGCCGCTGGCGCTCTCCGGCCTGCTGCTGTTTGAAGGGAAACTGCACTTTGACGCGCATCCAGCGCTCTAATGCCACGATGGCCTGCGGATCAGGTGGTACGATCTGCTCAAACACGGTAGCTTCCTCTGGGAGTGGGGTCAGATCGTGCAGGAGATCCGCCGGGGCGAGTTCTTTCCCCTGGGGTCCATCAATGACGGCCGCAAGTGTGGCGTGGAGAACCTGGGTGCGCGCCTCTCCAGTGCTGCTGTGTTTCGTCTCGGTCAATGGCTCCTCACTAACGATCTGGACCTCGAAGAAATGCACCTGGTAGCTTTCGGTGACATGCGGATCAACAAAGAGGGCTGCATGTCCCTGCACACCCTCCAAATCACCCAGCAGCACTTCGCCAAGGGCCGCGAAGAGTGGATGTCCTGGAGAGAGCAGGACCGCATCCAGATGCTCATCCCGCTGCTGGAGCGTTTTGTCAAACGTGAGCTTGCGATACTCCTGTGCAGGCACGCCATAGCGCCGCGCAGTAGAAAGATGTTGATCACGCAGGCGAACTGGGACGCGCTCGATGGTATACAATCCGTCGGCCCGCATACGCAGCGGTATTTTCTCGCGCTCAGCGGCTCGTACAAAAAACTTCTCGACATATTCCGGCATCAGACGTCGCTCCTGTGAGCGGATGTCGCTGCCGCGCACCCATGCCAGGTCTACTTGAGAAGTGGCCAGGGCGACGCCGGTGGCTTCCTCTAACTGCGTGAGTTGCTCGGTGCTTAATTGTTCGATCTGCCCGGTATACTCCTCGATGCGCGCCGGGTTGATGGCCGCTTCACGTAGCATCTCTTCCAGGCGCAGTTCGTTGAGCGCCAGCAGTTGCCCAACCACGTCGAAAACGCGGTCACCGAGTTGTCCGCGTATCTCTTCTAGCTTTGTAAAGAGGCGCTGCAGGATGACCCCTTCGATGGTGTTGGTTGCAACGAAGTTGAAGATGTAGACATCGGAGCGTTGCCCAATGCGATGGATGCGCCCCATGCGCTGTTCCAGGCGGTTCGGGTTCCAGGGGATGTCGTAATTAATCATCAGGTGGCAGAATTGGAGGTTGATACCTTCACCCGCTGCTTCCGTGGCAAGGCAGACCTGGGCCGTTTCGTGAAAGCGCTGGGCAGCCTCACGCCGCAGCACCGCGTTCATTCCGCCATGAATCTCGCAGGTCGAATAGCCCCATTGCTGCAAGTGGCGGCGCAGGTACTCCAACGTGTCGCGATGTTCAGTGAAGATCAACAGTTTGCCTCGTCCGTCAGTCAATTCATGAAATTGCACATCTTCCATACAGCGATGCAGCGCTTTGAGCTTTGACTCCTCGCCCGATGCCATGACGGTGGCGGCTTCTTGTACCAGGCCTTCCAGTGCACGTACCTCTTCGCGCAGTTGATCAACGCGCAGGACTACAGGGAAGCTTTCCATGGCCTCATCCTGCCGCTCATCCAGGTCATCACCCTCGCGCTCTTCATCCTCGTAGCCACTGGAGGCCAGCAAGCGATACTTCTGCAAAGTCTTCTCGTGCTCACTGGTTGGCACGCGCTCCAGTTCCTGTAAGATGCCTTTGAAGTGCATGGCACGGCGTTCGAGCGAGCGATGGATGGCATTGAGGCTGCTGGCGAGACGCCGCTGTAAGACAGTCCGCGCCAGGGCGACGCTGCTGCGACGCGTCCCGCCCTGTTGATAGGGCAAAAAACGGTTGATGTACTGGGTCACGTGGTCATAGAGCCGCTTTTCGGCCCAGGTCAGTTCAAAAGGAACGGTGCGAGCATGTCGTTTAGTGAACAGGGGGTTACCATCTCGATCGCGCAGCTCCTCCTTGATACGGCGCAGGAACCATTGATCACGCCCGCCCTCGCGGGAATCCTCCATGATACTGCGGTCAAGTTGCAAGCCATCATAGCGTGGATCGGGAAACTGATCTGCGTCCAAAAGGCGGAGAAAGTGCGCAAACTGACTGGGATCACCACTATGCGGCGTAGCAGTAAGCAGCAGAATACGCTCGGCGCTCGCTGAAAGTCGTTCCGCTAACTGATAGCGCCGGGTCTTGGCCACCTTCTCCCCCTGGGTACGGGCAGAACATTTATGGGCTTCATCGATAATCACCAGGTCCCAGGGAATCTGCTCCAGGCTCTGGGCAACTCTATCCTGCTTGGCAAAGTCGAGCGAGGTAATACACTGGCGATAGCGGTCCCAGACATTGCCTGCCAGCTGATTGCCCACCATCTCGGAGTTGACGATTTCAAACGTTTCATCGAATTTGCTGTATAACTCATCTTGCCACTGGATGGTTAAGGGGGCAGGGGTCAGGATCAGCACGTAGTTGATGACGCCGCGCAGTTTCAGTTCCTTCAGCAGTAACCCGGCCATGATCGTCTTGCCAGCGCCCGGATCGTCGGCCAACAAGAAACGCAGCCGGGCCTGGGGCAACATTCGCTCATACACCGCCTGTAACTGGTGGGGCAGCGCCTGGACACCGGACATCGAGACAGCAAAGAAGGGATCAAAGCTATAGGCGAGGCGTATACGCGCGGCTTCCACCAGGAGAAAGAAATCAAGTGGGTTTGCCAGCTCGCTGCCAGCTTGCTGCTGGAGTGTCTGGTCGAGTAAGACGGCTAGATCAACAGCAGGCACAATGATCTGATCGGTCTGACCATCACGAGTTCGCACTGATAAGCTGATCAGATCATCAATAGCCTGGGCATCTTCAATGTAAACGGGCTGGCTATACTCTGGCAATCGCACCTGGCGTTGGACTGCGCGCTGTACCAGGTTTTGAGTATCGAGGGGCGGCTCCACGGACATCCTCTACTCCTCCACGTTGCTGCTCATGTCCACCGTCACTTTTCATCACTATGAAAATCAAATAACAGCAGATAGGGTTGTGCGACGTATGTTTTGCAAAAACGAACGCAATGGGTACCTTCAGGAATTAATAACGCAACTATTCTACCAGATAGAAGCAATGATGGTAATACCCTATTACCATGATTATGGGAAAGATGTGCGGCTCTATTGTGTCGAGGATAGCCCGCAGCGCGTGCTTTGGACCAATTGGGGAGATCCAGCCTTTGATACTCCCCTATGAAATACTGTGCATAGCGGCTCTCGAACTGCAAGAGAGCCACACCTTGTTGGTCACCGCGCTCTGTGATACTCGAATGGAGGTATTACAGGATTTGGTGCGTTCTCTCGAACTGGGTACCCCACAGATGCAGCCTAGACCCGTTCCCAGGTCTGGAGAAGCCAGTACAGAAAGCGTCAAGAGGGGAACGCCCGCACCCATCCTGAGCAAGGACATCACAGCCAAAGAAGGATCGTCGTGATGATGACCATGACGAGAGAGTTGACCGCTCGTTTTTCGTCCCGGGTAGCGATCCGTCGGAACAGCTTGAGTCAGTTGATGCAGCGCTTGACTTCCTATCTGCTATTCAGTACACTCTCTACAGATGAACGAGCCAGAGGAAGAAAGACGATGAAGACGCAATCGCCAGATACAAGTCTGGATGCGGAACTGGTGCTTATCGGGATGATCCGCAAGGCCCCGATGACTAGACGTTTTGCCTTTGTCCAATCTTGGACCGCTTCCATGCTTGAAGCGGGCAGCCAGTATATGCAGCAATTGCACCCGCAGGCCACCGACGAAGATGCGAGACTCCTGTTCATCGAACGTCAATACGGCAAAGAACTGACTGACAAGCTTCGCCAGACCTTGCACACGTACGGCATACGTGTCGCTGATACCTCTGATTACTGGGAAGCGGTCCGCCCACTGGTGAAGACATGCGAGGATCTAGCTATTCCCTACGCGCTCTCTGGCTCGCTAGCCAGTTCGCTCTACGGCATGCAGCGGGCGACACTGCAGATCGATGTTGTCGCTGATCTCCGCCAGAAGCATCTCCTTTCGTTCTGCGATTATCTGAGTCCCCAGTATTTGCTGCATAGGGAAGAGATAGCGGCTGCCATCCAGCAGCAGACCTCCTTTGCGCTCGTGCACCTGGAGTCGCTGCTCAAAGTCGTGATCACGCTTCCAGGGATGCTGGCGATCGGCCAGCGGATGTTTCATCGGGTGCGGGAGGTGGTCCTCGTTGAAAGGGAACAGTCCATCCCGGTGCTCGCTCCCGAACAGGTGATTGTGCTGCTACTAGACGCCTTTAAGAGAAGCAATGAGCGGGCCGATGATCTCTGGTACGATCTGCTAGGCGTGTTGAAAGTTCAGGACACAGATCTGGATATGCCTTTCCTGGCACAGCAGGCGGCAGTCCTTGACATCACCGAACTGCTGAAGCGGGCGCTGGTTGATGCAGGGCTCAAGGACGCGTGATTGCCATTAAAGCAGTCTCCGGCACTCAGTGCGCGCAGATGGCCTCATCTCGGAAAGAACACTTTGAAGGTCCCTTTGCCGGTGAAGGCCGTCCGGGAGAGGCCGAAGCTGTCTTGTTGTATCACCTCGGTTGTCCTGAGCCTGTACGACCTTTTTCCCAATGAAAGGAGTGTGCCCGCCAATGGCGATGGACATCACCCTCATTTTGCGGACCCTGACTCCTATTGTTGAGGCCCTGGATCAACTCGCCGTTCCTTATCATATCGGGGGATCAGTCGCCAGTTCGCTTTACGGAGAATTTCGGCCGACACAGGATGTGGATATAGTTGCAGACCTGCAACTTGCTCACGCCCGCCCTTTCGTCAAATGGCTCGAGGGCGATTACTATGTCGTGGAAGACTCGATACGGGACGCGATTCGGCGGCGCGCTTCGTTCAATCTCATCTCCAATGAGACCTTCATGAAGGTGGACGTCTTCATTCCCAAGTCGCGTGCTTTCGATCAGGATGCCGTGCGGAGTGTTAGACGGCAACCTCTCATGAAAGGCGGGCGTGAATTTGTGCTGGCATCGCCTGAGAACGTCGTGGTGAACAAATTGGAATGGTACGAGATGGGTGGACGGGTATCCGACCGACAGTGGAGAGATCTGCTCGGCATCTTGAAACAGCAAGGAACGAATCTCGATCTCGCTTACCTGGATCGATGGGCTTCGGCGTTGGGTGTCAGCGATTTACTGGAACGAGCGCTCAGGGAAGTAGGACTCAGACAATCCTAAAGGCCGAGGTCGCACAGCGAGAATGGCCCATCGCTCTGCATGCTGAAGATGGGGGGTCAGAGCGAGTGGTTTAACACAAGACGCTCATCCCTCCACTAGAAGCTGGTTGTTAGCGGCTGGCAGTTGCATCGAGTCTCAGCAGAGGAAGGTAGACACACTACCTGCGTCTGACACTGTTCATATCTGTGTCTGACACAATATTCCTGACGATCAGATAGATTCACGCAGCACCTGAGATATATCCCTCACCTGCGGCTTTCCTTTTTCCAGAAACGATAATAGCGGAACTGGTAGCCACATATTATGGAAGGAGAGGCTGTCGGCTGTAAGGCTCCAGAAACAGTACCTAACCTACTCGGCATCTTGTATAGCCTTCTCACGCAAAGCATATCACGTAGATGTTTACTCAGCAAGCACCTTATCTGAAACGTTATGAGGGCACTGTGGACAGGCGACATAGGGAACCTGCTGCTGCTGCCAGTAGAGGATAAGCTGGTGTTGCTGCTCTGGCGTGATCCACCATTCACGTGCGTTGCGCATCGCGTTGCTTCGTGGGATGATCGTGAGTGCGATGTGGTTCTCCTCGCATAGTTTCTGGATGCGGTTCACTTGCACCTGGTGCTGTTGTGCAAACGCTGCAACCGTCATCGTCCCAGACGGCAAGCCTCTCTTTTCCAGCCTGGAGGGGGATCGCCATGCACTTTTTGCAGGACGGAAGCTGGCAAACAGGCGTGCGAGGTCGTGGAGATCGAAGGAACGTTGGTGTTGCTCTGAATCTGTTGCTTCTTCGCTGTTCTGAATGGCGAGAGTGGCGGCGAAGAGCGCTAGCAGATGATCAACTCGTTCCTCTAAGGAATGAAGTTGTTCTTTAAAGGTCTGCACCTCCTGCGTGAGTTGCTCCAGGCGATCTGGTTGTGGGAACCGTGGCAATCCCTGCTGCTCCCGCCAGGCCAGCACATCCTCACGCAAAATCAGCACGCGCTTGTTTCTTGCGTGCTTGGCGATCAGTTCACCGCGATTGATCATCCGAGAAACGGTTCGCTCATGAACGCCCATCAGCGCTGCCGCTTCCTGTCTGGTGAGATAGATGTTTGCTTCATGACTCTTCTGTTTGTCGGCCATCGTTTTCTCTGCTCTCTTTGCCCGTCGGTTTACCTGCATCATGACGTGCATGTCTGAACCAATCCCTTGTTTGTACACACTTACTGGGAGTGTAGCAGGAAAAGCCGGCGATAGCTGTTAGATTTCACCCAAAATGTTGCGGGAAATTTGCCAACGTGGCTCCTTTTGCGTGCATTGTGACCTGCCAGCAAGCATGGAAACTCACACACATCTGCATAGTGACACCTGCCATGGGGCTCAGCAACATCGTCAGGGTGAGGCATTGAAAAATGTATCATGACAGGTCTCCCTGAACAGGCCGAGGGAGCATACTCGCGTCATGACAGGTCATAGAAAAACGATGTGCTCGTCTCGCTTCCTGTCCTGACAGCTACTCACTTGGCGTCTGTCTGGCAGCACTGGCTGTCATGCCCGTGTCCATTTGGAGCAAGACCTCCATCTCCTTCCACGAGGAAGGAGCCTTCCACTTCACTGTTTCCTGTCAGGACAGGTCGCAGACGCAAGAACCCAGGTACTATCTTGCTGTCATGCCCTGTCCCCATAAAGGCCTCTCGATATGCCTTGGGGATGTCATGACAGGACATACTTTTCCCTTTCGTTCTTGCTTCTTCCTATCATGACTGGAAGCTGTATCTGCCGATCACGCTATTGCAGACCCCAAAGCGGAGAACGCTCGCCATCGAATTGGCGTTTGCAGAAGCCCCAGACATGGAGTCAGGGCTATAGTCATACACGGAGTGCCTCGGTTACAGCGAGGTCTGGTACTTTGCCCCCTCTTCCGCGCTGCCATTCCTGGCAGCGATCCCCGTGAAGCTCAAACGGTCGGGTGCCTCGGTCGAGAACATCTATACCTTCAACGCCGATGCAATCCTCGCTCTCCCACCGAGATCCTCGCGTAAGAAGCAGGAGAAAAGGTCATGATTTGTTTGTGCATCTGACTACCTACCCGAACCGCTCTTTTTCTTCACTAGTCTGCAAGTCGCCAAGGGATACTGAACTGCTCATCTTTGCGAGCGTTGTCACGTGTGCGAACCTTGACGCCGGAACTGAAATCGAGTACAGTAGGATGCAAGAGGACTATCAGGTGACGTCCTCGGAACGATGTTCCTCGTCTCTCTGGCGTTGCTCATTACCAGCGCGCAGTGTCAGTTATGGTAGTGATCTGGTAGTGCAAAAACGGCCAAAGAGCTTCAAGCCCTCCCTCAAGATGTACGAACTGGACTTCGTAGGTCTTGTGTTTTTGGTCATTGGGCTGCATGCGCATCAGAAGCACGATCACACCCTTTCTGCTCTCCGCTTAAAAATCCGCGATTTATTTATTTTTTTCTCACAAGTAATGCTCTATTGCTAAGAGGTTTGTGACACCCCTTCTCCCTCATGCATCGGTCAGGTGCTGGTGCGTGTGAGAGGATCGGCTGTGACAACCGCTGGTATTAGCAAACAACTCCCGAGAGTAGAGAGGAATACAGGGCAACGAGAACATGCCCTCTTCAGAACACCCGTATCAATACGATGCCACAGTACCGAGTGACTTCTCCACGGAACAGGGTCGCTTCAAACTGTACTATGAGTGGATACAGCAGCGCATCGCCGAAGGGACCGATGTCCAGAAAGAAGAACGCACGATCGAGGGACGCATGGCCTTTCTGGCCGACTGGCTCCGTTGGTTGATTGTACAGAAGATTCTCAATCCACGTCAGCGACTTCCGCGGTATGCCTGGTTTGCTGCCTTCTTCCATCTGAAACAGCAGGATGTCGCGCGGGTGATCCGCCAGCTCCGCGACGAAAAGGTGCTCTCCCCGCGCAAAACCCGCAAGGATAAGAGCCAGCCCCAGTGGACGCCCCGCGACCGGTTTCTCTGGGAATATATCGGACATATGCGGGCGATGCGCTTTGACCAGGTACGGCGTCTGGCGGCGAGGAAGTCCGAGTCCGAGGTCGAGGGAGGGCTGCTCTCTGTCTCGCGTACCTCGGAAATCATCGATCGATGGGAGCTGAAAAAGATCGCGGTCTATCGCCGCGTCTACCACAGACAGGGAGGGTGGGTCTATCTTACCCGTAGAGGGCTGATGGAGGCCAGCCTCGATTTCCGGTCGGAGGCCCCGTCGGATCGCTCGTTGGAGCATTTGTACTGGATTACCGAAGTGCGGATGCACCTGGAAGACGAGCACGGCGAGAAGATGCAGTGGATCAGCGAGCGCTCCATCCAGGCGGAACAGGAGCAGCGGAAAGCTGGCCAAAAACTCTCGCATATCCCGGACGGCATTCTGATCCTGCCAGGCAAAGATGGCAAGACGCAGACCATCGACATCGAAGTGCAGGTCTCTAAGCCCGCACCAGGCGAGGTGCAAAAAGTCATGAGCGACCAGTTCTGGTCGCATGGCGAAAATCGTCCGCTGCGCTACTACGTCAACCGCAAGTCGCGCGGCGTGGTGCAAGCCGTCTACCAGAAGATGGTCAAGGAGCGCCTGGCCATGCGACCCTCAATCGAGATCATCGACCTGGAAACGTGGCTGCCGCTGTCGCCTCCCGCCAGGTAATGTGTCAGTTGACACGTTCCCTGTTCACCCGACGAGAAAGGGACGTTCAAAGTGGGTACGAGCGTCGCTAGCCAAAATCAGATGGAGCCATGCTGTGCTCACGAAATCGTATGAACGAGTCTATAAGAGATTCATCGTCCCATGCTACACCCACCGTACCAAAGAACACACCCCAATGCGCTTCTCTACGGCTTCTGAAGGATAACTCCTCCTATGAAGGCTGCACGTCCGTCGTGAGTTCGGCGGCCAACTGCTCATACGTATACCGTGTCTGCAAAACACCCTGCTCGACACGTTTACATAGGATGCTTTCGATGCGCGCGAGCAGAGTGAGGTCGTAGGTCTGCACATTGCAGACCTGGCACTTCAGCGTGGGAATGCCCACGACCTCGATGCACGGCACGCACCCGACCTGCCGGAACGGCACGGCTCGCGTCGAGGCCATCAGGCGCTGCATGCCCTGATCATGCCCACAGGTCGAGGGGGCAGAGAAGCCCAGTATGATGTGGTCGAGCATCAGTTGCTCTCCTTTCTGGTATGCGAAGTCACCATGAACTCCTGTAGTATACACCATTCACGTGCAGCTAGAAGAACTGCTCAGCCGCTCCCGCCAGCGCTCACGTAGATCCTTCACGGTAGTTTCTAGTGGGCAGAAGCAGGTGCGCGCACTTTGCGCGCTGCCCTCATGGGGCACTCTCCCAGCGATGCACTTCCTTCTGTCCCGTGTCATGTCTGAGTCGCAGCCCACTTCTCGCAGGACACAATACGTCCACCGGGTCGCGGTGGGAGGCGATGCGCGTCACGCGTCTTTTCAGTCGCATCGCATACAATCACTATCAGGCCGCTCAAGAATTGTTGGTGCTCACTTACCGGGCACCTCTCTAACAGAGATCGCATGCAGCGGGATGAACCATTGAGGATGGATGGTTTCTATCTTCTGATGGCGCTTCCAGACACCAGATCTGAGCGTCTACTACGTCATCTTTGAGACCCAGGCCAAGTTTTTAGTACTTCAGATCTATCGTGCGCCATGCGTTGCTTCGCCCTGATATACTAAACTCAATCTATTTCGACCTCGTGAACGCAGCCATTGCCGCTGAGGAGGATAAGGTCCGAACACTAGTAGATCCCATCCTTTACTTATGAGGTTGAATGTCGGATGAGAAAGGGATGGCATGGATGTATCGACTTCACTATGACCCTGAGATACTCTCACCAGTTGTTCGCGTCCTTTCACCATATGACCCGTGGGATATACTCGCAACCATTGCGGGATTACAACTGCTGCCAGAAAATGCTGATCGAACGATTCGGTTGGAGGCCCTGGCACATGCAGCCGCCTCTCTGGAGACTGATCCCGCCAAGCCGAGGATCAGTCTGCCACGGCTCAGGCAGATTGCCGATTCTGATCCCCTGGGGCGAGGAGCAATTGCTTCACAGGAAGATCCGTTTAATGCACCCTTTACCGAAGCGTTTATGTTCCACGGCAGCTCTTTCATGGTATTTCCTGGCATTGCCGAAGATTCGACCTTTATCTTACGCCATCTCACAGATGCGCTCTTTTTATCCCCTGACCCTTTTCCCGACAAGCGATTCTTGGGCAAAGCCCGCGCGCTCCTCACAGCAGTGCTCGCATTGAGCGACGAAATGGCTAACCGTGCCGGGCTGAGGCGGGGCGAAGAGCCTCGCACTCGGCAGACCGACGACGGTCTCTTTGTTCCCGGCTCTCAGTATATCGCTCGATATAAGCAAGCCGTCTCTTTCGATCTCTCGGAACTAGCCTCGTTCTTGGCGAGATATGGCGCGTCACCGGACGCACTGAAGCCATTGATGGTCTTACAGGGCGATGTGCCCACACTCGGGTATCAAAACGATACCGGAACGCTCCTCGCGCACCCGCTCGTCAGAAGCGGCGATCAACTGATTGTCGCCATCCCCGGAACGCTGCTTACCGCTGCCCGCCATGAATTAATACGCCTTGCATGTGAGCACGGAGTTGAGGATGAACTGGCAAAGCGGTACAATGCCGCTGTCTGGAATACCGTTGGCACCTCTCTGAGCTACCTCAAAAACACACCTCTCTCGCTTCCGTTACCCGACGCTCCACCTATTCCCTGCCTGCAGCGGGCGTTCTTTCGACTCGACACCGATAAGGTCATCTATACGCTGCTGATGACTGATCCACTCAGGGGCTATGATCTCCAACACCCATTTGCCGAGTGGCCTCTTCAAGAGAGTGAGGGAGACCTCAGGGATCACCTCCGGGCTGTTTCCGCCTCTGTAGCCAATCTGGAATCTCCACCAACTGAAGTGTGTTTCCTGGTACTGTTGCAGGGAATAGGACGCCCTATGGTTTGGGGCTTCGCGCATGCGGACGTTCCACCTGACGCGCTTCTTCTGGGCATGCTGGCCTCTGATTTGCAGACAATAGCCCTGCTCGAAGGAGGGGAGCCGCTCACTCTCTGGAAGTTTGCGCGCCTGTCTTCCTCCGTCAAAGAGAGGACAAGGGTGGGTGGGATGAGCCCATTGGACGAGTTTTACCTCTACCGGTCGTATGGATACAGTTACTACGTCTCAGATGATCCCCGCCCAGATTATATCGCGCCTCCACCCGATGGTGGGGGTGCTTTGCGACGAGAGGTCCTACGCCAGCGAGATTGGCATGTCGTACTCTCTTACGATCCGACCTATGTGGTCGAGGTGACCGCGCTGTTTGATACTGCGGCGATATCCATTTACGTTCCTATGGCGAGAGATCACCAGCGCGTTGCTCTCCTGGTTGAGGGTAATCCTCTCCCGCTCTGGATTGTGGGACAACCGCCACCAGCAGATGAGAAGGCGTTCCCACTCTATAGCTACTACTTCGATTTCGCCGACGCCATTGCGTATTGGTTATGGCAGTGTACTCCAGCGCTTGCTCCACTGCTCCAGCCCGTTGCCTCGCTCCATTCGCGCATCCTCCTGCGCATTGCTCTGCCCGAGGATGAAGCCTGGGATCGATCTTCTCCAGAGGGACTACCTTCGCCTCAGCAGGACAGCCTCGTAGTATGCCCAGACGCGGTCCGCGGAACGTTGGACATTACCATCCACGCGACCTTCGCCTCTGCACTAGAACGAGAAGACAACAGCGGCGAGCGAGCACTCATGCGGCACATTCTCCAAGGTTTTCGCAGCCTTCTGACGGAAGAGGGGCACCAGACCTTGTCGGACGATGCCATAGCGGCCATCCTCGATCGCCATGCCCCTTTGGGAACCAAGAAAAAACTGCTGTTCCTTGATCCAAGCACCGCGCCCGATCTCGACCCGCGGGGGCTACCGGCATACAGGAAAATTCAAGAGGCGGATGAAAACGAGCTCCTTGACGAACTGGGTGAGCACCTCAGGTCGGTTGAAGGACTACGGGAAGGGACAGTCGCTCCAGAGAAGCGAGCAGAGGTGCTCCGGAGTGCTGTCGGCTTTTACTACCAAGCGCTGGTCCAATTGGTAGCGTCGCTCCAGCCAGAAGGGCTGCTCGAATATCTCATTGCGCACCACGAGGCGATTGTGCGCGAACTGTCCCTGCACCGCTTGACGATACCGACTCGCCTGGCGTGCTACAGTTCGGAGCCGGAGATGATCGAGCGGTTGAGTGAGGAACTTCCCGAGCGCGCTGCGGCTGCAAGGGCCAGCCGCTTCGTCATTGAATATGTGGCTGCCTGCCCGCCCGATGGGCAGCGACCTGTCAGCCTCAGTGTGTACGACCGTCTCCAGGCACTTGCCTGGCATATTATCAACTTCGGGTCGGTCAGTGATTTCATTTACTACCAACTGGCAGACCTCCAGCTGGCCATGCTGCCATCTGGGCGGTTGGCTGTCGATCAAAAACAGTTGAAAAGAGCCCTGGACTCCTACCAACCGCTCTTCGCTGCTGGAGAAATTGTTGAGGCGACGCGCACATTTCGCTACCGCTGGCACGGCGAGAAGGCCGCCCAGGAAGAATCAGTCATCGCAGATGCCATGCTCTCGGCCACACGGGCTGAGTTCGGATACACCTTATATGACGTGCTGCTGCTCATGACGAAGGCTATCGAACTCGGGAGTGAACGCGATTCCGGCGCAGTTTGCTTGCCTGAAAGCGAACTCTTGAGCCTGCTGGTCGAACGGCTCAACTGGTCCGAGGATGCTGTGAGACAGGCTCTCGAAAGCCTGACGCTTGATACACGCCCCGATTTCCTCACTCCACCACCGCCGTTTCTCAAGAGTGACATCCATCCCTGGCAATTCAACCGCAGGCTCTCCTATCTTCGCCGACCGTTCCTCCGCCGCAGGCGAGGCGACGACACCGAGATTCTCTACGGGTACCGCCACCTCTATAACGCCGGCGGCTACCTGAGCGACTTGTGCCTCAACGGACGCTTACAGGCCCGGAGCCACGAGATGCAGCAGGCCATCAGCCAGGTAAACAATAAGCGTGGGGACGCGTTTAATGCCCAGGTGGCGCACTTCCTGGAGGAAGAGACAGGGTTGATCATCAAGTCACAGGTCAAAAAAGTCGGCGAGCTCAGGGGACAAGATGGTCCTCCCGGAGACATTGATGTCTTGATGGTCAATCCACGGAAACGGCGCATGCACTTACTGGAGTGCAAGGACCTGGCCGTGGCGCGCACACCACAGGAAATGGCGAACGAGCTGCAAAACATGTTTCAGGGAAAGGGCGGGAAGAAGTCGGTTATCGAACACCACCAAAAACGTGTGCAATGGGCATGCGAGCATCTCGGCCAGATCCTGACGTGGCTGGAGTTACCCCAAAGCGGCAAGTGGAAAGTCGAGCCGCTGATCGTGACGAAACAGCGCTTATTCACCCCCTATCTCCAGAGGTCGCCGATTCCTATCCTCTCGTTCGACGAACTCAGGGAACGCTACGGATAAAGGGAACGTTGAGAGAGGCGAGTAGGTGACAACAGAAATGTCTGGTGTAGATTCAGTTCAGATGTTGTTCGCAAGGATGGCAAGAGCAGGTATGCTGATACTCCTCGAAGCGACCTCCGAGGTTCGTGGGCGCAGAATGATGTCAGACTCCGGAGAGGAAATCGTCGCGCTGTCTGACAAGATGGGATCGGCTGTCAGACACCGTTTCAGGCAAAAATGGAGGAGTTGGAGCAGTAAGAGATCGGTGCTGCCGAGAACTCGGTGCGCCTCTTGTCAGTCTGGAGGGTAGCATGTAGCCAGCAGGAGGGTGAAAAGAAGATGCTGGCGGCGATGAAGTGGATGATGTGTCATCTGCTTCCTCATCTGAGCCTCTTCATGTTTGGCGCAATCAGGAGAAAAGGATGTACGTTGCTCTGCCCGGTAACAGGTAGATCGAGGCACAGCCTCATTAGATGGTGAGCAGCATCGCCAGATGTATACGTTCGGTGACAAAATGTAATGGGTGGGCTCAAAGAAAAGCGGTCTGAGGAGGTCATCTGCTCTCTTCTGTCATCGTTTGTATACATTTGATGACAAACAGCGATGACTGTCAGCGGTCATGAACTACTCGGTGTTCGCCTGAGCTGATCCGGTGTCGCATAAAAGCAGCCATGATGTGCGGAAACGTTGGTATTTCCTGAGAAGCAGGTTCCTTTGTTCGTTTCTGGTTGACTCCCTCCTTGACACGCTCAAGAGCACTCTAGAGGCTGTTGTGCATAGTTCGTACGTCTCTGCCGTGTGGACCGGTGTCGAAATTGTAAATGTCAAGAAGATGATCCCGTATTACACTCCCAAAAACAAATGGAGCCGCGCTACAGAAAGTGGTCAAGGATGGTAATATACGTGTCGAAAATCCCTCTGAGCATCCCGCGGCAACGCTCTTCTTGATCCTGGTTGGTCGGAACGACCAAATTTTGCCAGGCGTCGCTGTCAAAGCAGGCGATGACGCGCGGTTCCGCTGATCGTGACTGCGTATTCACGATGAGGGCATGACGCTTTGCGGGTAATTCTCTAAAACGTCCGATCACTTCATGGACAACACGGGATCGCATATTGCGGTCCAGGCATTTACACTCGATCGTTAACCAGGCCTTGCTGGCATCAGGCCAATAGCGCGGCAGCTTATTCCGGCGCGTGCGCATTGGTTGGGCACGGAAGTAATCAGCCTCCTCTTGCCACAAGACACACACGTCGCTTTGGATCGGCTGACCTGAAGGACCGCAGGTGTAAATACCGAGGTGGACTTCCAGTGGCTGCTTTGGAGGTCGGCGGCGGGTGAACGTGAGCACGGCATAGGTGAAGGAATCGTTTGCCCCAAGACGGCTGGGGCCAAGTCGAAAAGTATACGGTGGTGTCGCTGGCACTCCATTACCTGTGCAGAAGGTAGGGGAATCGGCTCCAGCCCGGACAGCTGCCTGCCAGGTCATACACCATGCATACACCTCATACAAGGCGCCTCGCCCCTGCGCGGTCGAAAGGGGTGGAATGGATGCCCCTGGCATGGCAGCGCGCACTGCTCCAAGGAGCGCTTGCAACTCATTACTTATTCCTATCCCTACGGTCATGTTGTTGGCGGAAGAGGTGCTCATACTTCTTGTTCTCCTGTGGGATCGATATAGTGATAGAGCGCGCGCAGGCTTTTGAGAAGTGCCAGGGCATCTGGCTCGTGCTGTTGTAAGGTTGTACGTGAGAGCGTGAACGCCTGCTCGTGCTGATGCGGATCCTCGAAGCGCAGTTCATCCTGTTTGAGCATGTCCATCACGGCTAGCCCTTGAAATGTTGGTTGAGCAAGAGTGTGTTCAATAGCGTTGAGCAAGAGAAGAACGCGACGCCGGGGAGGGTAGAGCCGTTCGTTGAGCGGAATGCGAGCGCTATCACGGCCGAAAGGGGACTGCTGCCCTCCGTTATCAGGATCAATGAGGAGCCGAGCTTGGGTGGCATGAGACGGTGGTTTGTGTAAAGAAGACTTGCGTTGCTTTTTTGGGGATGGAGTGTGAGAGAGGAGAGAATCCGCGCCCTCAACTACGAGTTGTTCTTCGCCGGTGATCGCATCGAGGGTTGTCCATTCTTCCTCAACGCTCTTGACGACATCATCCATCCCCAACTCCTGAAGCATCAGGACTAATTGCTGATAAATGTAGAGGCATTCTGTTGCTGATACCATAACTCATCCTTTGTACATATACCGGTGAAAATGGAGGTCCCGGCGTGTATTACTCGATTCTTTCTTTTTGTCAGCACAAGATTCGGCAAGAAACTCTCTATCAAGCGATAAAGGTTCACCTTCCCGTTCATTGAGTCCAGACTCTCATAGAGCTTGCAAAGTACAGGAGAAATCGCTACAATGGTGTGAAACACCTGTTCTTGTTTGTACTCTGGATTCGGATAGTCCTACCAGCAAGGGAGTTCTCGAACCATGGATGAGCACCAGCTAGAGGTCGTTACGCAAATGACGGTCGCCCTTCCCTTTCTGGATGACGAGGTTCCTGCCCTCTACCTGGCGGATGGCAGGCCGTATATTCCGGTCTTCGCCGTTTGCCACGCGCTCGGCATCCCTCCTGCCAGCCTCATTCGGCGCTGGCGGAACCTGGCGCTCTGGGTTACAGCGCGTAAGCTGCCGTTCCAGACTAAGAAACAAGGCAAGCGTCTGGTGTGGTGCCTGCTGATCTCTCAAGTGCTGTTTCTGTATGGCCTCTTCGACTGGAAGCTGGTTTCTCCCGAGCGGCAATCGCAACTGCGTGAGGCGACCGAAGCCCAGATACGGCTGGCCAATCGAGCCTATCAAGCCATGCAGCAGCGCTACAAGGCCACGCACCAGCTTCTCTTTCAGTTCATGACAGAGTGCGCTGACATCGAGCGCTTTTTCCAACGGAGCATGGAGGCGGCCTCCACGGGGTTGGATAGGCCAGCCTCTCTCGCTTTCGAGGCCCTGATCGAGCGGGGGCGAGGGTTGTACCGTGATGCTGCAGCACATGCGCGGAAGATGCTCCAGGATCAAGGGGAACTCCCCATCATCGACGCGGTGAGGGTCGACGCCAACCACACCGTCGTGGAAACCTTCTCGATGCCCCTGCTGCCGATTGTTCCTGAGGAGGACAGCACGCGCTTTGGCGAGTTTACGTGCCAGTTGGCAGCCTGGCACGTTGAACTCGCGGCATTTTGGCGCAATGTACAAGAGCGAACCGGCCACGAAAGCCAGGGATAGAGGCGCACCCTCACATCCCACGAAATGCGCAACGAGCCTGTGGAAGAGCTAATCCAGACCTGATGAGCAAAAGTCGCTCAGAACTGGACGTTGAGCCAGTGAGAGAGGGCAAAAACAGCAGAAGAGGGAGCAAAAAAGGCAGAAGAGAGGAGG
>WNGD01003037.1_pt1 | contig 17316 bp, 12 predicted proteins | sample 5400671 | NCBI WGS metagenome assembly WNGD01 (sample SAMN13153369, study PRJNA577476) | soil metagenome | isolation source: 40 cm soil or saprolite under grassland replicate 2 | place: USA:California | collected 2016-06-15
CGACCCGCTCGCCCTCGGCGAGCGACTTGAACCCTTGTGCCTGGATCGCGGTGTGGTGCACGAAGCAGTCCTTCTCGCCGTTCTCGGGCGTGATGAAACCAAAGCCCTTCGCGTCGTTGAACCACTTCACGACTCCGGTGATGCGTGCCATCTTGCTGTACTCCTGACTTAGTGTTGTTCGCGACGTCGTGCGGACTTCACCTTGCGGCGTGCCGCTGCCTTGTCCTTCCGTCGCCGTAGAGCGCCGGGGCTCTCGTAGAAGCGCTTCCGCTTCATGTCCTGAAACAGGCCGGCTTTCGTGATCTGGCGACGGAACTTCTTCAACACATATTCCAATCGGTCGCCGTCGCCTACGGTCACTTCCATCCGGTCGCTCCAGTCGAGTCGCCCCAGAAACGAAACGACCCGGGCGGTAGCCCAGGTCCTAAAGAACAGTCTCTGGTTCGTTATCGCTCGGCGTGGATGATCGCCGAGGGGGCGCCATTTGTCAACACCTGGCAGAGGCGTATCACGCAATCGTCGCACCAGAACGTCGCGCCGAAGACATAGCGCGGGAAGGCGTTACGGTTCAGCGCCACGGTTGTGTGCTGCGTGGTCACTTGACGTATCTGCTTGACGTAGTTACGGTTCTGTCGAACCAAGAGCTGGCATCCTTCCGAAGGACGGTCCCGCTCAGGAGCGGGTTCCGGCGCTGTACACACGCCCGGTCTCATTCCCCAGGTTCAAAACTGAAGAAACCGTCGCGTAAGGGCGTCACGAGAAAGACGTCACGAGACGGCGTTACGAGGGAGCGTGTATCACGATGCTCTCGTGACGATTTCACGTGACGTCTTTTCGAGACGTCTTTGTAAGGGAGTAGTATGCCATTTGCTTCACTGGGGCTTGCCCCCGAACTGGTGCGCGCCGTGGCCGACGAAGGCTACGAGCAGCCCACCCCCATTCAACAGGAAGCGATTCCGCTCGCGCTGGCCGGTCGCGATCTCATCGGGTCTGCCCAGACCGGTACCGGGAAGACGGCGGCGTTCATGCTGCCGATCCTGCAGCGCCTGTCGCGCAACGGCGTGAAACACGTGTTGCGCGCTCTGATCCTGGTGCCCACGCGGGAGCTCGCCGAGCAGGTGCTGCAGAGCGCCAAGGCGTACGGGCGCCACCTGGACGTCAGCGCCGCGGCGATCTACGGCGGCGTCGGGATGGAGCCACAGACCCGCGCCCTCGCGCGCGGGACCGACATCGTGGTCGCGACCCCGGGCCGGCTGCTCGACCACATGGAGCGCGGCCACGTGGATTTCTCGCGACTCGAGGTCCTGGTGCTGGACGAGGCCGACCGCATGCTCGACATGGGGTTCGCGCCGGACGTACGCCGCATCCTGCGGGCGCTCCCCTCCAAACGGCAGACGATGCTCTTCTCGGCGACGGTGTCGCTCGAGGTGGATGCGCTCGCCCGCACGGCGCTCGACAGCCACGCCTCGGTCGAGATCGGCCGGCGGGCGAAGCCCGCGGAAGGCATCGAGCACGTGATCGTCGCGACCGATAAGCTGCAGAAGCGCGGTGTGCTCGCGCGCATCCTGCAGGCGAAGCCGGCCGGCCAGACGCTGGTGTTCACGCGCACCAAGTACGGCGCGGACAAGCTGGTGACGTTCCTGCGGCGGGAGGGGATTCCGGCGCACGCGATCCACGGCGACAAGGCCCAGAGCCACCGCACCCGCACTCTGGACGCGTTCCGCTCAGGCGAGGCCGACGTGCTGATCGCGACCGACATCGCGGCGCGGGGGATCGACGTGGACGGCATCCGGATGGTGGTGAACTTCGACGTGCCGCACGAAGCGGAGGTCTACGTGCATCGGGTGGGCCGCACGGCCCGGGCCGGCGCGCGGGGGCTCGCGCTCACGCTGCTGTCGCCCGATGAATGGCTCCTCATGGGGGACATCGAGAAGCTCGTCGGCCAGATTTTCCCCCGGGAAGTGATCCCCGGTTTCGAGCCGTCGGTCAAGCCACTGCAGCCCAAGCCGCTCCAGACGGAGCAGCCCAAGCAAGGCCGGTCGGTGCGGGCGCGCACCGGAGGCCGTCGCCGGCGCTAACGCCTTCAGCCTCTGTTTTCGATCGCCACGTAGTCTCGCATGTCGGCACCCGTATAGATCTGGTGCGGGCGGGCGATCTTCTGCTCCTTGTCGAGCAGCATCTCTTGCCACTGCGCCAGCCATCCCGGTGTACGCCCGATGGCGAACAGCACCGGAAACATGTCCATCGGGAACTTCATCGCTTCGTAGATGATCCCCGAGTAGAAATCCACGTTGGGGTACAGCTTACGGGTGACGAAGTAGTCTTCCTGAAGCGCGATCCGCTCGAGCTCCACGGCGATGTCGATCAGCGGGTTCTTCCCGGTGACATCGAACACCTCTTCGGCGACCCGCTGGATGATCTTGGCTCGCGGATCGTAGCTCTTGTAGATCCGGTGGCCGAAGCCGAACAGGCGGAACTCGCCGCGCTTCACGCGCTCGAGGTACGCCGGGATGTTGTCCTTCGAGCGGATCTCGCGGAGCATCTTCAGGACTTCTTCGTTGGCGCCACCGTGTAGCGGTCCGTACAGAGCCGCGGCGGCGGCGGCCATCGCCGAGTAGGGATCCGCGTGCGACGAGCCGACGCCCCGCATGGCGCTGGTCGAGCAGTTCTGCTCGTGGTCCGCGTGGAGGATGAACAGGACGTCCAGCGCGTGCTCGAGCGTCTTGTTCGGCACATACTTCACCTCCGTCGCCTTGAACATCATGTTCAAAAAGTTGCCCGTATAGGACAGGTCGTTGTCCGGGTACGCGTACGGCATCCCCACCGAGTGCCGGTAGGCGAACGCGGCGAGGGTGGGCGCCTTCGCGATCAGCCGGAAGATCTGGTTCCAGCGGGAGGTCTCGTTCATGATCTGCTTCGCTTCGGGATAGAAGGTCGACAGCGCGGCCACCGTGCTCACGAACATCCCCATGGGATGCGCGTCGTGATGGAACCCGTCGATGAATTTCTTGATGCTCTCATGGACGATGGTGTGGTGGGTGACATTGTACACCCACGAGTCGAGCTCCGCCGCGGACGGCAGCTCGCCGTGCAGCAGCAGGTACGCGGTTTCCAGGAACGTGCTCCGCTCGGCCAGCTGCTCGATCGGATACCCGCGGTAGCGCAGGATCCCCTTGTCGCCGTCGATGTAGCTGATCGCGCTGCGGCACGCCGCGGTGTTCAGGAACCCCGGGTCGTACGTCGCCAGCCCCGCATCGTCGCTCGCCACCTTGATCTGGCGCAGGTCGACCGCCCGGATCGTGCCGTCCTGGATGGGAAGCTCGTACGTCTTGCCGGTCCGGTTGTCGGTGACGGACAGGGTGCTCTTCGACACGCGAATCGTCCTGGGAAATGGCTGGGGAAAGATAACTGGGAGGCGGTAGAGGACGGTAAAGGACGGAAGAAGACGGTGGAGGAGCGGCGGCAACCTCTACCGCCCTCTACCGCCCTCTGCCGTCCTCTATAATTTGTGAGACCATGCCCCCACCTGCGCCCGCCAAGCCCGCCTCCCCCAAACCGGCTCCGCTCTACGCGACGCGCTCTGCCGCCGGTGCCCTCCTGGGTCAGCAGCTCGCGGGCCGCGGCTACCTCGGATGCCTGTTGCTCGGCATCACGCCCGAGGGCGTCGAGATCGCCGCGAACGCCTCCAAGGCGATGGGGGCCCAATTCGACGTCCTCGTCGCGGCGTTTATCAAGCTGGGGTCCAACCTGGCGCCGATCGGCGCGATCGCCGAATCGGCGCCGTCGGAGATGGACCCCGACTTTCAGCCGAGCGGTTCGCTGATGGACAAGCTGGCGAGCGCGATCGACGAATCCCGCGCGCGTGTGAAGCAGGACCTGATCCTGTACCGCACGGAGCGCCCCGTGAAGAAGCTCGCGGGCCGGATTGCGGTGATCATCGACGGCCAGGTAGCGTATCCGTGGAGAGTGCTCGCGGCGGCGAAGCTGGCCGAGCAGCTGGGCGCGAAGCAAGTCGTGATCGCCACGCCGGTCGCCAGCCAGGTCGCGGCCGACTGCATCGCTGCGCGGCGCTACGACTTCGTGTGCCCGAGTATCGTGATGGATGCCCAGGGGCACCCGACACCCTACGGGGACGCCGCGGGCGAGACCCCCGAGCGCCTGCGGAGCATCATGATCGCCCACCAGGCGGCGTAAGCCGCCGTCGGAGGGCTAGCTGCTGCGAGCGAGCTCGAACAGGTAATCCACGTACGAGCGCACCGCGCCAGCCATGCCCTGCACCTTCGGGTTCTTCGACTCGATCACGTAGTACTCATTCGGCGCGTGCGCCCCGCTGCCGTGGCCGAGGCCGAAATGGCCTGCCGGAAGGCGCAGCGGGTCTCCGGTGAACACGTAGCCCGGCCAAGAGCCGGCGCTCCGGGGCAACACCACGGGGTCGATCCCGCCGCGCCGGTACACCGCCGTCTGCGCCCGAATCAATCCGGCGTCGGCGACCGTGCTGTTGGGGTCGTACCCGCCGGTCATGTTCACCTCGATATCCCCGAAGCCGCGCTTGGCGAGGTGCGCCTTCAAGGCGGCGAGCGCCTCGGCCGCGGTCATATCGGGGACGAGTCGCAGGTCGAGCTTGGCCACCGCCCGGTGCGGAAGAATGGTCTTGCCGCCCGGCCCGGTGTACCCGCCGACGAGGCCCTCGATGTTGACGGTGGGACGTGACATCAGGAGCTCGAGCGCCTCGCGCCAGTTCACGTCGTGAACCCAGTGCTCTACCCCCAGCTGCTGCTTCGTCACCTGCTCGTCGAGCCGGTTCGCCGCGTCCGCGATCATGGCCTTCTCGGCGGGAGAAAGCGGTCGCGCCTTGTCGGCGAACCCCTCGATGGCGGGGTCGTTGCCGTCGGGAGAGACGAGCGTGGCGAGGGCTTCCACCAGGTGCCACGCCGGGCTGTCCACGCGGGCCTTGTTGCTTGAGTGGATGTCGCGCTGCGGCCCGCGGCCCCAGCGCTCGCCGCTCGAGACCACCTCCGCCTCGATCACGCCCTTCGCGCCGAGCGTGATGATCACCTTGCCGTCGAGCTCCTGCGCCGCCGCGGGCATGAAGATGCCGAGCGCGTTCCGCAGAGCCGCGAGCACCTCCGGACGGCGCACGATCTGGGGGAAGTGCGGCGAGCCGATTTCCTCTTCGCCTTCGGCCACCAGCACCAGGTTCACGGGGACCTTCCGGCCGGCGCCGCGAATGGCGTGCAGTGCGGCGAGGAACGACGCCTCGGGGCCCTTTTGGTTCACGGCGCCACGGCCGACCAGCACGGTGCCTACGCCCGGCTTCTCGACCAGCGACGCGGCCCACGGCGGCGACGACCATTCCGCGGGGTCGACCTGTTTGACGTCGTACATGAAGTAGACGCCCAGGGTGCGAGGAGCACCGGCATCGAGCGTCGCGAAGATTCCCGGCTGGCCGTCGGTCGGCAGCTTCGTGACCTGGTTGAACCCGGCGTCGCGCAGCAGCTGCATCGTGAGGTCGCATCCCTCCGCGACCCCGTTGTTCTCCGCGGCGATCGATGGCTGATGGATCCACCGCTGCAGCCGGGCCACGGCCTCCTGGTGACGCCGGTCGATCTCTGCTTGAATGTCGTCGAGGCCGCGGGAGGGCAGGGGTGTCCAGGCGGGCCAGGCGAGCGCCGCGGCGCCGGCCGCCGCGCCCTCGAGGAAGGTGCGTCGGTCCACCGGATGTTGCATCGTTACCTCAGGTCTAGGGGTCTTGTAGCTCGACCATCCCACGCTCGAGCCACCGATGCTCGCTTTGCAGCACTTCCTGGGCCAGCCGATACGTCCGCGTGTCGGCGTTGTGCGAGAGCTCGTGAAACTTCGCCTCGACCCGGCCACGCGCCTGACGGCAGAACAGATCCGCCACGTCCACGGCGCGCCGGCCGGCTGCGGGGTCGCTCTTCCGGAGCCACTCGGCCCGCGCGCACGTCGCGGCCATGGCAAACAGCTCGGCACCCACGTCCACCAGCCGGAACAGCACGGCCTGGCGGTATTCGAGCTTGGGTCCGAAGCGCATCATCGCGTGGAACACGCCGCGCGCCAGGCGCCGGGCGGCCCGCTCCACGTAGCGCAGATGCCTCGCGAGCGGTCCGAACCCGGCGTACTTGGGCCAGAACCCCCAGCCGAGCCAGCGCGACGGATACCACCAGCCGTAGAACAGCGCGGCGCGCACGAGGCCGCGGACGCGCTCGCCCACGGACTTCCCCGGCATCACCACGTCGCCCGCCACCTGCAGGTGCTTGTCCACCGCCTCGCGGGCGATGAACAGATGCATGATCTCGCTCGATCCCTCGAAGATCAGGTTGATGCGGAAGTCGCGCATGATCCGCTCGACGGGTACGGGCTTCTCGCCGCGGGCACGGAGCGAGTCCGCGGTCTCGTAGCCGCGGCCGCCCCGGATCTGCACCGTATCGTCGATGATGCGCCAGCCACCCTCGGAGTTGTAGAGCTTCGCGATCGCGGCCTCGAGGCGGATGTCGTAGCCACCGCGGTCCGCCATCGCGCCACACAGCTCCGCCACCGCCTCCATGGCGAAGGTGTTCGCCGCCATGGCACCGATCTTCTGGGCGATGGCGTCGTGCTTGCCGATGGCGCGACCCCACTGCACGCGCTCGCTCGCCCACTGACGGGAGATCTCGAGACAGCGCTTCCCGGCGGCGACCGAAGAGATCGGGAGCGTGAGCCGACCGGTGTTGAGGGTGATGAGGCCCAGCTTCAGGCCCTTGCCCACCTCCCACAACACGTTCTCGTTGGGCACGCGCACGTCGCTGAAGCGAATCACGCCGTTGTAGATCGCCTTCAGGCCCATGAAGTGGCAGCGGTGCTCGACCTTCACGCCGGGCCATGCCGTCTCGACGATGAACGCCGTGATCTGCCGCTTTTCTTTCCCGTTCACCACCTTGGACGGGGTGCGCGCGATCACGACGAGCAGCTCGGCTTTGGTGCCGTTGGTGCACCACAGCTTCTCCCCGTTGAGCACCCACGCCTGGCCGTCCGCCGTCGGGACGGCGGTCGTCTCCATCGCGGCCGGGTCGGAGCCGACGCCCGGCTCCGTCAGGGCGAACGCCGAGATCGCCCCCTTGGCGAGGCGTGGCAGATATTTCTTTTTTTGGGCGTCGCTGCCGAACAACTTCAGCGGCTGCGGCACGCCGATCGACTGATGCGCCGACAGGAGCGCGGTGACCGACCCGTCGATCGACGAGACCAGCTCGATGGCCTTCATGTACGACAGCTGCGAGAGGCCCAGCCCGCCGTATTCGCGCGGGATCTTGATCCCGAAGGCGCCGAGGTCGCGCAGGCTCTGGATCACGGCCTCGGGGATCTCCCCCTCGCGGTCGATACGGTCCGAGTCGACCTGTTCACGCAGCAGCCGCTCGAGCTTGTCGAGGAAGGGCTGCGCCCGCCGCACCTCTTCGGGATCTTGCTCGGGGTAGGGGTGGATGAGGTCGAGGCGGAACTTCCCGAGGAACAGGTCGCGCACGAAGCTCGGGGCGACCCACTCCTGCTCGCGCGCGGCCTCGGCGACTTCGCGGGCTTCGGCGGCGCTGACTTTGCGCTCGGGTGCTGTCGCGGTCGTGGCCATGGCCCCAATCTAGCCTCTGGAACGCCTGGACAGCAGGCTCGGCTCCAGCAGCAAGGCGGCGCTCGCGCCCCCCGCGAATCCCCCGAGATGTCCATAGTTGTCGATGTAGGGGTTCAGGAGGCCCGTCGAGATCTGATACGCCGCCCACACCAGGAGCACGAACCCGATCCGCTTATCCCGCAGGTAGAACCGCTTCTGGTGGCGGTACAAGGCGACGACCACGGCGGCCACGACTCCGAAAATCGCGCCTGACGCTCCGACCGACGGCCCGGGTGACAGAGCGGTGGAGAGGAGCGAGCCCGTGAGGCCGCTGGTGAAGTACACGACGGCCGTGCGTGCGAAGCCGAAGGCGTGCTCGCAAGCCATCCCGACCACATACAGCACCAGGCAGTTGCCGATCAGGTGATCCCAGCCGGCGTGCAAGAAGGTGGCGCTCTCGAGGCGCCACCACTCGCCGGCAAGCACGCGGTCGCGGACCAGGGCGCCGGCGTCCACGATGCCATCCCGACTCGCGAGCGCCCCGGCGGCGAGCTCCCAACCGAACAACGCCACGTTCGCGGCGATCAGCACGAGGATGAGCGGCGGGGCGACGCGCATTCCGCGCTCGAAGTCGACGCGCGTATCGCTCCCCCCCGCCAGCATGTCGGCGGTGATGACGATCGGCTTCTCCCGCTGGTCGCTCACCGCCGCTCACCGGTGTCGAGCATGACGCCGAGCGCGAGCGCCACACGGCGGTCGAGGGCACGGACCCGGTCCGCCTTGAGGTCGAGCACGTAGCGGTCCAGCAGCGTGAACTTGCGGTTGAACTCGCCCACCACGTCCTCCGAGCCGCTGCGGACGATGATGAAGTTGGTCCGCAAGATGCCGAACAGCGGCCCGAGGAGGCGGCGCAGGAGCGAGAGGATGATGGAGTCTTCTTTCGCGACGTACAGCGTCGCGCCGTCCGGCGCCTTCACGTACCAGCGCTTCCGCACGATGTTGTACAGATAGTTCTTCCACAGGAGGGCCATGGTGCGGCCGCTCCGGTCGCGTACCGTGTAGGTGGCGGTGATCGGCTGCCACTTCCGGTCCTGCAGCACGTCGAGCAGCTTGTCGCGTTTCGTCTCGTCGCGATAGAACGTGACGTGCCGCTTCGCGGAGAGGCCGACCCCGACGGCGATCAAAGCAACGAGAGCGGCGATCACCGCGAATCCCGCCAGGACGCCTTCGAACGCAGTGCCTTTCGCCATGTCGGAGAGGATCCCGAACCCCACGCCCACAACGGCGGCGGCCGCGAGCGCCGCGAGCAGCGCCCCGACGTTGCGCAGCAGGTGCGCCGGCCGCTCGACGAATACGATTTTCTTCCCCTGCTCGTCCGCCACGTCGTACTTTTCGGAGATCCGCAGCAGCTGCTGGCGCAGGAGAAAGACGTCGCGATCGAACACCGGATCCGCCTGAGGCTTGACGGCCTCAGCCGGGACGACGCCCGGTACACGATTGTCGCGCCCGCACTGCGGGCATTTCACCAGTCGTCCGGCAAACTCGTCCTTCAGCTCGTACGACGTCCCGCACCGACAGGCGACGCGGACGGCCACGGTTGCCTCCGTTCGGAAGTCCCCCAATCTATGGCTTGACAGGGAGGCGGTCACGAGGAGATTCGCCTCGCCCCACAAGGAGACCGCAATGCGTCCCAGTTTCGTCCTCATCGCCCTGCTCGCCGTCGCACCGACGGCGTGGGCGCAGGCACCCCGGCCCGACTCGTCCGCGCCCCCGGTCCTGATCAAGGCCGGCCGCCTGATCGACGGCCGATCCGATGCGCCGCAATCGGGCGTCGGCATCCTGATCGACGGCAACCGGATCAAGACAGTGGGCCCGCTGGCGCAGGTCCAGGGGCAGGCGAAGGGCGCCCGAGTAATCGATCTGTCGCAGATGACGGTGCTGCCGGGGTTCATCGACACGCACACGCACCTGCTGCTCCAGGGCGATCCCACGGCGGAGTCTTACAACGAGCAGCTGCTGTACCAGTCGACGCCGTACCGCGCGATTCTCGCCGCCAGGAACGCGCGGATCGCACTCGAGCATGGCTTCACGGCGATCCGGGACCTCGAGACCGAGGGGGCGATGTATGTGGACGTGGACGTGAAGCGCGCGGTGGATCGGGGCGAGATTCCCGGGCCGCGCATCTTCGCGTCGACTCGCGCCATGGCGCCCACCGGCATGTACCCGATCGTCTCCGACAACTGGGAGCTGGAGCTACCGCACGGCGTGCAGCCGGTGGACGGCGTGGAGGGCGCACGATTGGCCGTCCGCCAGCAGGTGGCTCACGGCGCCGACTGGATCAAGTTTTACAGCGATCGCCGCTACTACTTCGGCCCAGCCCCGGATTCGGTGCTCCACAGCTGGGTGAACTTCACCGACGAGGAGGCACGCGCCATCGTCGACGAGGCGCACCGCCTCGGTCGGAAAGTCGCGGCGCACGCGATCGGGTCGGACGGGATCGCGGCGGCGCTCCGCGCCGGCGTGAACACGATCGAGCACGGCGACGGCATGACGGACTCCCTGCTCGACGTCCTCGTCGCGAAGGGCGTGTATTGGGTGCCGACCGTGACGGTGGCCTACTACGTCGCGGGGCCGCGCGGCGGTCCCTGGGGGCCGATGGTGGAGCACCAGCGCCGGGCGTTCGCGCGGGGGATCAAAAAGGGCGTCCGGATCGTGTTAGGAACGGACGTCGGCGGATTCCCCTGGACCGAGTTAAACCAGGCGAAAGAGTTCGAGTACTACGTGCAGTACGGCATGACGCCGATGCAGGCGATCAAGTCTGGAACGTCGCTCGCGGCCGAGCTGCTGGGGCAACGGGATCTGGGCACCGTCACCCCCGGCGCGTACGCGGACCTGGTCGCGGTGGCGGGGGACCCATTGAAGGATGTCACGGAACTGTCGCGCGTTCGATTCGTTATGAAGGGCGGGGTCACTTATCTTTCGCCATAGTGCGGCGCGCGCTCGGGACTAGCCTCGCTCTGTTGTTCGGCGCCGTCGGACCGGTCGTGGGGCAGTTCGCTCCACCCGGCACCGGCGGCGTCGCGGCGTTGGCGAGCACGCTGACGCAGCTCGGCGCGAACAAGCGCGTCCTGATGATCGGCGCGCATCCCGACGACGAGTATTCCGACCTCGTCGCCCTGTTCGCCCGGGGGATGGGTGCTCAGGTAGCCTACCTGTCGCTCAGCCGCGGCGAAGGAGGGCAGAACCTCATCGGTCCCGAGCTGGGCCCCGAGCTGGGGATCATCCGTTCGGAAGAGCTGCTCGCCGCGCGGCGAATCGACGGTGCGCGCCAGTTCTTCACCCGCGCCTACGACTTCGGGTATTCCAAGACCCTGGAAGAATCGCTGCGGCTCTGGCCCCGCGATTCCGTCCTCAAGGACGTGCTCGACGTCGTGCGCCGCTTCCGCCCTCAGATCATCGTGTCCGTGTTCTCCGGAACGCCACGCGACGGGCACGGCCAGCATCAGGTGGCCGGCCTGGTTGCACGCCAGGCGTTCGAGGTGCTGCGCGACTCGAGCTGGGGACCGGTGAAGCTGTACCGCTCCCTCTACTTCGACACCGCGAGCGCCACGTTGCGGCTCGACGCGGGACTGCTCGACCCTGTGGCGGGTCGGTCCTACCACCAGATCGCCATGGCGGGCCGGAGCCAGCACCGCTCGCAGGATGAAGGCCAGCTCGAGCAGCCGGGGCCGAGGATCGCGCGGCTCGCGTTTATCGAGTGGCGGGACCGGGGACGCGGGACGCGGGACGGGGATGGTTTGTTTGCGGGGGTCGATACGCTCTTCCCCGGCAAGACCCGCTACGCCGCGCTGATCGACTCTGCGCGCGTCCGCCTCAATCCGCTGCATCCGGGTGCGATTCTTCCGATCCTGGCGCGCGCTCTGCGCGAGCTCGGTGACGCGGACTCGAGCCAGCAGGGTCTGCTCGCCGACGCGCTCATGACCGCGGCCGGGGTTGCGATCGACGGGTTCGCCGATGACGGCATCGTCGTCCCCGGGGAGCGGGTGCAGGTGGAGGCAAGCCTCTGGAACGGGGGTGACAGCGGGGTTACCCTCGCCGCAATGGATGTTGCAGCGCCGGCCGGGTGGAAGATCGAGCGGCTCGACCCGGCTGCCTCATCGGTCGCTCCCGGCACGCTCGCCGGCCGCCACTTCGCCGTCACCGTCGCCGCCGACGCGCCTCGCTCACAACCGTATTTTCTGCGGCGGCCGCTCGTCGGCGCCCTGTACGACTGGAGTGGCGTGCCGGGCGACTGGCACGGGCTCCCGTTCGAGCCGGGACCGTTGCAGCTCATTGTGCGACTCACCGTCGCGGGCGAGCCGCTCGTGTTCACTCGAGAGGTGGTTTACCGCTACCGCGATCAGAGCATCGGCGAGGTACGGCGGCCGATCTTCGTGACCCGGCCGTTCGACGTGGCCGTCACCCCGGACTTGGTCGTCTGGCCGATCGATGGCGCGGCCGGTGGTCCCCGACATTTCACGGTCACCGTGACGAACCGTGCGCGCGGGCCGGCGACCGCCCAGGTGGTGTGCACGCCGCCGCGAGGGTGGCCCACCCTGCCCCCGGAGAGCCTGTCATTCCAGCGCGAGGACGAGTCGAAGAGCCTGACGCTCACGGTCGCTCTGCCGGCGGCGGTGCGACCCGGTGTCTACCAGCTCAAGGCGGTGGTACTCGCGGGCGGTCGGCCGAGCGAAGGCGCGCTGGCCCTGATCGACTACCCCCACATCCGGCCACGGGCGGCCGTCCACGCCTCGACCGCCGAGCTGCGCGCGACGCGCATCGCGCTGCCGGTGCTGACGCGCGTAGGCTACGTGCGGGGCGCGTCCGATCGTGTCCCGGAGGCGCTGCAGGCGGTGGGCGTCCCGATCGAGCTGCTCGGTTCCGACACGCTCGCCCGGGGGGATCTTTCCCGGTACGACGGGATCGTGATCGGAAGCCGGGCGTACGAGACCGAGCCCGCCCTGGTCGCGAGCAATGGGCGGCTGCTGGACTACGTCCGCGCCGGCGGTCTCGTCATCGTCCAGTACCAGCAATACCCGTTCGTGAATGGCGGCTTCGCGCCGTACCGCCTCTCGATCGCGCGTCCGCACGACCGCGTGACCGACGAGGCCGCGGCGGTGACCGAGCTGGATTCGGCGAGCGGCGTATTCCACGTCCCGAACGAAATCGGGCCTGACGATTGGCGGGGCTGGGTGCAGGAGCGCGGCCTGTATTTCGCGCACGATTGGGATCCCGCCTACACGCCGCTCGTCGAGCTGCACGATCCGGGCGAGCCGCCGCTTCAGGGCGGGCTGCTCGTGGCCACGGTCGGCAAGGGCACGTACGTGTACACCGGGCTGAGCTTCTTTCGACAACTCCCTGCTGGTGTCCCTGGTGCGTATCGCGTATTTGCGAATCTCCTCGCGCTGGGCAAGCGATAAAAATGCGGAATGCGGAGTGCGGAATGCGGAATGGTCCGTGCGAGCCTCGAGTCGCGTCGGACGCCCCAGGGATCGACCCTTCCCAGTCAATTCCGCATTCCGCATTCCGCATTCCGCATTGGCTCGTCGGCGCCACGGTGCTCGCTCTCCTCGCGGTCGCCTGCCAGGGCGACGGTCGCACGCCTCTCGTCATCTACAGTCCCCACGGCCGGGATCTCCTCACCCTGCTCGAGCGTCGCTTCGAGCAGCTCCATCCCGATGTCGACGTGCGTTGGCTCGACATGGGCTCGCAGGAGGTGTACGACCGGCTGCGCTCCGAGCGCGCCAATCCGCAAGCGGACGTGTGGTTCGGCGGCCCCGCGACGATCTTCGCGCGCGGCGCGCGCGACTCGTTGCTCGAGCCGTTCCGACCGGGCTGGGCGGAGGCCGTCGAGCCGCACGGGCGCGGGCCCGGCGACCTCTATTTCGCCGCGTATGAAACTCCCGCGGTGATCGTATACGCGGAGCAGGCGGTAAAACCGGATGAGGCGCCTCGCGACTGGGACGACCTGCTCGATCCCCGGTGGAAGGGGAAGATCCTGATCCGCGACCCGCTCGCCTCGGGCACGATGCGGGCCGTGTGGGGCATGATCATCGAGCGCGGCCTCAAGCAGACGCACGACACGGCGGCCGGGTTCCAGTGGCTGCGTCGGCTCGACGCCCAGACCAAGGAGTACGTGCTGAACGGCCCGCTGCTCGACCAGAAGATCGTGCGGCAGGAAGGGTTGGTCACCATTTGGGACCTGCCGGACATTCTCCTCAGCCGGCGCGACGGGCTGCCGCTCGGCTACGTGTTTCCGAAGAGCGGGACCCCGGTGATCGAGGACGCGATCGGCGTGGTGCGGAACGCGCGTCACCGCGCCCAGGCGCAGGCGTTCGTCGAATACGTGGGTAGTGTCGCCGCGCAGCTCGAGGCAACCCGCGAAGCGTACCGGTTGCCGGCGCGACTCGACCTCCCCGTCGATTCGCTGCCGTCGTGGGCCCGCGAGGTCCGAAGCGTGATGAAAGTCGCCGGCGTGGACTGGGACTTGCTCGCCGAGCGGGGGGCGGACTGGATGCGCTACTGGGATGAGGCCGTGCGCGGCCACGGGCGATGAGCGCATTCGTCACCCTGGACGGCGTGCGCAAGCAGTGGTCGCACACCGTGGCGGTGGGGCCGCTGTCGCTCGAGATCCCGCGGGGCGAGATCCTCGTCCTGCTCGGGCCCTCCGGCAGCGGCAAGACGACGGTGCTGCGCCTGCTGGGAGGGTTCGAGGCCCCCGACGCCGGCCGAATCGTGCTCGCGGGCGAGGACGTGACCGCGGTGCCGCCCGCCCGGCGACGGTGCGGGATGGTGTTCCAGCATTACGCGTTGTTTCCGCACCTGGACGTAGGAGAGAACGTGGGGTTCGGGCTCGCGGCACGGGGGAGGAAGGATGCGGGAGGCGTGGAGGGGAAGGTGGCGGAGGTGCTCGGGCTCGTGGGTCTCGAAGGGTTCGAGCGACGGCGCGTGCAGGAGCTCTCGGGAGGGCAGCAGCAGCGGGTGGCGCTGGCCCGGGCGCTCGCGCCCGAGCCGCAAGTGCTGCTCTTGGACGAGCCGCTGTCGAATCTGGACCCGTCCTTGCGCGAGCGTACCCGACGCGAGCTGCGGGCCCTGATCAAGCGGGTCGGCATCACGACCATCTTCGTCACCCACGAGCAGGAGGAGGCGTTCGATCTGGGCGATCGGGTGGCGGTGCTCCAGGCGGGGCGGCTCGAGCAACTCGCCACGCCGGACGAGCTGTACGAGCGCCCGGCGAGCCTGTTCGTGGCCACGTTCGTGGGCCGCGCCAACGTGCTCCGCGGCAAGACGGCGCGGGCTCTCGGGGCGGGCCCCGGTGAGCTGCTCGTGGTTCGGCCCGAGCGGCTGCTGCTGGCGGATGCCGGTGTGCCGGGCGTCGTGCGCGAGCGGCGCTATACCGGGGCCGCCGCCTTCTACCTGGTCGAGACGGAGCCGGGGGATCGGCTCGAGGTTCTGGCGCGGCCGGAAGCGGCGCGCGTGGGTGACCGTGTCTACCTCGAAGCAGTGCGGGTCCTCACGTTCCCCGAGGAGCGGGCGTGAACGCCCGGGTGGGCCTCGCCGCTCGAGCGGCGTTTACGCTGCTGCTCGCGTGGCTCGTGCTGTATCCGATCGTGATCGTCGTGCACGATGCCGCGGCATCATCGGACGCGCTCGCAGCGTTCGTGTCGCGCCCCGGGGAGTGGCGGGTGCTGTGGGCCAGCGTCTGGATCTCGGCGGCGAGCGTGGCGCTCGCCGCCGCGATCGGCGTCCCGCTCGCGTTTCTCTTCGAGTGGCTCGAGTTCCCGGGCCGCAAGACGCTCGGCTCGCTCATCGCCCTGCCGGTCGTGTTGCCGCCCTTCGTCGGCGTGATCGCGTTCCTGTTCCTGTACGGTGAGTCCGGGTTCGTGGCGCGCGCGGTGCAGCGGCTGCTGGGCCTTGCCCAGCCGCCGTGGCGCTTGCAGGGGGCGGCGGCCATCCTGCTTGTGCACGCCTACTCGATGTACGTGTACTTCTACCTGCTCACTCGCGCCGGGCTCGCGAAGCTCGACGCCTCCATGCTCGAGGCGGCCCAGGCGCTCGGTGCCGGGCGATGGGAGACCCTGCGGCGGGTGACCCTGCCGCTGCTCCGCCCCTCGCTCGCGGGGGCGGCGCTGCTGGTGTTCATGACCGCCCTCGGCTCGTTCAGCGCCCCGTACGTGTTCGGCGGCGGGTTTCGCGTCATGACCACGCAGATCGTCGCCACCAAGCTCAACGGCGAGCTGCCGCTCGCGATGGTCGAGACCGTGGCGCTCGCGCTCGTGGCGGTCCTGGGATTCGCGCTGCTCCGCCGCACCGAGGGCGACGACATTCTCACGGCGCTCGGCAAGGGGAGCGCTCCGCGGCGCCGGCCCATTCGCCGGGCGGGCGTCCGCACGTTCGCCACGACCGCCGGCTGGGCTCTTGCGGTGGTGCTCCTGCTCCCGCACCTGACGCTGGTGCTCGTTTCGCTCGTCCCCTACGGCAGCTGGACGACGGAGACCCTGCCCCCGGTGCTCTCGCTCGTGAACTATCAGCGGCTGTTCAGCGAGGCCGAGCGGCTGCGCCCCCTGGTCAATTCGATGTGGATGGCGGCCACGAGCACGTTTGCGGCGGTCGCGCTGGCGCTCGTCGCCGGCGCCCTCGTCGGGCGGCGGCGGCCGTGGCAGTTCCGCGGTCCGATCGAGGCGCTGCTGGCGCTGCCCTGGGCCCTCCCGGGAACGGTGTTCGCCCTCGCGCTCCTGACGACGTTCAGCAAGCACGACCCACTCACCCTCCGCTGGGTGCTGGTGGGGACGACGGTGCTGCTGCCGCTCGGCTACCTCGTGCGCAACCTTCCGGTGACGGGACGCGCCGTGCTCGCCGGGTACCGGCAACTCGACCCGGCGCTCGACGAGGCGGCGGCGAGCCTCGGCGCCGGGCGCTGGGCCACGTTCCGTCGGGTGACGCTGCCGCTCCTCCAGCCGGCGCTCGCCGCGGGCGGCAGTCTCGCGCTGGTCGCGGCGCTCGGCGACTTTGTGACGTCCATCGTGCTCTACACGCCCGACAATCGGCCGATCGCGATCGAGATCATGTCGAGCCTGCGTGTGTCGGAGCTCGGTGTGGCGGCGGGGTTCGGCGTGATCCTCATGGTGTTGAGCGGCGTGGTCCTCGGCGTCGGAGCGAGACGATGACCGCGCTCGGAGAGCGAGTCGGCAGAGTCCTGGGCCCGGATCTGCAGCGCCTCATCGTCCTGATCGCCGTGTGCTTCGTCGACATGATCGGGCTGCTGATGATCGCGCCGCTGCTCACTTTCTACGCCCTGCGGCTCGGCGGTCAGGCGAGCACGGTCGGACCTCTCTTCAGTGCGTTTGCCGTCGCACAATTACTGGCATCCCCGATCTGGGGCCGCGTCTCCGATCGCTATGGACGGCGGCCGGTGCTGCTCGTCGGGCTGCTGGGATCGGCGATCGCGTATTTGATTTTCGGATTCGCCAACGCTCTTTGGCTGCTCTTCGTCTGTCGATTCGTGCAAGGCTTTGGTGGCGGAACGACCGGCGTGGCACAGGCCTATGTGGCTGATACGATGGCTCCGACGCAGCGCGCGCGAGCCTTAGGGTGGTTGTCGGCCGCGACGAGTCTCGGCGTGAGTATCGGGGCGGTCCTCGGGTCGTTCACGCACAAGCTCTGGGGGCCACGCGGTCCCG
>WNGD01007660.1_pt1 | contig 17311 bp, 16 predicted proteins | sample 5400671 | NCBI WGS metagenome assembly WNGD01 (sample SAMN13153369, study PRJNA577476) | soil metagenome | isolation source: 40 cm soil or saprolite under grassland replicate 2 | place: USA:California | collected 2016-06-15
TGCGGGACCGGCTCACGGAGGTCAACGGCAAGGTGGTGCGCGGTGGCACGCGCATCGCCGAGGTGTGGGATCGAGCATGGCGCATGTTGCGAATGCGGCGGTTGGTGCACGCGGACGGCGATTCGTTATTGATTCTGCCGAAGGGCAGGCCGTTGCTCGAGTACTACGCGAACTCGATTGCGCATCTGATTCCCATTCGCGGACCCCGTCCCGCATTCCATAAGGCTCACGAAATCGAGACAGATCTACCTAAGCTTCTGCCTCGCTCCTAACGGCCCCTCAGCCGCTCAGCCTCTGGGCCTCTAAAAAAAAACGAAGCCCCCGGGACGGCTCTATAAGCGCGCCCGGGGGCTCCGACACATTGGCTACCCGGAGTCGAGGGCTTGCGCCCTTCGTTCTTCTCTCTGTTGCCACCCATGGACTGTTCATCCAGGTTGGGCATTCATCTTCTCTCTGTTGCCACCCATGGACTGTTCATCCAGGTTGGGCATTCAGAGGCTCCGGCTTCCATCCCTAGGCAACCCCGTCGGGTCGCCCAGTTCACCAATGTGGGTGCTACGGGTCAGATCAGGTCGCGGACCGATCCTCCGCACTGCACGTCGAGGCACCATTTCGACGTGGCTAGGGCAACGCGACTGGCCCCAGCTGTCCGACCCGGTGAGCCGCTCCCGGATCAACGAGCGCCTGAGCCCTTGGTTGCATCGGCGCCCTCCCCGGAATTTCCGTTCGGACCCGTCTTGAAGGCGTTGTTGAGACGCCAGGTCCCAACCCTTCCCTCCAAGCCGCGTGGGATCAATATAGGGGCATCCAAAAACAGCGCAAGTGCCGATGTTTCTTCGGGTTAGCTCACTTCCATGTGCATCGTGTGTGGAGAGTAAAGACTGGCTTTGCAACTTCTTCCGGGCGTCGTCCACATGATGTGGAGTTGTGTATCCACAGCGAGCACGTTCCCACATCGGGGTATTTACCCCTCGACCGCCACTTCACAGTAGGCAAACGGGTCTTCGGAGTCGGCGGGAACGAACAGAAACCCGGCGCCACTGGTGGCAAACCAGCCGGCCAGCAGCTGCGTCGAGCGACCGACGGCGGGTTCCGCGAACAGTGCCTGCGTCCAGCGACGAATGTGCCGCAGCTCGGGCGCGCGACGTGACAACAGACTCAACGCGGCGCCGAGTCCGTGCGTCGCGCGGAGGAAATGCGCCATCGCGTGGCCGCGCTGCGCGAAAATGTACGAGCGCACTCCCGGCTCATCGTACAGCAGGGTACCTTCGTAGGGATCCGCGGGTGGCGCATCCATGCGCGGGCCGAAGTAGACGAACACGTGGTTGTCGCCTTCGCGACGCTCGACAACGATCGCAGCGGAATCGGGACCGAGCCGCGCCGCATGCACGAGATCTTCCGCCGCGAGGATGCCGACCTGCGCGGTCCACTCCAGCGCCGCCAGCGCCTGGTCGAGCGGCAGGCCGATGGCGTCGTCGTAAGCGATGAGCCGCGGCGCTTCACCGGCGCGCTGAAAGAAATGCGCGAGCGCGTCGGCGCGATCTTCAAAGGTCCGGAGGATCCGGGTAGTTGCGGGAACCGACATCTGAGGATAATAACGGAGCAGGAATTCAACTGTTAGAGGAGTTGCCGGGATGCTCGCGGGAATAGTGACGGTGATCACGATGGCGGCGTTGCCGCAGCAGGCGCAGGATACGGCCGCGCGCAAGGACACGGCGCCCCCCTCGCCGACGGCGACGCCGACCATCGAACAAATCCGCTACCTGGAAGGGCTGAAGACGGCGACGCGCGGCGTCGCACAGATCCGCGATGGACTGAACCGTGTGGCCCGCACACAACGAGCGGATTCGCTGACACGCCGCCGCGCCGCGCGCCGGCTGGGCGGGCTGTGCGGCACCGCCCGGTCCTTCATCGTGAGTGGCCGACCGAAGATGCAGCCGAACGCCTATGCGGACTCGATGCGCATATTGGCGAAACAGCTCACGACGCGGCTGGACTCGCTGACATCGGTGCTGCCGACCTGTGAGAAGACGGCGGGACGGGATCCGGTTGTCGCGACGACACTGACGACGCGGCTGAAGAACTACGATGATGCGCTGCTTGCCTTCCGAACGGCGCTAAAACCCGACAGCACTAAGACGGCCAGCCAGCAGTAACGCAGAGACGCTAAGTGGTTGGCTGGCGATCACTTAGCGTCTTGGCGCCTTAGCGTCTTCTACGGAACGGGTTGCTGTTTACTCTCCAACCGCAATATCCAGAGCCCCGTGTTTATATCCGGCACAAAGATGTTGCCGTCCCGAACAACGGCCCCCCACGCAAACGGCGCTCTGCGATGTCCCAGCGAGTCGACCGTCAATATCCAGCTCATCTCCCGCCCCTCCCGCAGCAAATCACCCTTCAACTCGCCTGAGATATCGACCGCGCGCGCGCCCCCCTGATAGTTGCCCAGATACAGCGTATCGCCCACGACCCAGACATTGTGCACGCCGCCGTCGGTGGGCTCGTACCAGGCGACCTCGCGTGGCTTCGTGATGTCTGAAACGTCGATCACGTGCAGTCGCCCGAACGTCAGGTTATTGCCGTCCTGCAGACCCTTGTAAGGATGCGCCGCGTACACCTCGTCGCCGACGAAGACATAGCGGCCTTGCCGCCAGGCCGTGTGGGTCCCCCGCACGAATCCCTGCCCGAACAGCTGCCAGACGCGCGCGTACGTGGCGGTCAAATCGTACTTGAACTGTGAGACGAACTGCGGATTCGTGGGACTGCCACCGCGCATCCCGTTGCCGACATCGAGGATCACGAGCCCGTCGTTCCAGTACGCGAGATACGCAAGCCCGTCGACGACCATGACGTCGTGGAGATACCGCCCCGCCTCAGTCTGCTCGGTCTGCCAGCGGGCGACCTCCTTGGGGTGTAGCGGGTCCTGGATGTCGATCACGCGCAGCGACCCAGTCGCGTCGTCGGTGATGTACGCGTGTCCCTTGTAGACGTACGAGCTGTGCACACCGCCGGACACGGTCTGGGTGTACTCCGAGACCGGCTTGGGATGGCAGGGATTGCTCGCATCGAACACGACGATGCCGTTCTTACGGTCGGACGCGCCCTCGCGCGAGAACACGCCGTACCTACCATCCTCCGTCGTCATCACGTCGTTCACGATGCGGGCATTCGTCATCATCGAATCCACGATCGTCGGATGCGTCACATCGCTGACGTCGATCGCGTAGACGCGATCCGCGATCGTCGAGAGGTAGGCGCAGGTGCCCGACGGGTGCACCCAAACCTCGGCTGCGCTCATCTTGATCGGAACGCGACCACGCACCTCCATCCCGCGACCCACCTCTCGCGGCGCCACGTGCACGATCGCATCGGCTTCCTTCCCGCCGATCGCTGCGGTCACGGTATAGTCCCCCGCGAGCTCCGCGACGAACGTCCCGCTCGGATCGATTTCCGCTACGCCACGACCGGCGCTCACCGCCCAGTCGACCGCGACCTCTCCCACCGGACGGCTGGTGACGCCGCGGGCAGTCGCCGCGAATTTCACGACATCGCCCGTGCGGACGTTGGACGTCGCGGGTTCGACCGCGATGCGCGCGATCGTGTTGGGCAACACCTGCAAGGCGAACGTCTCTGTCGCGGGACCGGACGTCGCGGTGATCGTCGCGCGACCGGCGCTCACAGCGCGCAGCCGTCCGTCGCTCGTCACCGTCGCCACGCGCGGATTGCTGGAAGCAAACGTCACGGGATCTGTCCGGCGGTCGCCGTGCCGCGAGAATCCCGTCGCGGACACCGTCAACCGCGAGCCCGCAACGAGGCGCGTAGGACGGGGATCGAGCTCGATCCGAGACGGCGGCTCGGGCATCACGTGGACGAGCGCTGTACCGAAGACCTGGCTTCCCTGGACGCCGCGAACAAATCCGACGGCCGTCACCCGGGCGTAGCCTTGATAGCCCCCGGTGAACTCGCCGGTCGAATCCACGGCGCCCACGTCGCCGCCGACGAACCACCCGATCTCGGCACCCAGCACAGGCTGGCCAGACGCGTCGAGCGCGCGAGCGGTGAACGTCATTTTCCCGCCGATCGGGACCTCACCGCCCGAGGGTTGGACCTCGACCTTGGCGATCTGGGATGGTGGTGCCGTGGTGCTAGTGGTTTGTTGGAGGACGACTAACGACAGTAACGCTGGCAGCAACATGAGCGCGCTCCATCTGACGGCGGGAAAAGGGGAATTGAGAGATTACACGGCGAGCGGCTGGTCCGGAAGTGTTGTAATAATGTCGCAATACTGCTTGTGAGACTTATCGGCAGTCGTGATTGACAGACCCAACGGCGCTCCATACTTTTGCCCGCGGTTCAAGCATACGTAGCAACCGTCACCGGATGTCTGCGCTTCCGCGAGGACCACATGTCTCGCGGTTTTTGCTTTGAGCCCGTCCCATGCCGCGGTGGCCTGGGTCGTTCCAGTCCGGGGCAGCGCCCCATTGTGCTGAGGTAGAACAGTATGGCAAAGGGTAAGGTGAAGTGGTTCAACGACGCGAAGGGCTTTGGCTTTATCGCGCAGGAGTCGGGTCCAGACGTGTTCGTTCACTTCACAGCGATCCAGGCGGAGGGCTTCCGGAGCCTCGCCGAGGGTGGCCTATATTGGCACGCATGACGGCCGCCCTCGTGCTACTCCTGTTCGTCCAGGCGCCGCGCACCGCTCCCGCCGCCCGTCCGTTTGCATATCGGGGATTCGCCCCGGGGATGGCGTATCGGGATTTCGCCGCACGCGCGCGCGGGATCGCGCAAGGCGACAAAGACATTCTCATCTGCCAGACGATGCGTAGGACGGCTCAGGTGATGGATTGCGGCGTGCAGGTGCGCGACCCTGTCGACAGTGCCCGATTCTACTTGAGCGCGAATGTGATCGAAGGACGGACGTCAGTCATCTCACTCGTCGATTCGGGGAATGTTGCGGTCGTGCAGCGCTGGCAGAACGACATGCGCCAGGGCCTGGGGCCTCCGCAGCGCCGGGAGCGCAGCATGTGGGAGTGGACCAAGGGACGACGATTCATCCGCCTCAACTGGCGGGGTGGTCGCGGTTGGCGCGTCGTCTCGGTCACGCTCAACGACCGCGACGTCATGAATCGCATTGCGAACTACGTCCCCAAACCCAAATCGCGTACGCCTTAAGCGCCTCGCACGAGATTCTCCGCCAGTTTCGCGATTCCCTGGGCCCCGACAAGCTGATCCACCCATCGCGGCGGCAACGCCACTTCGCCATATCGTGCGCCCAGCAACGCGCCCGCCACAGCCGCGTTGGTATCGGTATCGCCACCCGCCTGTACGAGATAGGTGAGCGCTTCCTCGAGGGTCCGGTCGTGGGCGACGAACCAGAACGCGATCTCGACGCAATGCACGACATAGCCGGCTTCCCCCGGTACCGCGATCGGCAGGGTGGATTCCTGCTCCCGCGGCACGCGATGGATGGCGTCGCGCAGCGCCCGCGGCGCGCGGTCGCCGATCTTGTGCAGCACTTCTTCGATGAAGTAGATGTTCCCGTGCAGCAGCTCGCGGGCGGCGAGATTCACCGCCGCTGCGCCCCAGGTGCACCGCTCGTCGGCGTGCGTGATCGCGGCCTGTTGTGTCGATACCCGAATCAGGCGCTCGACGCTGTCGTGGTAGCGCAGCGCGACGGGAATGCAGCGCATCACGCTGCCGTTGCCGGCCGAACGGCCCGGATTCTCCTGATTCGCGAGGCGGCCGGCCTCGAACGGCTCCTTACCGCGATCGATCAGGGTGAGCGCCCGTCTCGTCGTGACGCCGATCCCGCGACCATCGACTTTCATCCACTTCACCCAGCGACGCGCGACGTCGGCGGCATCGAAGTCTCGAGACGCGAGCAGCGATTCGCCGAGCAGCAGAGCCATGGCTGCATCGTCATCGTAGGGAGAGTTCTTGGGCGGCGGCGCGAGATCGACCACGCCGGCGGGAAAGGCGTTCCGGATCGCCTCGGGCGTCCCCAGGTGCTCCGTCGGAACGCCCAGCTGATTGCCTGCCACAAGACCAAGCAACGCGCCCCGGGCGCGCGAGATGAGCTGTGGGTCGCCCATTGGGCCACAAATTAACACCAGCCATGGCCATCGTTTTGGGAATCGCGGGGGTCTACGTCGTTCTCTGCGTCGTGTTGTGGACCTTCCAAGAGCGCATCACGTTTCCGGCGCCAAGCAGTCCGCTCCCGGATCCGGGAAAGACGATTGGATATGGCGAGCGTGTTGAACTGACGATGCACGATGGGACACGGCTCGTGGGGTGGTATTTGCCGCCCCTTGGGCGCTCCACGCCGCCGTTCGCCGCCCTCCTTTGGTTCTACGGTAATGGCGAGACGATTGCCGCCATTTGGCCGATCATCCGCGATTTTCGACCGCCGCACGCCGCGCTCCTGGTCGTCGATTATCCGGGATACGGGGCAAGCGGGGGCCGAGCGACCGAAGCCGGGATGAACGAGGCGGCTGACCTCGCGTATGCAGCTCTTGCCGCCCGTCCAACAACCGATCGCCACCGCATTTACGTCTACGGACGCTCCCTCGGCAGTGCGGCGGCCACGCACACGGCCGACACCCACGAGGTCGCGGGTGTGATCCTCGAGTCACCCTTCACGAGCGCGCGGGGGATGGCCGCGCAGCACTACCGTATCTTCCCGCGCTTTCTGGTGCGGCTTCAGCTAGACAACATCGGCAGAATTCGGCGAATTCGCTGTCCGCTCCTCGTCCTCCACGGGACCGCAGACATGCTCGTTCCGATGAAGATGGGGCGAGAAGTTGCGGCGGCCGCCGCCGGCCCGGTGGAGTTCGTGATGATCGAGGGTGCCGGGCACAACGACACATACGACAGGGGCGGGAAAGCCTACAAAGAAAAGGTGGCGGCGTTCGTCAAATAACGACGACGGGCTCCAGTCGGTCCTTCTCCTCCTCAAACAGGCGCTGCGCTTCATCGAGCGCGTGGATCACATTCGGCTCCTCGGGATCCAGGAATTTGCTGCTGGCAGCGACCCGTCCCGTCAGCTTTCGCACCGCGACCAGTGCGCGCGTGACTTCGCAGCGACCGACGTCCCGGTCGGTGTGGCCGGCGATGAGCAGCTCCTCGTACAACGGGAGGGCGGCGGGATCGCCGAGGACGTACAGCGACTCCAGAATCTTCGGCGCGAGAAAGCGACGCAGCATCTCGTCGCCGCGGATCCGCTGGAAGAGCGCGATCACGTCGGGAGCCTGGCCGGGATAGTAGCGCGCGGCTTCAACGGCGGCCGCGACGAATGCATGATGGGCTCCCGGCGTCTGCAAGTATTTCGCGAACAGCGGCCACGCCTCTCGCGGGTGGCGCTCGGCGAGCGCGAGAAACGCGAAATAACGGCGGCCGAGCGGGGCCTGCGTGTCGGCGATGACCGTGCGGAGCCCGGCTACGCCCCACCGCGCGCCAACCAGTGCGGCGGCGGCCGCGTGTTGCCACCGCTCGAGCTCCGGCACGCGGAAGGTCACGATGTGCGGATCGAGAAACGCCCTGCAACGCTCCAGCACCGCGAGCAACCGGCGATCGACTTCGGCCAGCGCGGGCTCGAGCGCCTCCGTGTTCGCGCGGCGCGCGAGCGCGAGCGCCTCCCATCCCACCTGACCGAGATTCTGCTCGCTCCAGATCGCTTCCAATTCCGCGGCGTCGCGGGCCGCCAGCAGGCGCTCGAGTCCCGCGGCGAACCCACAGAGCCGGCGAATCGGATCCATGCACGTAATGTGGAAAGCGCGTGGATATTGCGCTATCCCATTCGCAGCCTTAACCTTGCCTCGCTCATGCGCAGGTGCCGGGCTCTCCTCACCGCGACTCTCCTGCTTACCGCCTGCTCTGGTGCCAGCAGCGGACCGATCGTTCTCGGATTGGCGGGTCCGTTTGCCCAGCCGCGTGGCGTCTCGATGCGGCGCGCCGCGGAGTTGGCGGTCAAGGAAATCAACGCGCGCGGGGGGGTCCGCGGGCGGCCGCTGGCGCTGCGGATCATGGATGACAGCGGCCGCCCGGATCTGGCGATTCGCATCGCCCAGCAGCTGGCCGACGATCCCGCGGTCGTCGCGGTGATCGGCCATCTCAACTCGAGCGCTTCCCTCGCGGCGGGACGGATCTACGGCGAGGCGCGTCGACCCGTCGTGATGATCTCGCCGTCGGCATCGAGCCCCGATTTGTCCGGCATCAATCCGTTTGTGTTCCGGGCCTGCCCCAGCGACGTGAGTCACGGCGCGCAGCTCGCGCGCTACGCCCGTCACATGCTGAACGCGCGGCGCGTCGGCGTGATGTACCTCGACGACGATTACGGGCGGGGTCTGCGACTCAGCTTCGTGGGTGAGTTCAAGCGGCTGGGGGGCGAGGTAATCGAAGAGGACCCGATGCTCTCTACCACGCCGAGCCTCGAGCCGTACGTCACGCGGCTGCAGCAGTCTGGTGGCGTCGATGCCCTCATGCTCGCCACCGATCTCGGGGGTGCACAGCTCGCGCTGCGCGAGATGAGCCGCGCCGGGGTGCATTGGACGACACTCGGCGGCGACGCCCTCAGCGGAATCGAGCAGAGCGGCCCACTAGCCGAGGGCGTTCGGATGTCGGTCGCGTACCTCGTGGACCAGGCCGGTGACCGGAACGCGCAGTTCGTGGCCGCCTATGCACGGGCGTATCCGGGCGAGCGACCGGACCATCGGGGCGCCACGACCTACGACATCGTCCACCTGCTCGCGACCGTTCTCAGAGACGCCGGTCCCCAGCGCCGCGCCGTGCGCGACCGCGTGGCGCGGGTCGGTCGCGATCTGCCGCCATTCGAGGGCGTGACCGGTAGAATCGCGTTCGATGACCGCGGTGATGTCCCGACCAAATCCGTCGTCATTGGAACGGTGCGCGAGGGGCGAGTGGTCACCGAGCCCGGCCAGTGACGTCGCTCGACACGATCCGCTGGCGGATCATCCTGGGGCTTTCGGGCTTGCTGGCCGGGCTGGTGGTAGCCGCCATCGTGGGCGTGACGGCGCTTGGCACGCTGCGGCAGTCCCTGGCGCTGGAGATCGAACACCTCCGCGCGTCGAGCGAGATCGGCAACGGGCTGGTCATGGCCGTGTTCGACGAGATTCGCGCGGCGGAGCAGGCGCGTGCCGAGTTTCCTCGTGCCGCCGATACCGCCTTCAGTTACCAGAAGCGGCTCGACGCGCTGCCCGGACTGAGCGAGTCCGAACACATCACCGTCAACCGTATCAAGCAGCTGCAGTCCGTGATCCACGTGGACTACTCCCTCGCGCACGCTGAGCTCGATGTGGGCCACACGCGTGACGTGCAGGCGCTGATGCTCGGCCTCCGCGCCCCGGCCGCGGAGCTGACTCGGCTCGTGCACGACCTGTCGGCGCGGCAGTCCGACAAGGCGGCCGCCGCAGGCCAGCGACTGGCCGCGCTCGCGCGCCAGCGCCAGATCGTGCTCTGGCTTGTCCTGATCGCGACATCAATCATCGGCGCCCTCGCCGGCGTCTTTACTCTGCGCTGGGTGGAAGGTCCGCTGATCCGATTGGTCACGGCTGCGGAGCGGTTCGGGAGCGGTGATCTCCGCCCCGTCACCACGGGACGCATGCCACGCGAATTCCAGGTTCTCGCCGACGCCATGCGGGTCATGGGCGAGCGGTTGCGCGGCATCGTTGCCGAAGTCGTGACAGCGGCCGACAGGATCGCGGCCTCCGCGAGCGATCTCTCGGCGATCAGTGAAGAACTGGCGGCGTCATCGAGTCAGGTGTCGAGTGCCATGTTGGAGATTTCGAGCGGCGCGGAGAGCCAGCGCAACGAGCTGAACGCGACCCAGTCCGCACTGGAACAGCAACGCAAGGCGACGGCCGAGATGGCCGACGCGGCGTCGCGGGTTGCCCGGCTGGGCGAGCAAATCCGCACGGTCGCAGACCGTCATCGCAATGACATCACGGCGGCGGGGAACACGCTCCTCGATGTGCGCGAGGTCGTCCGCACCACCGGCACGGAAGTGACTCAGCTGGCCGAGCAAAGCACTGCGATCGACGACTTTGTGGACCTGATCAAGCGCATCTCGTCGCAGACCAACCTGCTGGCCCTGAACGCGGCGATCGAGGCGGCGCGTGCCGGTGAGCACGGGCGCGGGTTCGCCGTCGTCGCCGAGGAAGTACGGCAACTCGCGGACGAATCGTCGCGCGCCGCCGAGGACGTCGCGCGCACGACGCGCGTGATTCGGGAGCAGGTCGAGGAAGTCACCGCGACGATGGCGGTCGGCCAGGCGAAGGTGCGGGGGATTGCATCCGTCGCCGAGGGCGCTGCCCGCGGGCTCACCGAAATTGTCGGGGCGATCGAGCAGGTCGAACAGGCCGCCGCGCGCGTTACGCATGCGGCGCAGGAGAATCGCAGCGTCACCGAGCAGCTGGGCTCACAGGCGCAGCAGGTCGTCAGCCGGGCCGTCTCACATGCGTCGAGCGCCGAGCAGGTCACCGCGGCGACCGAGCAGCAGGGCGCATCGACCCAGGAAATGGCGGCGGCCGCCGGCGAGCTGCTCCAGGCGGCCGAGAAACTGCGCGGGTTGGTCCGCGGGTTTCGTATTTAGCGGTGGCTTTTCTTCTTCTTGGCGGGCGCCTTCTTGACGGCCACCGGCTTCTTCTTGCGCAGCCCTTCCTGCACTTCCGCGAGGACGCGGTCCCCTTCGTCCGGCCCGATCAGCCCACGCCGCACGGCGTAGCGCACCAGCTCCTCCGCGTCCTCAGGCGTAAAGTCGGCCAGACCGGCGGCGCCGCGCATGGCCTTGATGAGCGCGTCCGCCACCGGACTGCGCAGCACGCTGGCGATGCCGGGAAGGGCTTCGAGCAACGACGAGATCTGTGAACCACCGAGCTCGGCTGGCATGACAGGGGGGTTAAGGTGGCGCCAAGGTACATTCCCCCCCCCGGAAGCGTCAAGAATTCCCCCGTTTCGACCCTGCAGCCGTGCCGGGGTAGTATAGATTTCCGATCAGAGGGGAGAGGCCGTGGGCAGACGGGGGATCAAGGAATACCGGGCGCCCGAGGCGCTTGCGCTCATCGCGGCAGACCGGGCGCATGAACCGCTCGTGTGCCCGTCGTGTGGGACCCGGACGATTCAGCGCTCACCTCGACGCCGAACGTCAAGGCTCGGCGAGCTGTTCATTCCGGAGCGGATAAGCCTGACGTGCGCGGCGTGCAGCCGGCACGCGTCCTATATCACGCGGGGCATGGAGCAACCGCGGGATGTCACGATGGATCCCAGGACCTTATGAGCGAGAGTGCACGTGGCTGGTGACGCCATACAGATGATGGGAACCATCACCGAAGTCCTGCCGAACACGACGTTCCGCGTAAAACTCGAAAATGGACACGAAGTCTTGGCCTACGTGAGCGGCAAGATGCGGAAGAACTACATCCGCATTCTCCAGGGCGACCGCGTTGCGGTTGATTTGTCGCCATACGATTTGACGCGCGGGCGGATCACGTATCGTTACAAGTAACCCCTAAGCACTCGATCCTCAAAACCGCTCGGCGTTTCGGCGTCTCGGCATCTCAACTCGGGTGTCGAAAGAGCCTGTTCCAGCGAATCCGAAACGGGTGCGTCGCGATGCTCATGTAAATGAACAGTGGACGGCCACGGATGTGGGCGCGCGGCAGGAATCCCCAGAAACGGCTGTCGTAGGACTCGTCGCGGTTGTCCCCCATGACCCAATAGTGTTGGAGTGGTACGACGATCGGCCCCCAGTCGTGCGTGGTGGGGTGATAGTGATCGGGATCCCGGCCAATGTATTGCGCCAGCTGTAGGGCTCTGATCTGGCCACGGTACTGCTGATCGTCGGGAGGGGTCAGCGCGGTGTGCAACGCATACGGCTCGTCCAGGCGCTGGCCATTGCGGATCACGGTGTCGTGGACCATCTGCAAGGTGTCACCGGGCATCCCGACCAGGCGTTTCACGATGTTGAGATCGGGGGTGGAGTCCTCGACCGATCGGAACACGATCACCTCGTCACGCCGCGGCGTCCCAAACGCCGGGAGCCGGCAGCAATGAATGCCGATGAGCGGAATCTCGAGCTCGCCGCCGAATACCGCCTTGTTGACGAACAGGAAGTCCCCGATGAGGAGCGTGTTCTCCATGCTCGCCGAAGGAATGCGAAACGCTTCCACCAGGAACGACCGCAGCACGATCCAGATCAGCAGGGCCGTTCCGATCGCCTTGAGCCACGCAATTGCCTCTTCCTTCGCCGTCTTCGGCGGAGGTTTTGGAGGGTTGGTGGAGGCTGGCGGAGGTTGTGAAGGCGGTGCTGGACTCACGGGTGCTCGACCCAGTCGGCGATGAAGATGTTCGTCTCTCCCTGAACCTTCCCGTGGCGATTCGAGGCCCAGACGAGCTGGCGCCCGTCAGGGGAGAACATCGGGAAGGCGTCGAACTCGGCGTTCGTCGTGATCTGCTCTAACCCCTCGCCGTCGGCGTTGACCAGATAGAGGTCGAAGTTGCGGGAGCGCGGGTTCTTATAGTTCGACGCGAAGATGATGCGCCTGCCGTCGGGATGGAAATACGGCGCGAAGCTCGCGCCGCCGAGACTCGTAACCTGGCGCTGATTCGAGCCATCAGCATCCATCACCCAGATGTCCATGCGCACGGGCCGTACCAGGTTTTGCGCGATGAGGGCACGGTAATCCGATGAGTCGGCGGCGGTCTGGGGGTGATAGGCTCGGTAGCCGACCTGTTTTCCGTCAGGCGAAAAGAACGGCCCGCCATCGTAGCCGAGCGTGTGCGTGAGCCGCTTCAGGTTGCCGCCGCGCACGTCCATCGTGTAGATGTCCAGGTCGCCATTGCGCAGCGACGTGAAGACGATCGTCTTGCCGTCCGGCGAGAGCGTACCCTCGGCGTCATAACCGGGGTTCGTGGTGATGCGGCGCGCTCCCTGGCCGTCGGCGGTTGCGACGTAGACGTCGTAGTTGTACAGCGCCCAGACATATCCTTTGGAATAGTCGGGACGTGGCGGGCACGCCGCACCGCCATGCTCGGTCGTGGAATAGAAGATTCGGCGGTCGTCGTCGAAAAAATAGCCGCACGTCGTGCGGCCCTTGCCGCTCGAGACGCGATGCAGCCCGGTCCCGTCGACGTTCATGACGAACTCCTGGTCGCATCCCGAGTCCGCTTCTTGGCGCTGAAAGATGATCTGGCGGCCCGAGCGCGAGAAATACGCCTCGGCGTTCTGCCCGCCGAAGGTGAGCTGCCGGATGTTGCGCAAGTGCACCTCACCCGAATCGGGTGAGACAGTCTGCAACATTATCGGTAGCAGGATGAGGATCATCGGACTCGCAAGCTAGAGGCGAAGGGTAGGGTCTGCAATGCATCCCACCCTTTAGGGTGGGTATTAGATTTCTGACTCCAATGAACGATCCCAAAGCGCCACGCCCATCGCGGCAGCCGTTGCTCGACGCGCTCGGTCAGATGTGCACCGACGGGAAGCAGACGGCCGAGTATCTGTGGCAAGTCCCCAAGGACGCCGCGGCACGGCAGCAGATCCTGGATCTGCTGACGCGGATCGGAAGGGAAAGCGCGAAGCAGGGGCGGAGGGAGATGCCGAAGCTGGTCGAGGAATTGAAGATCGCCGCACAAGCGTCGCCCTCGCCGCAGCAAGTCGAGTTGCTGGTGGACGGATTCGATCGACTGACCAAACTCTGGCAGGCAGCCAAGTCCGGATTGCTATGACCGAGACCGTCACGCGCGTAGGGCATGAGCTCGACCAGCTCTGCATCAACACGGTTCGCGCGCTCGCGATCGACGCCGTGCAGCAGGCCGAATCGGGCCATCCCGGCACGCCGATGGCGCTGGCGCCGCTCGCGTATGTCCTGTGGCAGCGGCATCTGCGATACAATCCCGCGAACCCCGACTGGCTGGACCGCGATCGCTTTGTATTGTCGGCCGGTCACGCCTGCATGCTGCTGTACAGCGTGCTCTATCTCACCGGCTACGACCTGACGCTCGACGAGATCAAGCAGTTCCGGCAATGGGGCAGCCGCACGCCTGGACACTCCGAGCACGGCGTCACACCGGGCGTCGAGGCGACGACGGGACCGCTCGGCCAGGGTGTTGGCAACGCGGTCGGCATGGCGATCGCCGAAGCGCAGCTCGCCGCACTGTTCAACCAGCCCCGCCACGCGATCATCGATCACCACACCTATTTCCTCGCGTCCGATGGCGACCTGATGGAGGGCGTCTCGCACGAGGCGTGCTCGCTGGCGGGTCACCTGCAGCTCGGCAAGCTGATCGGGTTCTACGACGACAATCGAATCACGATCGACGGGTCCACCGATCTCGCCTTCTCCGACAACACCACGCGGCGGTTTGAATCCTACGGCTGGCATGTGCAGAAGATCCGCGACGGCAACGATCTGAAGGCGCTCGACACCGCGATCGCGCAGGCGAAGCGCGTGACCGACCGGCCTTCGCTCATCATCGTGCGGACGCACATCGCCTGGGGCAGCCCGCACAAGCAGGATACCGCCGAAGCCCACGGCGCGCCCCTGGGGGCCGACGAGGTGAAAGCGACGAAGCAGAACCTCGGCTGGCTTCCGGACGACGCGCTCGAGCAATGGCGCACGGCCAAAGCGCGCGGCGCGCAGCTCGAGGCCGACTGGAAGAAGAAATGGGACGCGTACCGCGCAGCGCAGCCCGACCTCGCCGCCGAATTGGAGCGTCGTCTTGCCGGCCGCCTGCCGCCCGGGTGGGACGCGGTATTGCCGGTGTTCGGTCCCAAGGACCCGCAGGCGACGCGTGCCGCGTCCGGCAAGGTGCTCAATGCGATCGCGGCGCAACTGCCGGAGTTGATGGGCGGATCAGCGGATCTGACGGGGTCGAACAACACCGAGATAAAGGGGGGCGGTGCGGGCCGGAATTTTCACTACGGTGTTCGTGAACACGCGATGGGCGCTGTCCTGAACGGTATCGCGCTGCACCGCGGATTCATTCCGTTCGGCGGGACCTTCCTGATCTTTTCCGATTACATGCGCCCCTCGATTCGTCTCGCCGCGCTCACCCATCTCAGGCCGATCTACGTCTTCACGCACGACTCGATCGGCCTCGGCGAGGATGGGCCGACCCATCAGCCGATCGAGCAGCTCGCCGCGCTGCGCGCAATTCCCAATATGACCGTGATCCGCCCGTCAGACGCGACCGAGGTGGTTGAGGCGTGGCGGGCCGCGATCACCCACCGCGACGGGCCGGTAGCGCTCGTGCTGACACGCCAAAAGGTCGCCGTGGTGGACCGCACGAAATACGCGCCTGCGGCCGGTCTGCATCAGGGCGGCTACGTTCTCGCCGATTCCCCCAACCCGGACATCGTGTTGATGGCGACGGGGTCTGAGGTCGAACTGATCCTTGGGGCGTATGAGCAGTTGAAGGCCGATGGCCGACGGCCCAGAGCCGTATCCATGCCCTGTCTCGAGTTCTTCGCAAAACAGCCCGAGGACTACCGGAAGGCGGTGCTCCCGCCCGGTGTCCGGCGCATCGCGGTCGAGGCGGCGGCGCCCCAATCCTGGTACCGCTGGGTGGGGGAGAACGGCGTGATCATAGGGATCGAGCGGTTTGGCGAATCCGCGAAGTATCAGCGGATCTATCAGGAGTTCGGACTCACCGTGGAACGTATAGTTGCCGAAGCACGAAGTCGCGCCTAGGTTTCGCCTGCAGTGAAGCCACTCACCATGCTGCTGTGTTGCCATGTCTGCCGCCCCATGTGTTGTACGGGGAGCGGACGGTCACGCGCGCATCAGCATGTGGGATGACATGAGGTAGGTAAGGGGCACAGCCCCACCCATAGCGACGCACCATGATCGGCCGCGACTCCTCGATTCGAGTCGCGGCCGATCGCTTTTTGAGGAGGCAATGTGTCGGCACCAGTGATAGGGTTGTCGGGAAGTCCGAACGCGACCTCGCGATCGCGGGCCCTGCTCGAGCTCGCGCTCGCGGCGCTCGAGCGCCAAGCCGCCGGTCCGTCCCGACTGATCGATCTCGCCACGCTCCCCTGCGACGCCTTGCTCGGCCGGCGCGAGGACCCAGCGGTGGCAGACGCCATCCAGGCCGTACTCGACGCGGGAATTGTGGTCGTGAGCACGCCGATCTATCGCGCTACATACAGCGGACTCCTCAAGGTCTTCTTGGACCTGCTGCCGCAAGACGCCCTCGCGCGGAAAGTCGCCATTCCTATCGCCACCGGTGGAGGGCCCAGTCATCTGCTTGCCGTCGATCACGGCCTGCGGCCGCTGCTCGCGAGCGTCGGCGCCTTGGTAGTCGCCACCGGCGTCTACGGGACCGACGCGCAGTTTCGCGCAGGCGTTCCGGAGCCTGCGCTCGTCGAGCGCATCGAACGGGCGGCACTCGAAGCCGCCTCGCTTGCCTCCGGGGTGACGACATGATCGGGATCTACTACGAGCACCCCCACTGGTTCGGTCCGCTCTTCGCCGAGCTCGATCGTCGCGGCACGCCATATACCAAGCTGCATGCCGAGCAGCACCGCTTCGATCCGGCGAGCCAGCCACCCTACGATCTGGTGTTCAACCGCATGAGCCCGTCCGCCTGGCAGCGCGGACACGGGAACGCGGTGTTCTACACGCATCAATTTCTAGCGCATCTCGAGCGCCACGATGTGCGGGTCGTGAACGGCACGCGGGCCTTCCAGGCGGAGACGTCAAAGGCGCTGCAGCTGTCCATCTTGCGGGAGCTCGGTCTTCCCTACCCCGCGGCGCGCGTCATCAACGATCCGGCCGACGCACCGGCGGCGGCCGCGGAGCTCGAGTTTCCCGTGGTCGTTAAACCCAACGTGGGCGGCAGCGGCGCCGGAATACTGCGCTTCGACACGCCCACGCAGCTCGCCGCCGCGGCCGCAACCGGAGGACTCGAGCTGGGTCCGGACCACACCGCCTTGGTGCAGGAGTTCATTCCGTCCGAAGAGGGCCGCATCACCAGGGTCGAGGTGTTGGGCGGCCGTTTTCTGTACGCGATTCGTGTCTACTCGTCAGGCGAGACCTTCAATCTCTGCCCCGCCGATGTGTGCCAGACGACGGAGGGCGCAGAGCTGGTCCGCAGCGCCTGTCCCGTCGATGCTCCGCGCAATGGGCTGCGCGTCGAGGGATACGAGCCGCCGTTGCAGTTCGTGCGCGACGTGGAGCGCATTGCGGCGGCGTGCGGTATCGAGGTCGGCGGGATCGAATATGCGATCGATGAGCGCGACGGCCGGCTCTACTACTACGACATCAACGCGTTGTCCAACTTCGTCGCCGATGCGCCG
>WNGD01003039.1_pt1 | contig 17304 bp, 12 predicted proteins | sample 5400671 | NCBI WGS metagenome assembly WNGD01 (sample SAMN13153369, study PRJNA577476) | soil metagenome | isolation source: 40 cm soil or saprolite under grassland replicate 2 | place: USA:California | collected 2016-06-15
TCTGGCGATGGGGCCAGTTTCAAGAGCATCGTTTGTTTCATACAAGGAGTATAGCACACGCGAGAACGATGTTGTCAATACTATTCTAGCGCACGGGCTCAAGCCCAAACACGCCTGACCACTGCCGTTGAAACGGCATGGCTTCCGGCGGGCTCAAGCCCTAATTGTGAGCAATTGTCTCACGCACAGATGCCTGAGACGGCGCGAGTGGGAGGGTAATCGTAAAGGTACATCCCTCTTCCGCTTCAGCACCCGCTTGCAAGGTACCACCATGCAGTTCCACCAGAGAACGGGTAATGGATGGCCCCAGCACACTTCCCAGCTTTTCTGACCGGGGAAGAGCAGTATCGTGAAAGAAGGGATGATTAAATGCCGCCAGATCTTCAGCAGAAAGGTCCCCGCTGCTGGAGCAGGTGATGCGAACCATGGTGTCCACCGGCTGCGTTTGCCAGTCTATGCGTCCTCCCACCGGCGTATGGTTCGCGGCAAAGGTCAGAAGATTGGTCAGAATTTGCCCCACGCGATTCTCATCCCCCACCACGAGGAGGGGCGAGGACGCCAGGTGCAGGGAGAGGTGCTGACGTCGCTCCTCGATCTGTGGGCGTATATTCTGGGTCACATCGCGAATGAGGGAGTGCAGGTCGAGTGGAACCGGGCGGATCACCATGGTCTGTGCTTCCAGCCGTGACATATCGAGCAAATCATTGACGAGCGCCAACAGCCGCCGCGTATTGCTTCGGACGATCTCCACAAATTCCAACTGCAGGTCCGTCAGGGGCCCGGCCTCCTCTTGCTGAACCAGCAGGTCCGTATAGCCTTTGATGGAGGTCAGCGGTGAGCGCAACCCATGAGATACCAGGGCGCTAAACTCGGCTTTGAGGCGCTCCGCTTCCCGCTCTCGCGTGACATCGCGCAGGACGTACAGCCGACCCAGATAGGCATTGGTGGAACTGGGCACCGGCGTCGAAGAGACAACCAGTTCTCGATACTGCGGTTCCTTCTGGATCACCGTCGTCGTGTAGCGCCGCTCCTGGTTGGTGCCGTCCTGTGCCAGGTCTCCATGAAAGGAGGCCGCATTGACGAAGAGCGCTTCCCACTGAGGTTGCAGGTCGGCAAACGGCATCCCTACTACTCCTTCAGCCGACATCGCAAAGAATTCGCGAAATGGACGATTGAGCGCATTCACCTGTCCACCAGCGGAAATGAAGAGGAATGCCTCGCTGGAGGCATCGAAAATGGCCCGGCTCTCACTTTGGGCGCGTTCTACCAGGGCATACTGGCGTTCGAGGGCGCGCATAGACTCCTCGAGAGCATGCTCGTGCTCCTCGATCGCTTCGGCCATGCGATTGATAGATTGACCAACCTGGTCTAAATCGGTAAAGAGCAGAGGGACAACCCTGGCGGCTTTCTCCCTTTGACCCAGCCGCTCTGTCGTGCTCGTTAAGCACACAATCTGGGTTTGGAGCGTCCTCGTGAAGTTCCGCAATATCAATAGGAAGGCAGTGTTCGCAACGATTGCGAGTACGATGCCCCCGAACAGCAGGCTGAGATTGATGCTATCCACCTGGTTCTGGTATCCATCCACATCTTGCCCGATGGTCTTTTGCAGTTGGGTGATCCCCTCGCGAAATCGACCAAAGAGGGTATTGCCCTGGAGAATGCTCGACTCGGAACGCGGGCCAGCGAAATTGCCAGCCTGCATCTCATTGACCTGGACTATAGCATAATTGCTGTACCACTCATCGGCTACTTCTTGCACCACCGACAACCCGACAAAGGCATGTCGAAAGGCACTGGACTGCAGTCGGGTGGTAAGATCCTGCACGGAGGTCAGATAGGCTGATCGCCCCTGGCTCAAAGGGGCAAGGTACACCGGGTTATTACTACTAATATAGGCCCGCAAGCCACTCTGCTGGTCAATCATCGCCTGCAGAATGCCATCTGCGTCCTCGCGTAACAGCACTTTCTGATCATCCAGATGGCGCTGGACGTTAAACGCATACAAACTCGTCGCGATGCCGAGAAAAAATACCACGAGAATCAGGATAAAAATGAATGTGAGACGCGCGTTGAGCCAATCCACGACACGCGTGGGACGTTTATTGTGAACAATCTGGTACATGAGTACTACTCTTTCATTGGATTGCAGGCATATTCCCGCAGCACTTCTGCGACACAGGTCCGCAGTGACTGGGATTCGAAAGGTTTGACTAGATAACGGGTAGCTCCGCTATGCAAGCCTTGTTCGATTTCGACTGCCTGGCCTTTGGCAGAGAGCACAATGGTGGGAATGGACGCGCTCAGCGGATCCTCACGCATAGCATCGAGCACCTCTAGCCCCGTCATTTCGGGCATCATCATATCAAGCAGCACCAGGTCCGGCTGCACCTCGCGAATTAATTCCAGGGCCCGCTTGCCGTTCTGGGCCTCATAGAGATCGTAGGAACGCAGCAAAAAGACAATCAGGCGACGGATGTCTGCCTCATCATCAGCAATAACCAGTTTGGGTTTCATACTATCACTTTTCCCTTTCTCGGTCGCTACCTCTCGCTGCAATGACACGCGTCGCGTGCCATCCAGCACCCTGCCTTAGCGAATCCTCTCTAAATATCATCCATGTTCTCCAAGAGCTTCCATACCCACAACACTTGTTACTTGTAATATAGCCCTTTCCTCCAAACGGAGCGGGATCTGCACGCACGGTCTTGATTTTTTCACTCCTCGACCGCTTCTGCCGATGGAGAGAAGTGAGTTCACTTCTCGAGAAAGAAGATTTGTACCGATGCAAAAGATCCTAGTAATGCTGGTGATACTCGGCGTGCTGGCGGCAGGCACCTTGCTGATCCGTCACCAGCAACCTGTGGCCCTATCAACAGGCGCGTGTGTTGATATACCAGCCTCTCCTGATTATCTGAGTACTAATAGCGAGACCGATGCAATCGCGGCCATCGATAATGCACACAAACAGGAAAACCTGCCTCCGTTGCGCCTACCAGCGAACTATTATCATCTTGAACCCCCACAGCAGCAATTTATCTTGCTCAACCTTGAGCGTACCGATCGCGGACTGCCACCCCTCCAAATGGATGCTGCGCTTTCACAAATGGCTCTTGGGTATAGCAGACAGATGTCCAATTTGCATTTCTTCTCACATACCAGCCCCATTAGCGGCTCCTTCATCAACCGCATGAACAGTAATCCGGCCACGGCCAATCATTACAGTCTGGCGGCGGAAAACATTGCAGGAAATCCCGTTGCGGGTGCTGGTCCAATGTATGAATATATGTATGATGACGTGGTGGAAAACTGCGGCCACCGGCAGAATATCCTTGATCCTAAGCTAACTCTCGTGGGCATCAACTGGGTACGCGGCAGCCAATACGGTAGCATCTCAGCGCAGGAATTTCTGGCATCTGTTTCCTGGAATCCCTATTCTCACCCGTCTCCCGATACAATTGCCCCATCTGTGGTTATAACCCAACCTATCCTCGATGGTACGATCCTCTCCTGCCGCGCACTGGCTAAAGATAATGTGGGCGTGGTGCGCATTACCTGGTTCCTGGATCGCGTTGGCAACCAACCGTATCTTGGTCCTGACTTGACGCTTGATTTGGGCCAGCTCTCACCTGGCAAGCATACGCTCCTGGTTTATGCGGTGGATGGCGCGCTGAACTACGCTATGGCTAGTACTACAGTGGTAAGTATGGCAGAATAGCTCGATTGTCTATTAACGCATGGAGCAGTGAGCAAGAGGAAGGGTAAAACGAAAGGTGGAGCCGTGACCAGGCTCGCTCGTCACCTGGATCTCTCCGCCCTGCATTTCCACCAGCGACCGGGTGATCGCCAGGCCAAGACCAGTTCCACCAACCCCCTTCGCGGCGGCGTTGTGTGCCCGGTAGAAGCGGGTGAAGAGCCGGGCTTGCTCCTCTGTGGACAGCCCGATGCCCGAATCGGTTACGGCCATGCAGGCAAAGGGTCCGACTACCTCAACAGAGAGGTCGATGTGTCCTTCCTCAGGAGTATATTTGTGCGCGTTGGAGAGCAAATTGGTGAGAATTTGCGTCACCCGTTTGGCGTCACCGAGCACCATGGGAGCTTCCTCAGGCAGATGCAGGGTAAATGTCTGTCGCTTCCCATCCCAGCCGGGTTGAAAGGAGGGGATCAGTTCGTGAATGAGCAGGTTGATATTCAGGGCTTCCAGGTGCAATTCCATCTTGCCCGATTCCAGGTGTGAGAGATCCAGCAGGTCATTGGTGAGGCTGGTCAACCGGCGAGCATTGTTCTGGATAGTCTCCAGAAATTCCCGTTGCAACACGCTCAGCTCCCCAGCGCCTTTGTCCGTCAAGAGCACATCAGCATAGCCCTTAATGGAGGTCAGCGGCGCGCGTAACTCATGCGAGACCATCGAGACAAATTCGGACTTCATCCGCTCGACCTCGCGTTCATGTGTCACGTCATACCAGACATACAGCCGGCCAATATAGGTCTGATAAACATCCTTGACGGGCAGAGACGAGAGTGCGAACTCCCGCCACGAAGACGCCACTTGCACCTTTGGTTCTCGAAAGACCTGTTCCTGGTCCGTCGTGCTCCAGGCCAGCCAGTGCTCCACGGAGTCGGAGGCCTCGAACAGTCCTTTCAGCAGTGCCATCAACTGGTCGGGTGACTGTGAAAGCACGGTGGTGTCGTCGAGCCCAAAGAAGTCGGTAAAGCGCCTGTTCACCTTAATCGGACGCCCATCAGGAGTGAGCAAGAGTATGGCCTCTTGAGAGGCATCAATGATGGCACGCAGTTGACTTTGCGTACGTTCAAGCTGCGCGTAATTGGTTTGCGCGCGACGCAAGGCCTCCTGCAACCGGGCTTCGCTGATAGGCAACGTTTCTTGAGTTATTCTTTGACGCCCATCCGTGTTTCCTGTCTCCCTTTTTTGTTTGTAGCCATGTGACGGTTCTGACTCACTGGCTACATTTTGTGCTGTGTGTTTCTGTGCCATGCGCTCTACTTCCCGTCTTTCAAGAGGTCGGCTATGCTTCGTAACAAGACCTTGTTATTGAATGGCTTGCCGATATGAGCTGTACACCCAACAGCCATGGCGCGCGCTTCATCAAAAGGAGAAACATGCGCAGTGACGGCAATGATGGGGGTGGACCGGAACTCACCCATCTTGCGCAAGTGTCCTACGGCTTCCCACCCATCGATATCCGGTAAAGACAGGTCCATCAGGATGAGATCCGGGTGGTGCAGTTTGGCCTGGGTAAGGGAAGCTTGTCCGTCTTCAGCAAACACAACACGGTAACCTGCCTTCTCCAGTAGCTGTTCAAGCAGAGCACGCATATCCTCGCTATCATCCACCACCAGGATTTGTTTTTTCTGTTCGGCGCTCGTCTGTTCGTCCATAACGCTCCTTGTCTGCATGTTTTCCAACACTATTGCTTCCTCTCTGTCGTCTCTATACTGACCGAGTCTCACGCTTGCTGGCTTGAGACGAACGTCGCCTGAATGCCACTAAGCGATCAAGGGTACTGACCAGAGCATCCTTTTGAAAAGGCTTAATCAAGTAATCGTCAGGATCAGTATACCGACTTGTTCCAAATAGACTCCCATCGAGGCATGCGATGTGTTGTTACGTCTCAAGGAGAGCCCTTTTTGCCAGGGCAGACGAAAGTTACACAATGGTGATTTGAGGGTGATCCGAGGATGAATTGCTGTTTGCCTGGCTGAGTATACTAAAAGATATACAGATGTCAGTCTAAAGTGGGAGAGAGAAACACTCACTGCCATGTGTCGCTTGTGGGTAGAAAGAAAGAAGATGAACCGCACCTCTCAACGCCAACACCATACGAGCCTGGTAGGGCAACTGAAGCACTCCCGGCTGATCGTCACCAGCCTCATCGCCTCCATCTTCATTTTCAGCATTCCGGTGAGCATCATTGCCTCCCCCTCCCAGCACAACCTTGATGTACAAAAAGGGGCTCTTCAAGAGGACCTCAATAGCATCCTGATCTCGATGGTCAACCAGGAGACCGGTTTGCGGGGGTATATCACTACCGCGAACAGCGCGTTCCTCCAGCCATTTACCAATGGCCGACCACAATACTTGCTCGCTGAGCAACGCTTGGCAAGCCAGGCACACGGCAGTGACTTCAAAGAGACCGCGAGGGCCCTCGCGCAGGTCGACGAGCGGGCCAACGCCTGGTATAGCACCTATGCTCAAGTCCAACTCCAAAACATGCAATCCGGCCAGCTTGAGACGGCTCGCGCAGCCAGTACCAACGCCTTTGGCAAGACGTTGTTCGACCAATTTCGGGCAGCAGTCGCTCACTTACAAGATGCCCTCGGGCAGGACTTCACCGCCATTCAGTCTCGGCTCAGGATCCTCGGCTGGGTCATTTTTGTCGGTGTCGTGTTGTTGGCGGTCCTCGCCGTCATCGTGTTATGGCGCACCCTCAGCCGGTTTCTCAAAGCCCTGCGTGCGCAACTCAACATCCTTATGTCTGCGACCATCCTGCTCGGATCGGGCGATCTTTCGGCCCGCGTCCAGGAGCTTGCCTACGATGAGCTGAACCGCCTGGGTCAGACCTTTAACACGATGGCTCAGGATCTGGAAGGCACGACCGGCGAAGTGCTCCAGCAGCGCGACGAACTGCTGGTCTTAAATGAGGCGCTGGAAGAAGCGAATCGGGTACGCAGCCAGTTTCTTTCCACCATGTCACACGAATTGCGCACCCCGCTGGCTTCGATTATTGGCTTCAGTCAGATGCTCTTGGAAGACGCAGTAAAAGCCAGTTTGAACCAGCGGCAACAAAGCAACCTGGAGCGCATCCTCAAAAACGGTCAACACTTGCTTGGTCTGATTAACGATGTGCTGGACCTCTCGAAAATCGAGGCGGGTCGCATGGATGTCACCTCTACGCAAGTGAACGTGAAAGAACTGCTGACCTCGGTGGTCGAAGAGACCCAGTCCATGGCCATCGAGCAACACCTCGCCTTGAGAGTAGAGGTGGAAGAAGGGATTGATTGCCTGGAAACCAACCCGATGAAGGTACACCAGATCCTGCTCAACCTGCTCTCCAATGCCCTGAAGTTTACAGAAAAGGGTGAGGTGATAATATCGGCGAGACGGATGATCTCTTCAGACACGCATGGAGACCGCGTTGCGCTTGCCGTGAAAGATAGCGGGATCGGCATCCCTGTGGACATTCAAGAACGGATCTTCGAACCCTTTTACCAGGCTGATGGCAGTTACACGCGGAAATTTGGTGGAACGGGACTCGGTCTTTCCATTGTGAGGCAGTTGACGACCCTGCTGGGGGGAACAATCGAAGTTAAAAGCGCACCTGGCCAGGGCAGCACCTTTACGGTGCTGCTGCCTATCAAAGCAGTTCATCAACCATTTGAGCAGCATTCCCTGCGTTTGCATCCGGCGCAACCAGAGGAAGTCCTCACGATCTCCCCCTCTTCTGATGAGCCCACCCCAGCCAGGCTGCGTGAGTCATTGGCGGTTTCCGCCATTGGAGAAGCCAGCGCTGGACAGAACAACGTGGTGCTGGCGGTCGATGACAACCCGGATGTCATCGTCCTCATCAAAGCGGCCTCCAAGGACACACCTTATACGGTCGTTGGGGTGACAGACCCCACAAAAGTGATGGAAAGCATCCAGGAGGTGCGACCCTGTGCCATCACCCTTGATGTGATGATGCCAGATTTAAATGGCTGGCAAATTCTCCATCGGTTGAAGGACAACCCCACGACCGCTTCCATTCCAGTTATCATGCTGACGGTACTCTCAGAACCTGCAACAGGCTATGTGTTGGGTGCAGACGATTACTTGATCAAGCCTTTTCAAAAGGATGCTCTGCTCAGTACTCTTGATCGCTTAATGGCATCCAGGCGACGTTCGTCTCAAGCCAGCAAAGGTGAGACTCAGCCAGTGTAAAGACGAAGGGGGTTGGTGGAACTGGTCTTGGCCTGGCGATCACCCGGTCGCTGGTGGAGATCTGTCTTTCTTTCAGTATACTCAGCCAGGCAACCAGCAGTTCAGGTGGTTTTTTTAGCGGTACGAGGAGTTCTATGCCAGTCTGGCATGTGCATGATTGGCCCTGTTCAAGGAGCCTAGCGTTCCCTTTCGGCCCCTTTCTCCCTCAGCAGGTTCTTGATCGCCTGCCGCAAGTCCTGCGTCTCGAACGGCTTCACCAGGTAGCCATCGGCTCCTGCTTGCAGGCCCTCTTGTATTTCCTCCTCCTGATATTTGGCCGACACAATGATAACCGGGATGGTGGCCATCGCGGCATGCGCTTTCATGGTCTGTAAGACCTCCAGACCACTCATCTCGGGCATCATCAGATCCAGGAGCACCAGGTCAGGAGGAGCCTGGCGCATCCAATCGAGCGCGTCCTTGCCGCTAGTAGCCTTCCTAAAGGTGTATTCCGGCAGCAAGAGCGGGATCAGTTGGACGATTTCCCGGTCATCATCGACAATGAGCATCTGCATGTTGAGACCCGCCTCTCGCCAGTTTTTGGGTAATCATGGCCACCACATCCTGCATGCTGGCAGCCTTGCCGATCGTCTGCACCAGTCCATCTGCCAGCAGGACGTTCCAGCGCTCATACAGGGCATCCGGTATGCTACCGAGCAATAAGAGCGTACTGTGCAGATCAGCAAAGCGCTGCAGCAGTCGCCGGAACAGGTCGATCACCTCCGTCAGGAGTAGATCCACGTCCAGCAGCACCAGCTGGGGATGCTGGTTCTCGGTCAGCTGCAACAGGGTGTTGGCGTTGGAGGCTTCCATCACCCGGTACCCCGCCTGCTCTACTCCTTGATACAGCAAGGTCCGCCAGACCGGGTCGGAGGCTGCTACGAGTACCAGTGGTTGCTGCTCTCCGCGCACAATGGCACTGACCTGTTGCTGTAACTGCGCCTGGGAGAACGGTTTTTCCAGCACATCCATCGCCCCCAGCAATATTGCTTCCTCTCTGGTATCAGTCATGGTGAGCAGCAGCACGGGGATCGGGGCGGTCGTCTCCTCGTGTTTGAGCTCTTGCAGGATGCCCATCCCGTTGCTCTCCGGTAGGGCCACGTCCAGGATAATCAGGTCCGGCTGCGCTTGTGTTGCCACAGAGATCGCTGCGTTGCCCCGATAGGTGGTCAGCACCTCGTAGTCCTGTTGTTCGAGGAAGTACCGTAAAAGGCTCGCGTGATCCGGTTCGTCTTCCACGATCAGGATGCGCTTCTGCTTCCCCCCAGACGAGGAGGGGCGCCTGGCCGACACCGTGGCCTCGCGGACAATGGGGAGGGTAAAGTGAAAGGTCGAGCCCTCTCCGGGGGCACTCTCGACCTTTATGGTGCCGGCATGCATCTCGACCAGGGCACGGGTAATGGCTAGGCCCATCCCGGTCCCCTCATCTTCTTTCACAAAGGGGTGGGCGCGATAGAATTTGGTAAAGAGGTGGGCCTGTTCCTCTGCCGTCATGCCGATCCCACTATCACGCACCCCAATGTGGATCGTCTCCTGCTCCTGCTGCATGAATAACTCGATCTTCCCGCCTTGTGGGGTAAACTTGTGCGCGTTGGAGAGCAGGTTGGTCAGGACCTGCAAGATGCGGTCAGGATCTCCCAGAACGACAGGAACGGATGGGAGCAGGGAGACAGTGAGGTGCTGCTGCTTGGCTTCCAGTTGGAGATGCAAGCGCTGCACCACCTCCTGCATCAGCCCATTGAGGTCGAGCACGCTGCGCTGCAATTGGACCGTGCCGGCCTCCAGGCGCGAGAGATCCAACAAATCGTTGATCAGGGCAATCAGCCGCAGCGTGTTTCTCTGCACAATGTCGAGATAGGCCCGCTGGGAGGGGGAGAGCGACTGCCCTTCGTTAGCTAAGAGCACCTCGAGATAGCCTTTGATCGAGGTGAGAGGCGTCCGTAACTCATGGCTGGCGATGGTGATCAGTTCACTCTTGCGGCGCTCCAGTTCTTTCTGCGCCGTCAGATCCAGCACAAAAGCCATCCATTGGAACGGCTCCTCCTGCAGACGCGCCGCTGCAATCAGGACGGACACACGCCTGCCATCCTTGCGCAAATATTCCTTCTCAAAGGGCGCACAGATTCCGCGGCTTCGCAGCTCTTCCACAGCGTGCAGGCTCGAAGGCATCTCTTCCGCAGGTGTGAGTTGGGCCCAGTTCATCCGTTTGTGCTCGAACTCCTCCCTGCTATAGCCCACCAGTTTGAGAAAGACATCGTTGACCTCCACTACCCCGTCCTCGTCACTGACAAGAACTCCGATGATGTTGGCGTCCACTAACCGCTTGAAGCGTTCTCCGCTGCGATGCAGTTCCTCGTCGCGCCGCTCGATTTCCTTGCGTTGGGTGATATCGTGGGCGATCCCGGCGATATAGGGACGCTCTTGCCACAGGAGGGTATACCAGTTTCCTTCCACCCAGACCCAGCTTCCATCAGCGCGCCTCATGCGATATTGGAGAGCATGACCAGCATCGCGAGCAGCGAGGAAGGGGGAGTGATCCTCAGGATGGAGCAGCTCCATATACGGCTGATGCACCAGCGTCTCTGGCGCGTACCCCAGCACCTGCCGATAGGCTGGGCTCACATACTCGATGGTTCCCTCCGCTGTGATCATGCAGATGAGATCGCTGGCAGCCTCTGCAATGAGGTGAAAGCGCGCTTCACTTTCCCTGGTGAGCGCCTGGGCGCATCTGCTGTCATCAATATCGGTACAGGTCCCAAACCACTTGAGAATAGCCCCACTGGCGTCTCGAAGGGGTACTGCCCGTCCAATATGCCAGCGATAACTTCCATCAGCCGCCCGTTTGAGGCGATATTCGACCTCGTAGTTGCTCCCAGTCTGTAAGGCACGCTGCCAACACTCCAGGACGGGCTGCAGGTCGTCGGGGTGAAGGATCCGCTCCCAGCCCCATCCCTGCGATTCTTCGAGAGACAGACCCGTATAGTCAAACCAGCCCTGGTTGAAGTAATCGATGTACCCATCGGGTCGCGTGGTCCAGACGAGTTGAGGAATGGCTTCAGCGAGCAAACGAAATGCTTCCTCGCGTTGTTGGAGCAGCTCGAGCGCCTGCTTCTCTCGCGTAATATCATGGGCAATACTCAGCGCTCCCACTACTTCTCCCCGGGGATCTTTGAGTGCAGAGATCGTCAACGAGACATCGATGAGCCTGCCATCCTTATGACACCGCTGTGTTTCATAGCGCTGGAGTGGCTCGCTGCGCTGGAGCCGCTCCATAATGTATGGAAATTCGTCTGCGCGATTGGGAGGAATGATGATGGTGAGAGACTGTCCAATGACCTCTTGCGCTGTGTAGCCATAGAGTTGCTCTGCAGCGGGATTCCAGCCAGTGATGATCCCCTCGGTCGTTTTGCTAATGATAGCATCCTGGGATGTAGCCATCAAGATCTCCAATTGATTTGCTGCAAGATTGCTTGTTGTTAAGTTTTGCATAAGCTGTCCCTTTCTTGCTCTCTACACCCAGTATAGACCACTTGCAAAACACCGCTTTGCTTCCGTCTGCCCCTGCCAGATGTTTTTGAGAAGGTTCCTACCATCGGAGTGGCCGACATAGCTCCATAACGTATCCAGTTGCACTCGGCTGAGCTTACTTCAAATGCAAAAACTCACTCGAGCTAAAAAACCGTACTTGTCGCTGAACTAGCGGAACCGCAAGCCGCCAGCAAATTAAAATGTCAGTACATTGTCAGCGGGCTTTACAGGTTGTCCATCTGATCAAACCCTCCGATAAGGACAAGTGTAGCTATGCGTCTTGCTTAGCGTCTCAGGATGCAGTTCTTTTTTTTGCAGAAAATGCCGCTGCTCCACCTCCATGACGCCCCCAAGGGGCGTCACTACTATAGACGAATATCTCGGCCTGAGAAGCCGTCGTCTATAGTAGTGACGCCCCTTGCGGGCGTCATGGGGGGGGAGGCCACTGTGCAAAAAAATGAAACGCACCCGCGTCTCATACAAGCTTGCGGCGAGTTTGTATAATGAGGGTAGATGTTCTTGTTTTACGGTGGTTCCAGCATGGATGAACGGCAGACTCCTCTGACGAGAGTGAATGGTTCGCTCGTTGGGAGGCGCCCGTTCCTGTTGCATCCTCTCGGAAGCACTCGAGTGTCTCGCACACCAGCAGGTGTGACAAAGGAAGAAGCACGATGTCAGCCGATCCCGGGTCGTCCCAGACCACTTCTGCTTCCCTGCATGCCCACGATAGGGAGGGAAAACGTCTGCACGCCCTGCTGGAGCATGTCACAGATGTGGTCGCCCTGTTTGATCGGAAGATGCACCTGCTGTCGATCAACTCCGCTGTCGAACGGCTCCTCGGATACACCCCTGCGGGGTACGCCCAGCTCGGAGCGCATTTCGCTCTGCTTCATCCCGACGACCGCAAATCAGGTGAAGACCTGCTCGCTGCCCTGTTACAGACTCCCGGGGCAAGCACCACGACCCAGCAGCGTGTCAAACACCAGGATGGGTCGTATCGTTGGGTAGAAGCCACGCTCACCAACCTGCTGGATGATCCTGAGATCGGAGCGGTGCTGTTGCAGATGCGAGACCTTAGCGAACTCAAGCGCCTGGAAGCAGCACTCCAGGCAAGCGAACACCGGGAACGTACCTTCTCCGAGGAACGAGAGCAGTTGTCGGAGCAGGAACAGCAAGCGCGAGAGGAGGCCGAACTGGAACAACGGCGGCTGCGTTCCCTCTTTGCGCAGGCGCCGGCGCTGATCCACATCCTGCGCGGGCCTGAGCATGTCTTTGAGTTTTTTCATCCCCTCGGCAAGGATCTGGTCGGGGAACGCGATCTGACGGGGATGAACGTCCGAGAAGCCCTGCCCGAATATGAGGGACAGGGCTACTTTGAACTGCTCGATCACGTGTACCAGACAGGCGAACCCCATCGGATCACCGAAATGCCCTCGTTCCTCGAGGCTGCTGATGGCACCCTGGTCGAACGGTTTTTTACTGGCATCTTTCAACCCTGGTATGATCTGGATGGACAGATTGCGGGTGTTTTGAACTTCGCGGTGGAAGTCACCGACCTGGTGCGTGCCAGGCAGCAAGTCGAACGCCAGCGCGATGAACTGATTCTCCTCAACGCGGCGCTGGACCGGGCACAACGTGGCAAACAGTTTTTCTCGACCATGTCGCACGAATTGCGCACGCCGCTGGCCTCCATCATCGGCTTCAGCCAGCTCTTATTGGCAGATGCACAGCAGGCGCAGAGGGACCGGCAGCACGTCCGCAACCTGGAGCGCATCCTCAACAACGGGCAACATCTGCTCGCTTTGATCAATGATGTGCTGGACCTGGCGAAAATCGAGGCGGGCCGCATGGAGGTGGCCTCTGTGCAGGTGGACGTGCGAGACCTCTTGACCTGGGTGGTCGAAGAGACCCAGTCGCTTGCCACCCAGCGCCACCTCACGCTGCGAGCGGAAGCGGAAGACGGGGTGAACTTCCTGGAAACCAGCCTGGTGAAACTCCGCCAGATCCTGCTCAACCTGGTGTCCAATGCCCTCAAGTTCACCGAGCAGGGCTCGGTGACGGTCTCAGCCAGGAGAGTGGGAGCAGACTCCCTTGCGCTGGCCGTACAAGATACCGGGATCGGCATTCCTCCAGATGTGCAGGAGCGCATCTTTGAAGCCTTTTACCAGGTGGATGGCCATTCCACTCGGCAAGTGGGGGGAACAGGGCTGGGGCTTTCCATCGTCAAGCAGTTGACCACACTCTTGGAGGGCACGATCGAACTCGCCAGCGTTCCAGGGCAAGGCAGCACCTTTACGGTGACGCTGCCCATCACGGCCGTCCCTCCACACGGTGACCAGGAGACCCGCGGCGTCTCTCTCTCCTCTGAGTACCACCCATCCCAGGGAAGCAAGCACGAAACGCTGCCTGAGTCGACCCGCTCCAGATGATCACCTGATTGGACAACAAAAAGAACCAGGGGGGTACAGAGGCTCTCCCAGCAGAGGAGACTTCTGCGGCGAAATTGGCTGCCCTTGAACTATGTCAAAATGGTCTGGCACAATACCACAGGTCAACCCTGGAATCCGAACCTGGGTGCAGTAACTCTCAGCTATTAATATCGCACTCCACTGCTGGCTCCACTGGCGCAGACTCTCGCACAGCCCACTGCCAAAGAGGGCCTGCTGATCCAAATCCAGCCAAAACCGCTCGAACTTCTCCAATTTTGCGAAGACCTTGCTCTTACCCTGTCCTTCTGATCAAATCCTCCGATGAAGATAGGTGTAGCCATGAGTCTCGCTTAGCGCCTCACACGCAGGTGCAATCTGAATAGACAATCTTATATTCGCTTATGTGGCTTCCCTTGTGAGGAAAAGATTGGATGTTTGACCGCAACTTCGTCCGAGGCGCGACGCTTCTATCAGTAGTCTTTCACATTCAAACTCTTTCATAGGAATATGTCACATGAAAAATCAAGTTAAGCGAAAGCGCACACCATTCTTTGTGATTGTAGTGCTCGTCGCGTTTATTGTTGGCATAGGTGTCGGTCTCCTCATCCCCAACTCAGGACCGCTCCACATCTCCAAGCCCGTACGGACCAGTATCCCCAAGGCAGCACCGGTCGGCATCTCCTACGGCGACACGCTGGTCTGGGATAGCTCGAGCGTGCTCTCGCAGACGCTCAACGACGCGGTTGCGCTGGGCATCACCACGATCCGTCTCGACCTCGGCTGGGACGACATTCAGCCCGTTTCAGCCAGCACCTACAACTGGACCAACTTCGACAAGGTGGTGCAGGCGGCACGCTCAAGGAACCTGACCCTGCTCCCGACTCTTGCCTACACCCCGCCATGGGCACGGCCGCTGGGTTGCACAACGGCACAGTGCGCCCCTGCCAACCCCAATGCGTTCGCCTCGTTCGCCGCCGCAGCCTCCACGCGCTATGCGCCCATGGGCATCCACACCTGGGAGATCTGGAACGAGCCCAATGTCGTCGACTTCTGGCAGCCGGCTCCCAATGTCGCTCAGTACGTGAACCTGCTGAACGCGACATCCACAGCCATTAGGGCTGCCGACCCGCAGTCCTTCATCGTCTCTGGCGGCCTCGCTCCCACCGCCACTTCTAACGGCAACATCGCTCCGCTCGACTTCTTCAGCCAGTTCGCCAATCAGGGTGGGATCAGCCTGGTGGATGCCATCGGGGACCACCCTTACTCGTATCCGGTGCCCCCAGCCTACAATGCGGGCTGGAACGCCTGGCAGCAGATGACCAGCTCCTCTCCGAGCATCGAGAGCATCCTTGTGGCCTACGGCGCCGCCAGCAAGAAGATCTGGATCACCGAGTATGGCGCTCCCACAAACGGCCCGGGAGCCGGAGCGACCCTCTCGAATTACAACTTCGCCCTGAGCCCCGACCACGTCGATGAGGCGCTCCAGGCGCAGATGGCCAACGACGCGGTCCGCCTGGCCCGCTCATTGAGCTACATCGGCGCCCTCTACTGGTACTCGTACAAAGACCTGGGGACCGCCAAGTCGACCGTCGAGAACTTCTTCGGGCTCCGCAGGTTCGACGGCTCGGCCAAGCCGGCCTGGCAGAGCTTCCACAACGCGATCATCGTGACCAACTGATACGCAGTTGCAATCTGAATAGACAATCTTGTATTCGCTTGTGTGGCTTCCCTTGTGAGGAAAAGATTGCCACCAGACATTGAGGGGTAAAAATATCCCTGATAGAAGAGGAAGAAAAAGCGAAGGAGAAGAGCCCGAATGGCCAAACCCATCAAGTGGACGTACACGGGACTCGCCTAATCATGGATAATCTTACCCCTCAGTGTACTCGTGAGACGTTCCTCTCTATCGGTAGTCTTTCACGTTCAAACTCTTTCATAGGAATATGTCACATGAAAAATCAAGTCAAGCGAAAGCGCACACCATTCTTTGTGATTGTAGTGCTCGTCGCGTTTATTGTTGGCATAGGTGTCGGTCTCCTTATCCCCAACTCAGGACCGCTCCACGTCTCCAAGCCAGCACGGACCGGTCCCGGCAAGGCAACACCGATCGGCCTCTCCTACGGCGACACGCTGCCCTGGGACAGCGCGAGCGTGCTCTCGCAGACCCTCAACGACGCGGTGGCCCTGGGCATCACCACGATCCGTCTCGACCTCGGCTGGAACGACATTCAGCCCGTTTCAGCCAGCACCTACAACTGGACCAACTTCGACAAGGTGGCGCAGGCGGCACGCTCAAGGAACCTGACCCTGCTCCCGATTCTTACCTACACCCCGCCATGGGCACGGCCGCCGGGTTGCACAACGGCACAGTGCGCCCCTGCAAACCCCAACGCGTTCGCCTTGTTCGCAGCCGCGGCCTCCACGCGCTATGCCCCCATGGGCATCCACACCTGGGAGATCTGGAACGAGCCCAATGTCGTCGGCTTCTGGCAGCCAGCTCCCAATGTCGCTCAGTACGTGAACCTGCTGAGTGTGACATCCACAGCGATAAGGGCTGTCGACCCGCAGGCCTTCATCGTCTCGGGCGGCCTCGCTCCCAGCAGCACTTCTCACGGCAACATCGCTCCGCTCACCTTCTTCAGCCAGTTCGCCGCTCTGGGTGGGATCAGCCTCGTGGATGCCATCGGGGACCACTCTTACTCGTTTCCCGTGCCCCCAGCCTACAATGCGGGCTGGAACGCCTGGCAGCAGATGACCGGCACCTCTCCGAGCATCGAGAGCATTCTTGTGGCCTACGGCGCCGCCAGTAAGAAGATCTGGATCACCGAGTATGGCGCTCCCACAAACGGCCCCGGAGCCGGAGCGACCTCCTCGAATTACAACTTCGGCAAGAGCCCCGACCACGTCGATGAGGCGCTCCAGGCGCAGATGGCCAATGACGCGGTCCGCCTGGCCCGCTCGTCAAGCTACATCGGCGCCCTCTACTGGTACTCGTACCAGGACCTGGGAACCGCCAAGTCGACCATCGAGAACTTCTTCGGACTCCGCAGGTTCGACGGCTCGGCTAAACCGGCTTGGCAGAGCTTGCACAACGCGATCATCGCCACCAACTCAGGCCCATTGTCGCCAATGCATTTTATCAAATAAGAGGAAGCGGGTCGAGCTCGACCCCTACACGGCCTTGTGGACGAGCGAAGCGATGTCCAGTCCCCGTAGGGGTCGAGCTTGCCTCGACCCATAGGCGTCAAGTTAAGAGAGGGGGCAAAGCGCCCAGCAAGCGGTAGGAGGTACTCACGCGAGTGGAACGTTTGGGGATGGAACAGCCCGAACGCACACTCTGGAGAACCAAACGAATCGCTCGTCCTAAAGGCA
>WNGD01004095.1_pt1 | contig 17303 bp, 18 predicted proteins | sample 5400671 | NCBI WGS metagenome assembly WNGD01 (sample SAMN13153369, study PRJNA577476) | soil metagenome | isolation source: 40 cm soil or saprolite under grassland replicate 2 | place: USA:California | collected 2016-06-15
AGCCGGCGCACCAGCGCCGCGCCCGCCTCCTGGCCGATGTCGATCGTGAGCCCGCGCTTGTTGCGGTTCAGGCCCTGGAAGTTGAGGCCGCCGATCTCGGGCGGGAGGCGGCCGGTGCGGTCGGCGTAGCGGATGCCGTCGCCGCGTCCCGGCTTCTCCACCTTGACGACGTCGGCGCCCAGGTCGCCGAGCAGCGACGTGCACCAGGGGCCCGCCGCCTGGTGCGAGAGGTCGATGACGCGGATGCCCGCCAGCGCCGCGCGCCGCTCCGCCATCACCGGTCTCCGGCGGCTGCCCTGGCGTACATACCCCGCCTTTTACCAGCGTCCGCGTCGCCGCGTCCACGCGCGTTGACGCTCTGGGCCCGGCCGTGCTTAGCCCGCCGCATGGCCGCCCGTCTCGAGCTCCCCGCCGACCACCCGCACGTCGCCGTGGTCACCATCGACCGCCCCGCGCAGGCGAACGCGCTCGACCCGCCGACGCTCCGCGAGCTGGCCGCCGCCTGGCGCCGCATCGCGGCCGACCCCGAGATCCGCTGTGCCGTGCTGACCGGCGCGGGCGAGCGCGTCTTCTCGGCCGGCATGGACATGAAAACGACCATCCCGGCGGCCCAGCGCTTCGCGCGCGGCGAGCGCATCGAGCCCGAGGCGTTCGAGGGCCTGCGCAGCGTGGCGACCGCGCTGCTCGCCGGCTTCGACCTGGCGACGCCGCTCGTGTGCGCGCTGAACGGCCACGCCCGCGCCGGCGGCTTCGACCTGATGCTGGCCGCGGAGATCCGCTACGCGGTGCCCGAGGCCACCTTCGCGCTCGAGGAGGTGGCGCTCGGGCTCTACCCGACGGGCAACGCGACCGTGCTCCTGCCGCGGCAGATCGGGTGGGTGCACGCGCACGAGCTCCTCCTGACCGCGCGCCCGATCGACGCGCGGCGCGCGCTCGAGATCGGGCTCGTGAACCGGATCGTTCCCCGCGACCAGCTCATGGCGACGGCGCTCGACACGGCCGACGCGATCGCCGCCAACGCGCCGCTCGCGGTGCGCGAGACTCGCCGGGGCGTGCGCGAGATTCTGCACCTCCCGCTCGCCGGGGCCTACAAGCGCCAGGAGGAGATCGGCGCGCCGCTCCGTCGCAGCGAGGATGCGCGCGAGGCACAGCGGGCGTTCGTCGAGAAGCGGCGCCCGGTGTGGAAGGGGCGCTGAGCGAGCTCCCGGCGTCCACCCGTATTGACAGAGGTGGACGCCAGATCTACCGAACAGCACGGTGAGTAGGACGCTGCTCGACCTGCAAACGGAAGCGAGGAGCACCTGACGGAGGCCGTCTGGTACTTCGGCTACGGCAGCAACATGAGCCGCGCCACCTTCTGCGAGCGGCGCGGGATGCGTCCGCTGGCGACCCGCTGGGGGTGGCTGGAGGGCTACCATCTCTGCTTCAACCTCCCGGTCGGCCCGGGCGAGCGGGCCGTGGCCAACGTCGAGCCCCAGGCGGACGCGCGCACGTGCGGCGTGCTCTACCTCCTCGACCCCGAGGAGCTCGATCGCCTCGATCGCAGCGAAGGGGTCCATCGGGGCGTCTACCGGAGGATTCCCGTCGAGGTGGTGGTCGGCGGAGAGGAGCGCGTCGCGGCGTTCACCTATCGCTCCTCGTGGACGCTGGCGGGGCGGAAGCCGTCGGCCCGTTACCTGCGCCTGCTCGTCGAGGGAGCGCGGGACCATGGGCTGCCCGCCGAGTACGTGACGTTCCTCGAGAGCCACGAGCTGGCGTGGGACGAGCGCCGGCAGGAGGACCTGATGACGAAGAAGAGCGTGCGATTCTACTTCGCGTACAACAGCCCCTACTCCTTCCTCGCCAGCAGCCGCATCGAGCGCGAGCTGGCGCCGCTCGGCGCGGAGGCGGAGTACAAACCGGTGTACTCCCCGCGCACGGGAGGCGCTCCCGACCTGAATTCCCCCAGGTTCCGGTACCTCTTCGAGGACGTGCTGCGCTTCGCCGAGGCCTACGGTCTCGCGCTCAACCCCGGCCCGTTCGCCGACAGCAAGAAGGCCTGCTGCGGCTTCTTCTTCGCGCGGGAGAAGGGGCGAGGTGCCGCGTACCACGACGGCGTGTATCGCGCCCGCTGGCTCGAGGCCGGGGACATCGGGCAGGAGGAGACGCTGGCCGAGGTCGCCGAGCGCGCCGGGCTCGACCGCGCCGAGTTCCTCGCCGCCCTGCGGGAGGCCCGCTACGAGGCGGCGCTCGAGCGGAGCAACGAGGATGCCCGGGCGGAGGGGGTCTTCGGCTTTCCCTTCTTCATCTACGAGGGCAAGCGCTTCTGGGGCAACGACCGGATCGAGTGGCTGGTGCGGGAGATCAAGAAGAGCTAGCCGCCTCCAGGCGAAGGTCCACCGTCCCGTAGAAGCGCTCGGCGCGCTGCACGTCGCCGAGCGGCTCGAGCTCGCGCCAGAAGCGCTCGCGGGCGGGGCTGGCGAGGTAGCGCTCGAGGGCCTCGCGCGACTCGAGGCCGTAGATGAGGAGGTAGCCGAGCCAGCCCTGCTCGTCGCGCTGCTCGAGCCGGCAGCGCTGCGCCCACAGGAAGCCTGGCTCGCGGATCACCTCCGCCATGTGCTTCTCCTCGAGCCAGCGGAGGTAGCGCTCGCCGCCGTCGGGCGAGACCCAGGCCTTCACCATGTAGAGGACGGGCGCGTGCATGGGCCCCTTGTAGCATGCCCCTTGAAACGAACGAACGTTTGTTTGTATGGCTCGGGCGGGAGGGAGCGCCGATGGCCCGCGCGTACCAGCTGATCTCGGCCGACTCGCACATCCTGGAGCCGCCGCATCTGTGGCGGCAGTACATGCCGCGCAAGTTCCACGACAGGGCGCCCAGGGTGGTGCCCGACGGCGAGGGTGGCGAGGCCTGGCAGTTCAGCCCCGACGCGCCGCCGGCGCCGATCGGCATCTACGCCTCGGCCGGACGCAAGCACGAGGACGTGCGCTGGACCGGCGTCACCTTCGCCGAGGCGAACCAGGGGAACTTCCGCGCCGAACCGCGTCTCGCGGAGCAGGACGTCGACGGGGTGGACGCCGAGGTGCTGTTCGGCTCGGCGCGCATGATGAGCCACTTCTTCTCCGACCCCGACCCCGAGTTCCAGCGCGCGGGCGTGCAGGCCTACAACAATTGGATCGCGGAGGAGTTCGTGAAGGTGGCGCCGGACCGTCTGATCGGCCTCGCCTGCATGCCGGCCCTCGGCGTCGAGGAGTCGATCCGCGAGATGGAGCGCTGCCTCCGCCTCGGCATGCGCGGCGTCTGGCTCAACACCATGCCGAGCGTCGGCCCCACCATCCGGCCCGAGGACGACGGGTTCTGGGACGCGGCGCAGGCGCTCGGCGTGCCGGTCCACTTCCACGTGCGCGTCATGCGCCAGCTGCAGAAGCCGAAGGCGAAGGGCGTCCGCGGCGACGATCTCACGGGGCTCGCCACGGTGGGCGCCCGCGACATGATCGTGGACATGGCGGAGATCATCCAGTCGGGTGTCCACGATCGCTTTCCCGATCTGATCTGGGTGGCGGTCGAGACCGGCTGCGGCTGGATCCCCTACCTACTCGAGCAGCTCGACGACCGCTGGTGGCGGAACCGCTCCTGGCTGCCCGTCGAGCTGAAGCACCAGCCGAGCTTCTACTTCCGCCGCAACTGGCGTGCGGCCTTCATGATCGACCGCTACGCGGTGATGAACCGCCACGTGATCGGCGTCGAGAACATGCTCTGGTCGACCGACTACCCGCACCACGGCTGCGACTGGCCGGAGACCCGGCGCGTGGTCGACGACATCTTCCGCGACGTGCCGGCGGCCGAGCGCAAGCGGATGTGCACCCAGAACGCCGCGGAGCTCTACAAGCTCACGTAGGGGTCGCGGGCCGGCGTGGGGAGGCTGCGGCCGACACCCTGGCCGCCGACGCAGGCTGAAGCGCCAGGGTTGGGCGGCGAACTATCGTGTCATCGTCGCTCGCTTCACGACGGCAAGGCCCCTGGCGAACGCTCCGATCTTCCGCTTGATGGTCGCCCACGTACGTCCCCGCCAAGCCGACGTCTTCACGAAGAGGTATGGTTACCTTCAGTGGCGGTCCGGATAGAGGAGTTTTGCCATGGCGCTCCAGCCCTCGCGGGCACTGGCGTACCTCGGCACCCACCCAGTCACACTCCGGAAGCGCGTGTTCCTTACGCGTAGGGAACGAGTGAGCGACGTGGAGCGCTCGCCAAAGAGCAGAGCTGCCTGACCGGGCACCCGCAACCACGCGTTCTTGCCAGCGGCGGCAGCGAGCGCGTTCGCGTAGTCGCGCTTCTTCAAGGGCTCGTCATCGACGATGTTGTACGTGCCCGCCGGAGCGTGCAGCGCCGCGGCAACTGCCGCGCCCGCGTCGGTCATGTAGATCGAGGACACGTAGCTGTCGGATGGGCCCATCACGACACAGATGTGCCGCCGGGCCAACGCCAGAAACTGCTCGCTATGCCTGGCGCCCGGGCCATAGAACCACCCGAACCGCAATACGATGCCTGTTCTGCCCCTTTCGGAGAACCGGTTCGCATTTGCCTCCGCTGCCAAGTTCGGACGGGCCATAGGGAAGACGTCGGGCGGCACGTCCTCGTCAATCCATTCCGCGCCACGATCGGGGTAAAGCATGCTGACCGACTCTTGCACCACACGCTCAACCCCTGCCGAGATCGCCGCATCCACGATGGCGGCCGAGCCTTCGGTGCGAACCCGGTCGTTCTCCGCCCATGCCTTGCGCCCATGAATTGTGTCATGGGTGGAATCGCCGAGGTCAGATTCACGACTGCATCGTGACCCTCGAACGCCGACGCCAACGCGGATCGGTCGAAGATCGAGACCGAGAGCGCGTGCGCCCCCAGCTCAGTCAGCGCCTGCGCCTTCTCTTGCGTGGGGGCCACCGCAGTAACTGCGTGTCCTTCCCCCACCAGAGCTCGAACGGCATGGCGACCAATTGCACCGGTTCCGCCCGCAACGAATACTCTCATCTCAATCTCCGGAACTCCAAGGATGGGGGCTGACCACCTCCCTTGACAGTTGCGGCCCAACGATCTCTGCCGCTCACCCGCGGGACTCCGAGCGTGCCGAGGAGACCGGTCTGGTGTCGCGGCGGGTTGGGCGGCAGTAGATCATTCTCGCCCCGTAGCTTGGTCCCGAAACAGGAGTTGGGTGCAACGGAAAACGGCCACCGGCTTTCGCGTTTGCTCATCGGTCACCGTTGCGTCCCACACCTGCGTCGAGCGACCGCCGTGGAGGAGGTGAGCTTCGCAGAGGACGCTGCCTTCACGCACAGGCCAGAGGAAGTTCGCCTTGAGCTCGACTGTCGCGTGTCCGCGCGCACCCTCCGGAAGGCTCACGGCAGCCCCGATGCCGCACGCGCTGTCAGCCAGCGTGATCAGCGCCCCTCCGTGGAGGAGACCGTTTGTGGGGGCGAGGAGACCGGCGCGGACATCCATACGCGAAACTACGTGTCCCGGGCGGATATCGACATACTCGATGCCAAGAAGGGCTGGAAACGTCCCGGCGATCGCTTGATTGACTTCCGAAGGCGTGCTTCCTGGTGGAATCGCCATCCCGATTCTCCCTCGTCTCGCTGGCAGTCCGCCTTGTATCTAACGTAGAAGCTCAGCAGCTGAAAGACAGTGAACTCCGAGGAACTATTATAGGATCGCGGCCGCCGTCTGCTGCGGCGCTTGGTTCGGCTACGCGCGCTGCGATAGTCAATCTGGAATCTCGGCCTCGACGAGTTTCGCCAGAAGGGTGAGCGATTCTTGCCAACCGAGACAGCAAGCCTCGGGTGGAATGACAGCCGGAAGCCCGTCTTGCACAATGTTCAACTCGGTTCCGCAGGACACCTTCTTCAAGGTGATCGTCGTCTGCATCTCGCCGCGTAGGTTCGGATCGTCGAACTTGTCCGTGTAACGCATGCGTTCGTGTGGCACCAGTTCGAGGTATTCGCCGCCGAAGGAGTGGCTGCGACCGGTGCTGAAATTCGTGAACGACATCTTGTAGGTACCGCCGACTTTAGTGTCCAGATGGTGAACCTTGCCCGTGAACCCGTTCGGCGGAAGCCATTTGGCCAACGCGTCCGCGTTGAGAAATGCCCGATAGATCTTCTCGGGCGTCGCACGCAGTACGCGGTGAAACCGGACGGTGTTGGTCGGCATTATATGCTCCTTTCGTTGGATCGTTCGTCAAGATCCCAAAGACGATCTCGGCGTCATGGCCTTCCGCCGCCGAACGACTCGGCCGTTGAGCGGTCGGCGCCAACCGCCAGCCACAATATCTCATCGCGATGCGTGCGCCGGGCCGCTCCAACGGCGGGTTAGATGGCACTCCACGCGTCACCTGGAGGGCTCCTGCACCAGCGATTCGACCATGCTCCGAGTCTCCTGCGTGAACCGGGCGAGTTCGTGAGGGGCGAGGAGGCCGAGCACGTGGAGGGCGGTGAGCTGAACTATCATCCGAGACCGAGCGGGATCGTTGAAGGCGTGTGCAAGCTGTTCGTCGCGATGCTGCATGAGGCGGAAGACGGCCAGATAGCGCTCATGGTGGCTCCGCGAACGATCATTAGTAATCGAACCGACCTCTCCGAGGACGCGCTCGCAGAATCGCTGCAGCGCCACCTCGCGAAGCTCGCGAAAGGTCTTCCAATCCGATTCCGGCACATTGCGGAGCAGGAGTTCCCCCGTCGTCTAACGCATCAGCGGCTCACCCGCGGCGGCCCCCGAGTGGCGCGTCGATTGACCCGACCCAGCCCGCGGCCGCCGTCGGGTGCAGGCGCGGGTTATGCGGCCCCACCGGCTTCACCTCGTTCGGGGAACTGTCTCAAGAAGGCCCGGAGGTCACTGGCGACCCTCGTCAAGTCGTTCAGTGCAACAGGGAAGATCTGTGCGGTCCCAACGAACCGTTCCTCGCCGAGTTGCCATGGTGGCGCGCTCTCGTGAGCGAACCGAGCCACGATCACGGGCGCGCCTTCGTCCACGTACTCAAAGCGGAGGTTGGGTTCAGTAAACGAGCACTCCTGCGAACTCGTCTGCCCGTGTCCGATGCTGTCGAGCCATTCCGCCAGCTCCTGCACCTCGAAGGTGGTTAGGCAGGGATCGCGGAACGTCCATTCCCCTTGCGCATGCTGAACGTGACCTCTCACGAACAGCCAGTTCGCATCCCACCGGTCGTCGGTCGTTTCCGGAAACTGGTAACCGTCGATGGAAAGTCGGAACGTGGCGCCTCTTTCGCCATGGAGTGTCATTTCATACCGCCCGCATAACGACCTGGCGATGAGCCGCCGGCGTAGCAGCGCCCGCAAAACGCATTGCCGGCTGTGCCGGCTGGCTCTAGGTGGTCCAGTCACAGAACTCAGCGTCGATGTCCCGCGGAGGCAGTAGCCGTCCGCCAGGCGGTGGAAATGCGGCGCGGAACGTGAAGGCGTCGGCCGTTGGGCCGTGAGACTTCAAAATGGCGAGACGAGCCTTCGCCTCCTCGATGGACGGGATGTGATCCGCGAGAATCCACCACAGGACGAGGATGGGACCGTCAAGTGGCTCGAACCACTCCCTACGGCTTCGGAGTGGCCCCGCATGGTCACTTCGGTAGACGTAGTCGCGCAGGGCCTCGAGAGACTTCCAGACCGACATATTGAAGAGGATTCGGTCGTCTTCGTAGGCGCGGATGGCGGTAGCGTTGCCTTCACCGGTTTGGAGTCGCCAGACGAAACCAGGGCTGGAGTCAGCGGTCGCATTGACCCGATCGAGCTGGGAGCGGAAGCCTTCCATGATCGGCGAATCCAGCGGAGCGCGCATTCGGGCAATGTTCGCCTGGGCCAGATGAAAGCGGTTCGGTTTCATGACCAGCCTCCGCTTACCACGGGTGATCGTGAGCCACCTAACAACTCGGCGGCTCAGCGGCCGCCGCTTCGAAATCGAGGGCGCATCGACCTGGGGACCTGGACGCCACCAGCGGACGCGGGCCGCTGGAGCCGCGAGTTAGCCGGTCGTCCGGAATCATGAGAATAGTCGCCGATACTTCACGACGATCATCGCCGCGGCTGCCGGGACGGGCAAGGACATGACCATGACCCAGGGCCGCGAGTACCATTCAAGCGCCTGCCGGCTGGGTGGTAGCAAGTGAGTCGACGCGAAGGTCGCGGCGACCAATCCGAAATACAAGAAGGGAGCCCACTTCCTCATGCGAAGAAATCCGAGGCCACAGCCGACCATACCGAGTTTGCTGGCGACGGACCATGATAAGCGCGCAATTGAGATCTCTCCGGCCATGAACAGCCTGCCACCGATGAAGACATTATTGGGGAGCGCTAAGAAAGCCCCAACAATGAGAAGCAACGCGAAGGCGGTGATGATCCAGGGCCGGGCAGTAGGCAGAGATGTCATGGTCTTCCCTGATTCGACCGCGGTTAACAATACTTGGACAGGTCTGCGTAGCGCCACCACCCTGACGACGCCCGCCCATGTAGCACCGATGTCGACATCGGACTCAAGCGCCCGACTTCACGCTGCTTCTCGGCCGCCGCCATCTCCGCGCCGGTGGTGATAGCCTGCGAGGCCCGCCCGTGTAGCGCTCCAGGACGGAGCCCGGTTGGTCTCCGGAAGCCGGCCTCCTCGACCTCGGCCAATAGAGCGGACAGGCCCTCGCACGGGGGCATTCCCCCGACCGCCCCGTACTCGCCCGCTGCCCTTCCGTCAAGACGCGCCACAACAGCGAGCGGCCGACAAACCCAGGGAATGACCTCAGACTTGCCTGAGGGATCGACGCTGACACGCGCTCGGCATCAATGCCGCTAAGGGTAGGAGGAGAACTGCCTACGATAGCTCGAGCGATCCAAACCCCCTTCGCGGAGCTTCTCGGCGTACGTGAGGTCGCTCCTCGAGCAGAACGTCCTGCGACGCAGCTCGAACCCTCGCGCCGCCGGATCTCGGTAGCGTCCGTCCCGGGATCGTAGTCTCGAACTCGATCCAGAACGAGCAGCTCGACTCGGTGGCCATCGTGCCGCTCTCCACGCGCTCTCCCGAGCTCTGGCCGACTGCGTGTCGAGGTTCGCGGCATGAAGACGTCGTACGCGATGATCCCGGGAATCCGACGGGACCCGATCGGCACGCCTCGGGCGACGCGATGGTGCGGATCGGCGCCGCCCTCGCTCTCTACCTGGACGAACCGAGGCCCGCTGGTCCCTCGCCTGCGCCCGATGCTAGAGGGAGCGCGATGCTGCGGCGCTCCTTCTCCCTCGTCTTCTGGCTCTTCCTCGCGGCGAGCTCGATCGTCCTCTTCCCGGTGGCAGTGCTCATCTGGGCGGTGACCGCCCCGTTCGACCGGCGCGGCGCGCTCCTGCACCGCTTCACGTGCTTCTGGGCCTCGCTCTACACCTGGCTCAACCCCGCCTGGCGCGTGCGGGTCGAAGGGCGAGAGCGGATCCGCCCCGACGCCGCCTACGTGATGGTGGCGAACCACCAGTCGCTGCTCGACATCCTCGTGCTGTTCCGCCTCTTCGTGCACTTCAAGTGGGTGTCGAAGATCGAGAACTTCCGCGTGCCGTTCATCGGCTGGAACATGGCGCTCAACCGCTACATCAAGCTCCGGCGCGGCAGCCGCGAGAGCGTCGCGCAGGCGCTCAATGCCTGCGAGCGGGCGCTCGCGCAGGGAAGCTCGATCATGATGTTCCCCGAGGGGACGCGCTCGCCCGACGGGCGGCTGCGCGCCTTCAAGCCGGGCGCCTTCACGCTCGCGCAGCGGACCGGCGCGCCCATCCTGCCCATCGTCATCGAGGGCACGGCGAGCGCGCTGCCGAAGCGCGGCTTCGTCCTCCAGGGACGGCACGCGATCCGGGTGCGGGTGCTCGACGAGATCCCCCACGCGAGCTTCGCGCGCGAGCCGGTCGAGGCGGTGACGGAGGCGGTCCGGGAGCGGTTCGTGGCCGCGCTCGGTGAGCGCGAGCAGGGCGGCTGACGATGGACCTGCGCGGTGCCGCCGTCGCGGTGACCGGGGCGACCGGCTTCCTCGGCCGCTACCTCGTCGACGGGCTCCTCGCGCGCGGGGCGCGCGTGATCGGCGTGGTGCGGAACCCCGGCCGCGTGCCCGAGCTCGCCGCCCGGGGCGTCGAGCTGCGTCAGGCCGACCTGGCCGAGCGCGATCGGCTCGCGCGCGGCTTCGCCGGCGCCCAGGCGGTGGTCTCGAACGCGGCGCTCTTCTCGCTCCGCAACCGGAGCTGGGAGGATCACCAGCGGGCCAACATCCAGGGGACCGAGAACGTGTTCGGCGCGCTCGCCGACGCGGGCGTGCGGCGCGTCGTCCACGTCTCGTCGGTCGCCGTCTATCGCGCGCACCGGCCGCGCGTCGCGGAGGACGCCCCGCAGCTCGCCGCCGGCACGCGCCGGACCGCGACCAACGCCTACTCGGTCTCGAAGGCCGTCTCGGAACAGCGTGCCTGGCGTCTCGCCGCGCAGTACGGCCTCGAGCTGACGGCGGTCCGGCCGTGCGCGATCTACGGCGCCTTCGACCCGAACTTCACGGCGGTGTTCCGCCGCCTGGCCGGCCTCCCCGTGACGGTCATGCCGGCGCTCATGCACCTGCCGCTCGTCTATGCGGGCGACGTCGCGGAGGCGATCGCCCGCGCCCTCGAGCGGCCCGTCTCCATCGGCCGCGCCTACAACGTGACCGGCGATGACGCGACGGTGTGGGAGTTCGCGCGCGCGTGGCGGGAGGCGGGCGGGCGCGGCGCGCTCGTCCAGCTGCCGCTCCCGGTTCCGTGGAGGCGTGCGTACGACATCACGCTGGCGCGCGAGGACCTCGGCTGGCGGAACCGGCCTTTCGTGGAGGCGCTGCGCGAGACGTTCGCGCTCGAGCGGCGGGCCGGGTCAGCGTGAGCCTGCGGCGGCGCCCAGCCGATCGCGATGGCGCCAGAAGTACACCAGGCAGAACGGGCCGACGGCCAGGCAGAAGAGGTTGATCAGCGTCTCGACGGCCATCGCCGCCGACGGGCGCGCGTAGAGGCCCTGCTCCAGGTTGAAGAGCACGTCGAGCAGGCCGAGGAAGACGAGGGCGCTCCCCGCCGCGATGCCGGCGAGCACGGCCCACGGGCGCCGGCGGACGAGGCCGATCGCCGCGGCGATGGCGGCGCTCGCCATCCACGTGTCCGCGGCCGGGAAGGCGTGCTCGAAGGCGACGTAGGCATCCGTCTCGCTCGAGTGGAGCGCGTTGCCGGCGATCCAGTAGGCGGCCGTCCCCGCGGCGGTGACGGCCAGCAGGGCGGCCACGGCGGGTGTGGCGGGTGGGCCCGGCGCGCTCATGCCGCGGCAGTCCCTGCCTGGCCGGCTGGTCCGTCCCCCACCGGACCGGGCAGGAGCATCGCGAGCGCCAGGTACGCGCCGGTGACGAGCCACGCCGCGAGGTAGGAGACGCGGAAGGAGCCGAGCGCCCCGAACGCGGCCAGCGTCTGGAGCAGGATGACCGCGGTCATGGCGAAGCAGGCGAGGGTCACTATGCTCGCGTAGGGGAGGCGCTCGCGGCGGAGGAGATTCAGCACCAGGCCGAGGAGGCTGTACGCGAGGGCGGCCAGCAGCTTCCAGACGAAGAAGAAGGCGAGGCACGCGACGAAAGCGAGCGGCGCCGCCAGCAAGCGCAGGCGGCCGTACATGCTCTTGACGCTCGCTCCGTTCACCACCAGGCCCTCCCAGCGGGCGCGCGCCTCGGGCGTCTGCGGCACGAGGTCGTACACGCGGCGTTGCCCCGCCCGCCCCTCGCTCACGACCAATTGCGTCCGGCTGACGAAGAGCGGGGCTCCGCGCAGGTCATCCGTGCTCGGCGTCTCTCTCCGCGTGTCGATGACGAGCAGCGTCCCGAGGACGGGATGGGTGAGCACGAACGGCTGCGGGGCGTACATGACCGCGCCGTGGTCCGTGAGCTTCACCTCGGGGAGGTTCGGCGCGAGCCAGTCCACGAAGCGGTCGGCGGCCGGAAGCCAGAAGGCGAGGAGGGCGATCGCGATCGCCGCGGAGTAGAGCGAGGAGAGGTAGACGAGGTACGCGAGCCCCCGCCCGAGCCGCTGCCGCGCGACCCGGCGATAGAAGGCGACGCTGTAGAGGCTCAGGACGGGGCCCAGGACGATGTCCGTCATCGCGCCAGGTCTGCCCCCAGGCGCGCGAGCTGCCGCGTGCCCGACCCGAGCGTCAGCTCGATCTGCTTCGACCAGAGATAGTAGCGGTGCAGCGGGTAGTCGACGTCGACGCCGATCCCGCCGTGCAGGTGCTGTGCCGCGTACACGACCCGATGCGCGGCCTCCGACGCCCAGAACTTCGCGATCGCGACCTCGGACGTCGCGGGGCGATCGGTGGCGAGGCGCCACGCCGCCTGCCAGGTCGTCAGCCGGATCGCCTCGGCGTCGATGTAGGCGTCGGCGGCGCGCTGGTGCACCGCCTGGAAGGACGCGATCGGCCGGCCGAACTGCTCGCGGCCGGCCGCGTACTCGGCCGTCATGCGGAGCGCGCGATCCGTCACGCCGACCTGCATGGCGCAGAGCCCCACGGTCGCGCGCTCGACCAGCCAGGCGAGGGCGGCGGCGCCCCCGGGCAGTTCCTCGCCGTCCGCGCCGGCGAGGGCGAGATGACCGAGCGGCTCGCGGTTGGTCGCCGTCTGGCGCTCGATGGTCACGCCGGCGCCGCGGGGGTCGAGGAGGAAGAGCGCGGGCGCGCCGTCGGCAGCTCGCGCCGGCACGAGGATGCGCGCCGCCAGGTGCGCCGCCGGCACGCACGTCTTGGTGCCGTCGAGGCGCCAGCGTGTCCCGTCGCGACGCGCGGCGGCCGAGGGCTGCAACGGATCATCCGTGCCCGGCTCGACGAGCGCAGCGGTCAGCACGACCTCGCCCGACGCGACGCCGGGGAGGAGCGCCGCGCGCTGCGCGCGCGTGCCGAAGCGCGCGAGCGGCAGCGCGCCGAGCACGAGCGTCGGCCACGCGGGCACGGGCGCCACGGCGCGCCCCACCTCCTCGAGCACGAGGCAGAGCTCGAGGACGCCGAGGCCGCTGCCGCCGAACTCTTCCGGGATCGCCGTCCCGAGGAGGCGCGCGCCCGCGAGCGCCTCCCACGCCGCACGGTCGAACCGGTCCGGCTCGGCCTCGACCAGCGCGAGGCGCTCGGGCGTCACGTGATCCGCGAGGATGCGGCGGGCCAGGTCGCGGAGCGCCTCCTGTTCCGGAGAGAGCGCGAAGTCCATCAGGGGTCTCCCGGGGTGGCCATGGCGAGCGAGGCGAACGAGACGGGAGGCGAGAGCGGGAAGCGCAGCGACGACCGACGAGGTGCGGCGCGCGGGACGCGCGCCGGGGGTTGGTCGCCGCAGGAGGGAGGAGCGAGCAGCCATCTGGCAGCGCGGCTATCGCCGCGCTCCCCCGGATCGTTCGACGCAGCCGCCATGGCCACCGCGGGAGACTTCTAGCGCGCCCGCGGCATGCCGAGGCCGGCCATCGCGATGATGTCGCGCTGCACCTCGTTGGTGCCGCCGCCGAAGGTGAGGATGAGCGTCGCGCGGTACATGCGCTCGACGCGCCCCTTGAGCACCGCCCCCGGCGAGCCGCCCTTCAAAGCCCCCGCCTCCCCCATCACCTCGAGCAACAATCGGTAGGCTTCCACGTAGAACTCGCTGCCGTACACCTTGACCGCGGAGGCCTCGGCGTAGTCGAGCGTGCTGCGGGTCATGCTCCACGCCTGCTGCCAGTTGAGGAGCCGGAGCACCTCGAGTCCGGCCCGGACGCGCGCCAGGTGGAGCTGCACCCAGGGCCGGTCGATCACGCGTTCGCCGGAGGCGAGCCGCGTCGTGCGCGCCCAGGCGCATGCATCCTCGAAGATGCGATCCACGTAGCCCACGGCGGAGAGCGCGATGCGCTCGTGGTTCAGCTGCGTCGTGATCAGCCACCAGCCGCCGTTCTCCGGCCCGACCAGGTTCTCCGCCGGCACGCGCACGTCCTCGTAGTAGGTGGCGTTGGTGCGCACGTCGCCCATCGTCCGGATGGGCGTGAGCTTGTAGCCCGGCGCGCTGGTGGGGACGACGAACATGCTGATGCCCTTGTGCTTGGGCGCCTCGGGATCGGTGCGCGCGGCGAGCCAGATGTAGTCGGCGAACTCGGCCTGGCTGGTGAAGAGCTTCGCGCCGTTCACGACCCACGCGTCGCCGTCGCGCACCGCGCGCGTGCGGAGCGAGGCCAGATCGGTGCCGGAGGACGGCTCGGTGTAGCCGATCGCGAAGTGGCACTCGCCGCGCAGGATGGCGGGCAGGAAGCGGGCCTTCTGCGCCGCCGTCCCGTGCTCCATGATGGCCGGGGCGACGGCGTTGATGGTGAGCGTCGGCAGCATGATCCCGGCGCGCGCCGCCTCGTCGAAGAAGATGAACTGCTCGATCGGCGTGCGGCCCTGCCCGCCGTACTCGCGCGGCCAGCCGATGCCGAGCCAGCCGTCGGCGAGGCGCGCGAAGTACGCGCGCAGCTCCTCGCGCAGCGCCTGCTGCTCGGGGGTGCAGTCGAGGTACATGGGCCCTCTTAGCACGGTTTGACGCGGCGAGGCGCGGCCGACTAAAGGCTCGCGCATGGGGCTCAGCGGACGGAACGCGATGGTGACCGGGGGCGCCTCGGGCATCGGGCGGGCGATCTGTCTCCGCCTGGCGCGCGATGGGGCGGACGTGGCGGTGCTCGACCTGGACCAGGCCGGCGGGCGGCAGGTGGCGGACGAGGTGGCCGCGCTCCACCGGCGGGCGGTTGCCGTCGAGGCGGACGTCGCGAGCGGCGCGAGCGTCGCGGCGGCCGTCGAGCGGGTCCATGCCGCGCTCGGCCCCGTGCACGTCCTGGTGAACGACGCCGGCATCGCCGGGGTCGTCGCCCTTCAGGACATGACCGAGGACGAGTGGGACCGCATGATCGCGGTCCACATGAAGGGCGCCTTCAACTGCACGCGCGCGATCCTGGGGGACATGGCGGCCGCGGGCTGGGGCCGGATCGTGAACGTCTCCTCGGTCGCAGGGCTCCGCGGCGCGCCGCAACTCGTCCACTACTCGGCCGCGAAGGCGGGGCTCATCGGCTTCACCAAGGCGCTCGCGGCCGAGGTCGGGCCGCTCGGCATCACGGTGAACGCGATCGCGCCCGGGCTGATCGACACGCCGCTGCTCGAGCGCTCCGGCTGGCCGGATGCGCTGACCCAGGTCATCATCGCGCAGAACCCGATCAAGCGGATCGGCACGCCGGAGGACATCGCGGCGGCGTCCGCCTACCTGGTCTCGGAGGAGGCGAGCTTCACGACCGGCCAGGTGCTGAGCCCGAACGGGGGCGGACACCTCTAACCGTGCAGCGCAGCGAGCGCCGCATCCTCACCACCCACGCGGGGAGCCTCCCGCGCACGCCCGAGCTGATCGCGCTGCTCGTGCGGAGGAGCCGCCGCGAGCCGGTGGACCCGGTGGAGCTCGAGCGGGCGATCCGCGACTCGACGCGCCGGGTCATCGCGCGGCAGCTTGCGGCGGGCGTCGACGTCGGCAACGACGGCGAGCAGGCGCGCGAGAGCTTCTTCACCTACGTGCAGCACCGGATGAGCGGCTTCGGGGGCACGAGCGAGCGCCCCATCATGCGCGACATCACGCACTTCCCGAGCTACCTGGCCCTGCGCCTGCCAGACTTCTCGCGCACCCAGGTGAGCCTCATGGCGGCGCCCAGGGCGGTGGGCGAGGTGCGCTACGTCGATCGCTCCGCGCTCGAGCGCGAGTGCGCGCTGTTCCAGGAGGTGGTCCGCGAGCAGGACGGCCGCTTCGTCGAGCCGTTCATGACCGCGCCCTCGCCGGGCATCATCGCCGCCGCGATGACGAACGCGCACTACCCCCGCCTCGAGGACTACGTGGACGCGCTCGCGGCCGCGCTCCGCACCGAGTACGAGCACATCGTGGCGGAGGGCTTCGTCCTCCAGATCGACTGCCCCGACCTCGCGATGGAGCGCCACACGGCGTTCGCCGACCGGCCGCTGGGGGAGTTCCTCGCCTTCGTGGAGCTGGTGGTCGGCGCCATCAATGCGGCGCTGGTGCAGGTCCCGCGCGAGCGCGTGCGCCTGCACGTCTGCTGGGGCAACTACAACGGGCCGCACGTCTTCGACGTGCCGCTCGAGGAGATCGTCGCGCGGCTCTACGCCGCGCGCGTCGGCGCGCTCGTCCTCTCGATGGCGAACCCGCGGCACGCGCACGAGCATCGCGTCCTGGCGCGCCATCCGCTCCCCGCCGACATGCTCCTGGTCGCGGGCGTGATCGACACCACCACCAACTACGTCGAGCACCCCGAGGTGGTCGCCGAGCGCATCGAGCGCGCCGCGCACGCGATCGGCGATCCCCGCCGCCTCATCGCCGGCACCGACTGCGGCTTCGAGACCGCCGCCGGCATGGCCGACGTCGCCGAGGAGGTGGTGTGGGAGAAGCTCCGCGCGCTGCGCGAGGGCGCGAACCTGGCGACGCGCCGGCTGCTGTAGTAGCCACCCGCCACGCCGCTGCCACGCTGCTGAACTCGCCGCGGGCGAGTGCCTCAGAGCAACGGCGGGATGGTCCCGCGTCAGGACGGCGACACGATGCCGTCGGTGGTGGGCGCTCAGCGCATCAAGGCTGATTTGCAATTTGCCCGGGCGAGAAGGGCTGCGGCGACGTTACCTGGTAGAAGGCCGGGCAAATTCTCGTGAGAAGGCCGAGGAATGTTCGTGAGGGGATCGGGGATCTCCTGATAGCCACACATTCCGCCGTCGGTCTCCTCCACGCCGCCGGCCCGCATGCATCCCTCGCGAAGGTTGGGAAGGGTCCCATCTGTTTGTGTCTCGGACTCGCTCACCGAATTGTTGAAGACCAAGGCCTCTCTTTCCGTGCCCATTCTCCGCTCAGTGCGGGATCGTCTGGCCGGTCCCGGTGGACTATCCGGGAGCCTATTTTAAACGAAAGAAAGTGTGAGGATTGAACGTGACGAGAGGGCCTCCTCCCGCGATGCGAGGGTCCAGACATGCAAGGGACTCGCCGAAGGCACACAAGGAGGTGGGCCATATGCGGAACCTACTGAGGAAAAGGCCGTTCGTTACGCTGCTCGCAGCCGCGACCGCCGGCCTCGTCTCCGGGGCGGCATCGACGACTGCGCTGGCAGGCAACGGCAACGCCGGGCCAACGCTGAGCTTCTTTTCGGGCGGTAACGGAGGCCACGCTGACTGGCTGGCCACCAGCGATCAGCCGACCGGAGACACCGACAACCAGGCCATCCGTCTCCTGACCACCCACGGCGCCCCG
>WNGD01003040.1_pt1 | contig 17302 bp, 12 predicted proteins | sample 5400671 | NCBI WGS metagenome assembly WNGD01 (sample SAMN13153369, study PRJNA577476) | soil metagenome | isolation source: 40 cm soil or saprolite under grassland replicate 2 | place: USA:California | collected 2016-06-15
GTGCGACTCCTTTCCCTTAGACCCGAAGGCGCTCGCCCGCGGGGTCCCACAGGGGCTCGGCGGCGACGTTCGCCGCGAGCCGGCTTCCGAAGTACTCGATCTCGACGGCCGTACCTTCGTCCGCGAGCTCGATCGGCAAGTAGCCGTAGGCGATCCCGCGTCCGATCGAATAGCCATAGTTGGCGCTCGTGACGTAGCTCACGACGCGGCCGTCGACCCGGATCGGCTCCTTGCCCATCACGACGGCGTCAGGATCGACGAGCGTGATGCAGGCGAGCTTCTCGTTCGGGCCTGCCTCCTGCTTCGCGCGCAACGCGTCGCGCCCCTGGAACGGCTTGTCCATCTTCACCGCGAACCCGAGGCCGGCTGCGAAGGGATCGTGCTCCGTCGACAGGTCCTGCCCCCACAGCCGATAGCCCTTCTCCAGCCGGAGGGAATCGAACGCGCCCAGCCCACCGGCGATCAAGCCGTGCTCGACGCCGGCCTCCCACAGCAGGTCCCACACGCGCGCGCCCATCTCGATCGGACCGTAGAGCTCCCATCCCAGCTCGCCGACGTAGCTGATCCGCTGCGCGAACGCGGGGACCTCGCCGATCGCCAGCTCGCGCATCGTCATATACGGGAACGCCTCGTTCGCGAGGTCGGCGTCGGTGACGGCGGCGAGGACGTCGCGCGCACGCGGTCCCCAGAGCCCCAGGCAGAACCGGTGGTCGGTCATGTTCGCGATCGACACGCGCTCGTCGTCACGGAGCTGGCGCCGGAGCCACGCGAGGTCGTGCATCCCCGACCCGCCCCCGGTCACCACCATGAAGGACTCCTCGCCGGCGCGGGTAGCGGTCAGGTCGCACCGGATCCCGCCGGAGGGCGTGAGCATCGCCGTGTAGATCACGCTCCCCGGCCGCCGGTCGATCCGGTTCGCGCAGACCCGTTCGAGGAACGCGAGGGCGTCCGGCCCCTCGACATCGAGCTTGACGTAGGGCGTCAGGTCGAAGAGCGCGGCGCGCTCGCGCGTTGCCAGGTGCTCGGCGCCGACGGCCGGCGACCAGTTCTGCGCCGCCCAGCCCGTCCTCGACTCCCAGGCCGCGCCGCTCAGGACCTTGTTCGCGTCGAACCATTGCGGGCGCTCCCACCCCGCGCCCGTGAAGAACTCCGCGCCCAGCTCCACGTGCCGCTGATGGAACGGCGTAAGCCGGAGCCCGCGCGGGCGAACGGGCTGCTGGAGCGGGTGGAGGATGTCGTAGACCTCGCGGTACTGCTGCTTCCCCCGTTCGAGCACGTACGTCGGGGTCGTCTGGAACGGGTAGAAGCGGTTGGCGTCGGCCTCCGCCAGGTCGTAGCTCGACTCGCCCGTCGCCATCCACTCGGCGACCTGCCGGCCCATCCCTCCAGCGTGCGTGACCCAGACGGCCTCGCAGATCCACACGCCGCGGACCCGAGCGCTCTCGCCCACGATCGAGCCGGCGTCCGGAGTGAACGAGAACATCCCGTTGAGCGACCGAGCCGGGTCGGCAGGGCGCATCGTGCCGGCGAGCGCCGGGAGGAGCCTCGCCGCCTCGGCCTCGGCATCGTCGAAGTCGCGCGCCGTGAACGGCATCAACGACGGCTGCAGCTCTCCGCCGGGCGCGGGAAGCTCGGGCTGCGGGGTCGCGATCGGCTCGTGGTGGTAGCTCCCCACGCCGTAGTGGTCCTCGCGCTGGCGGAAGTACATCGCGAAGTCCTGGTGGCGCAGGATCGGGTGGACGATCTCGCGCGTCTCGCCCGCGAGCTCCGGGAGCGGGGCGGTCCACACGAGCTGGTGCTGGACCGCGAGCAACGGGATCGGGACCCCGGCCATCGCCCCAACCGTCGGGCCCCAGATCCCGGCGCAGATCAGCACGCGCTCGCAATCGATCCGCCCGTGATCTGTGAGCACCGCGCGGACGCTGCCACCGGCCACGTCGAACCCCGTGACGACGACCTCACCTTCGAACGCGACGCCCCGGGCCGAGGCGCGCCGGCCGAGCGCGGTCGCGATCCGGACCCCCTTGGCGATCCCGTCGGAGCCGACGAAGTACGAGCCGAGGATCGTCGAGGGGTCGAGCAGCGGGATCCGGTCGGCGGTCTGCCCGGACGTGAGCAGCTCCGTGTCCTCGATCCCGTAGGAGCGCGCCCACCCGCGCCGTCGGCGCAGCTCCGCCATCCGCGCCTCGGTCGTGGCGACCTCGATCCCGCCGACCCCGTACCAGCACGGCTGCCCGTCGACGTCGAGCTCAGCGTAGAGCCGGACGGAGTCCTGCGCGATCCGGCACATCGTGCGGGACCCGTTCGTCTGGAACGCCAGCCCGGGTGCATGCGACGTCGACCCGCCGGTCTCGAAGAGCGGTCCCCGGTCGATCACCAGGACGTCGGCCTGACCCAGCTCGGCCAAGTAGTAGGCCGCCGAGGCGCCGACGATGCCGGCACCCACGATCACCGTCTGCGCGCGATCTTGCATGGAGGCCTCGATGCTACCGACGCGTGTTGCGCCTGCAACGCGGTCGTTGCGCCATCAACAACTCAGCCCAGATCGACGACGATCGTCTTGAGCTCGGTCAGACGCTCCATCGAGAACCGGCCGCCGACCCGCCCGATGCCGCTCCGCGAGCCGGCGCCGCCGCCGAACGGCAGGTGTGACTCCCAGTAGTTCGTCCCCTCGTTCACGTTGACCCACCCCGTCCGCACCGCCTCGGCGAACCGGAGCCCGCGTCCCAGGTCGCTCGTGAAGATCGCGGAGAGGAGCCCGTACTCGGATCCGTTCACCAGATCGACCGCCTCCTGCTCGCTCCGGATCGCGGTCACCGGCGCGACGGGACCGAACGTCTCCTCCCGTGCGATCGCCATGTCGTCCGTCACGCCGTCCAGCACGGTGGGCTCGAAGAAGAGGTCGCTCCCGTGGTGCGGGGCCCGCTTGCCGCCGGTCACTAGGACGGCGCCGCGTTCGACCGCGTCGCTCACGTGACGCTCCGTCTTCGCGGCGGTCGGCTCGTTGTTCACCGGGCCCATCGTCGTGGCGTCGTCGAACGGGTCTCCCAGGTGGATCTCCCGCTCGATCGCCGCGGTGAGCAGGCCGAGGTAGGCGTCGCGTACGTCCTCATGGACGAGGATCCGCTCGCCGGCGGTGCACGACTGGCCCGCGTTCAGGAAACATGCGACGACGGTTCCCGCGACCGCACGGTCCAGATCGGCGTCCTCCATCACGACGAGTGGCCCGTTCCCGCCCATCTCCAGCAGCAGCTCCTTGCCTGCCGCGCGGGCGGCGACCGTGTGGCCCGTGGCGATCGAGCCGATGAACCCGACGGCCTGCGTGCCGGGATCGGCGGCGAGCTCGTCGCCGACCACCGACCCCGGACCGGTCACCATGTTCACGACCCCCGGCGGCAGATCGGCGGCCCCCAGGCACTCGGCGAACCGAGCCGCGCAGACGCTCGTGGTGGGGGCAGGCGCCCAGACGACGGCGTTCCCGTACGCGATCGCCGGCGCGAGGATCTCGCCCGGCATCGTGTACGGCCAATTCCACGGACTGATGATCGAGACGACCCCGCGCGGCACCCGCTCCAGCAGGACCCGCTTGTTCGCATCCACCGAGGGCGGCAGCAGCCCCTCGGCGCGCGTCGCGTCCGCGGCTGCCATCTCGAAGTACGCGATCAGCTCGTCGACCTCGTCGAACGCCTCCGCCCGCTTGGGCTTGCCCTGATCGAGCGCCAGCGTGTCGGCGAGCGCCTCACGGCGTTCGTCGATCGCCTCGGCCACACGGCGCATCGCGGCCGCGCGATCGAAGGGCGAGCTCCGCCCCCAGGCCGGAGCGGCCGTCGCCGCCGCCCGGATCGCGCGCCGAGCATCGGCGCGCGATCCCTCGGCGACCGCGGCGATCACGTCGCCCGTCGAGGGGCTGGAGGCGTCGAAGGTCGCCCCGTCCTCGGCGTCGACCCACTCGCCGCCGATCCAGAGCCGAACGTCCTCGATCATCCGCGGGAACCCCTCGTCGGTGAGCGAGGGCGGCGTGCGGCCGCCCCCGCTCAACCGTGTTCGGTCAGGACGATTGCACAGCCAACCCGGCGTCGACCCACGGTTGCCATACCGTCGGGTTCGCATCGATCCACTTCTGGGCCGCCTGATCGGCTGTCATCCCGTTATGGATGTCGAGCGAGATGGAGTCCTGGTCGTCATTCGTGTACTTCATCGCGGTCAGGAACGCGAAGGCGGCGGGTGCCTTCGTTTGGAGATCCTGATTGAACGCCTTGTACAGGTCGTCCTCCGGGTACGCACAGTCGTACTGATCGGCGTTGTTCCCCGTCGCCACGATCTGCTTGCACTTGGCCGAGACGGGAGGCAGCTGGACGTTCGTCAGCTGGTACTGCTTCTGCGCCCACTGGGGCTTCCAGAAGTACATGAGGATGGGGCCCTGGCTCGCGTACGCCGTCTTCAAGGCCGTGAGCTCGGCGTCCTCGGAGCCGCCATAAACGACCTTCAGGTTCAGACCGAGGTTGTTGGCGATCGACTGGTCGTACGTGACGTAGCTCGGATCGCCATCCAGGATCTGGCCGGCAGAGCCGCTCTCGTTCGTCGTGAACAGCGTCGCGTCTGTCTTCAGCCCTTCCCAGCTCGCGAGCTCGGGATGGGCGGTCAGCATGTAGGTGGGGATCCACCAACCGATCTGACCGATCACCCCGAGTTGACCGCCGTCGACGACCCCGTTCCCCCCTTTGATGTACTTGGTGTAGTCCGCTCCGTGACCCGACGGCCACACTTCCATCGTGGCGTCCAGCGTTCCGTTCGCGATCGCGGGGAACTGTGCGTACTCGTCGATGTTCTTCGTCTTCACGGTGTAGCCCAGCTTCTGCTCGAGCAGGGCTTTCGCGACGGCAACGTTCGCCGCCGAGCCCTCCCAGGCATTGATCGCGAAGCTGATCGTGGTGCCGCTGTTGTCGGGGACGGTACCCGACCCGCCCGCACCGGGCGATGTGGAGCTCGACACGTTGCTGCACGCGGTCGCGAGCAACGCGGATACCGCTAGTGCAGCGAACATGGTCTTCCCGTGCGATCGCGTCATGCGCTCACCTCTCCTCTTGGTCCTCGGTCGGAACCTCGGATACACCTTCCAGTACGGCTGAGGCGCGCCTCCGGGACGTGCCGAAGAGCCATCCAACGGTTCTATCCTCGCTCCCTGCTTTCCTCCCTGCCGGCTGTCCCATGGCCTGCGTGATCCGGTCGATGACGATCGCGAGGAGCAAGATGCAGATGCCGGCAACCATGCCCTTCCCGGGGTCGTGGTTCAACCCACGGAGCACCTCGAGCCCAAGGCCGCCGCCGCCGATCAGCGCGGCGATGATCACGACCGAGAGCACCATCATGATGGTCTGGTTCACGCCGAGAAGGATCGAAGAGCGCGCCAGCGGCAGCTGCACCTTCCGCAGCACCTGACCCTTCGTGGCGCCGAAGGCGACCGCGGCCTCGACTCGATCGGCGGGCACCTGCCGGATCCCGAGGTCCGTCAGCCGGATCCCGGGGGGCATCGCGTACACGAGAGCCGCGATCACCCCGGGTACGCGTCCGACCTCGAAGAGGGCGATCACCGGAACCAGATACACGAACTGCGGCAGCGTCTGCATGACGTCGAGGAACGGTCTCATCGCCTTCTGCACCCTGTCGCTCTGCGACGACCAGATGCCGAGCGGGATCGCGATCGCAACGCTCAGGATCACCGCGATGATCACTTGACTGAGCGTGTCCATCGCAACGTCCCACATCCCGAACACCCCGATCGCGGCGATTAGGCCGAACGAGACGATCCCCAGCCCGATGCTCCTGGATACCGACCAGGCGGCGAGTCCCGCCCCGGCGCACACCATCCACCAGGGCAGCCCGAGGAGGAGACTCCGAAGGGGGTCGAGGGCGAATCTGACCACGAAGCCAGTGATCGCGTTCGTGACGCCACCCAGCACCCGTGTGATCCAGTCGACGGCGGTGTTCACCGAGCCAGCGATGGAAAAGGTCCATCCGGTGGGGAAGAGCTCCTGCCGGAGCACTTGCCGGCCGAACATGATCGCGGCGGCCACGACGACCACGGCGACGATCACGCCGACACGCCGGGAGACAGACCACCCGAAGATGCGGATCGTGTTCGAGCCGCGCCGCACACGATCCCGGCGGCTCCATGCGTACGTCACCCGGTCGAGGACGATCGCGAGGATCACGATGCCGAGGCCCCCCGCAAGAGCCTCGCCCACGTTCAAGCTCTGGAGGGCTTCGTAGACGTGGAGGCCGAGCCCGGGATATCCGACCGTCGCGGCGATCACGATGATGCCGAGCGCCATCATGATCGTCTGGTTCACGCCCAACATGATCGTGGGCTTCGCGGTCGGCAGTTGCACCTTGCGCAAGACCTGCCACTTCGTTGATCCGAACGCTCGTCCGACCTCGACCGACGTCTCCGGCACGGTCCGGATCCCGAGGCTCGTGAGCCGGATCGCCGGGGGCAGCGCGAAGATGACCGTCGCGATCATCGCAGCGGTGGTTCCGATGCTGAATAACAGGACCAAGGGCACGAGGTAGGCGAACGCGGGGACGGTCTGCATCGCGTCAAGTACGGGGCGGAGGCCGCGCTCCAGCCCGGGATGGAGGGCCGAAAGGACGCCGACGGGCAGGCCGATGACCAGCGCCGCTCCAACCGAGACCATGACGAGGGCCAGGGTGGCCAGGCTGTCCTCCCACAACCCGAGCACCCCGAGCGCCAAGAAACCACCCAGCGTCAGCAGCGCCATCTTCCAACCAGCAAGCAGGCCCGCGATCGCGGCGGCCAGGACGGCGACGCCGACCCACGTCAGCCGGTCCAGCTGCAGCACCAGCCGATCGACCGAATCGTTGATGCCGTTACGGAGGGGGACGAGGAAGTGCACGAAGATCGCGCTCGTGCGCTGATGCGTGATCACCCAGTCGCTGAACGCGTTGAACGGCTTCGACGCGTCGACGACGAGCGAGGTGGGGAACCCGCCCGAGAACAGCATCATCCCCAGCGCAAGGGCCCCAACGATCACCGCGATCCACACCGCTCGTTGCCGCCAGGGCGATACCGGTGCGTGGGCGACGACCGTCCGATCGGCGACTTGCTCCATCTCCCTGAGGGGTACGGCCACCGCTCAGGCCTCCACCATGGCCGCCAGCACCGCCGTGCGATCGACGATCCCCACCTGCGCGCCGCCGTCGACCACCCGGAAGGGCCGCTCATCCTTGACGACCAGCGGCAACAGCGACTGGAGGATCGCGTCAGCAGGGACGTCGCCGGCGAAGTCGGTCTCGCCGTCGGTCGAGCGCATGATCGTCCTTGCGGTCAGCACGTGAGCGCGTGGGACGTCCCGAGTGAAATCCGCCACGTAGTCGTCCGCCGGATGGGAAACGACATCCTCAGGCGTGCCGATCTGGACGAACCGCCCGTCCTTCATGATCGCGATGCGGTCGCCGAGCTTCAGCGCTTCCGCGAGGTCATGCGTGATGAAGATCATCGTCTTCTGTACGTCGCGTTGGAGGCGGATCACCTCGTCCTGCATGTCGCGGCGGATCAGCGGGTCGAGCGCGCTGAACGGCTCGTCGAAGAGCATGATCTCGGGGTCGGTGGCGAGTGCGCGAGCCAGCCCGACGCGCTGTTGCATCCCTCCGGACAGTTCGTCCGGGTACGCGTTCCCCAAGCCGGCCAATCCGACCACTTGAAGGACATCGTTCGCTTTCGCCTCACGTTCGGTCTTCTCCACCCCTCGGATCTCCAGGCCGAACGCAACGTTGTCCACGATCCGACGGTGGGGCAGGAGCCCGAAATGCTGGAAGACCATGCTGATCGTGCGACGGCGGACCTCGCGGAGCCGTTCGTCGTCGAACCGCATGATGTCTTCTCCGTCGAGCAGCACCTGGCCGGCTGTCGGATCATGAAGCCGGTTCAACATCCGCACCAACGTGGACTTGCCCGAGCCGGAGAGGCCCATGACGACGAACACCTCGCCCGGCAGCACATCGAAGGACACGTCGCGCACCGCGGCGACGCAGCCCGTCTTCTCGAGTAGCTCCTCGCGCGGCAGGTCGGCGTCAGGGGTGCCGACGATGCGGTCTGCCTTGGGTCCGTAGATCTTCCAGACGTTCCGGCACGAAACGATCGCCTGCGGCACGTCGTCCAAACGGACCCCCTCGGCTGCTCGGAGCCAACCGGCCGATGGTCGGCCACCCGTCGGCCGGGCGCAAGGTAGCGGTTGCGGTCTCGACAACAGGAGCTGCGCGCACCAGCCTAGCCTGGTACAGACTCACCGTGATGGCCGGGCGATATGACTTCGTCATCGTCGGCGGCGGGTCGGCCGGAAGCGTGTTGGCCAACCGCCTGTCGTCGGACGCCTCCAACAGCGTCCTGGTCCTCGAGGCCGGCCGCCCCGACCGGAGCTGGGACGTCTTCATCCAGATGCCCGCTGCGCTCACGTTCCCGATCGGGAGTCGGTTCTACGACTGGAAGTACGAGTCCGAGCCCGAGCCCCACATGGGCGGCCGGCGCGTCTACCATGCCCGCGGCAAGGTGCTGGGGGGCTCCAGCAGCATCAACGGGATGATCTTCCAGCGCGGCAACCCGCTGGACTACGAGCGGTGGGCTACGGCGCCCGGGATGCAGGACTGGGATCACGCCCACTGCCTCCCGTACTTCAAGCGGATGGAGACGTGTCTGGCGGCCGAGCGCGACGACCCGTTCCGCGGGCACGCGGGGCCGTTGGTCCTCGAACGCGGCCCGGCGACCAATCCCCTTTTCGGCGCATTCTTCGAGGCGGTCCAGCAAGCGGGCCTCGCGCTCACCGATGACGTCAACGGGTACCGGCAGGAGGGCTTCGCGCCTTTCGATCGCAACGTGCACGATGGTCGCCGCCTCTCGGCCGCGCGCGCCTACCTCCACCCGGTGATGCATCGGGCCAACCTCGACGTCGTCACCCGCGCGTTCGTGACACGGATCCTGTTCGACGGGAATCGGGCGACGGGCGTCGAGTACGTGCACCGTGGGCAAGGACCGCGCCGGATCCAGGCCGGCGAGGTTCTGCTCTGCGGCGGTGCGATCAACTCGCCCCAGACCCTGCAGCTGTCGGGGGTCGGCAACGCGGACGATCTGAAGGGGCTCGGGATCGACGTCGTGCAGGACGTCCCGGGCGTCGGCGAGAACCTCCAGGATCACCTCGAGGTCTACGTCCAGCACGCGTGCGCGCAGCCGGTCTCGGTCGCGCCGTACCTCCGCTGGCGGAACCGGCCGTGGGTCGGCCTCGAGTGGCTCCTGTTCAAGCGGGGGCCGGGGGCGACGAACCATTTCGAAGGAGGAGGGTTCGCCCGGAGCAACGACGACGTCGCGTATCCGAACCTGATGTTCCACTTCCTCCCGATCGCGGTGCGCTACGACGGGTCCGCGCCGGCGAGCGACCACGGGTACCAGGTCCACATCGGGCCGATGAACTCGGACGCGCGAGGCACGGTGGCGATCACGGACACGGACCCGCGGGTGCACCCGGCCCTGCGGTTCAACTACCTGTCGACCGACCAGGACCGGCGGGAGTGGGTGGAGGGGATCCGCCTGACGCGACGGATCTTGAGCCAGCCCGCGTTCGATCCGTTCGAAGGCGGCGAGCTCTCACCCGGATCGGCGGTCGAGACCGACGAGCAGATCCAGGCGTGGGTGGCTCGGGACGGCGAGACAGCGCTGCACCCGTCGTGCACGTGTGCGATGGGAGACGCCGCGGACCCGATGGCGGTCGTGGATCCGGGATCGATGCGGGTCCACGGCACCGAACGTCTGCGCGTCGTCGACGCATCGGCGTTCCCGTCGATCACGAACGGCAACATCTATGCCCCGGTGATGATGGTCGCCGAGAAGGCGGCGGACATGATCCTCGGCAACACGGCCGCGCCGCCCGAGCCGGTCCCGTTCTACCGCCACGCGCCGGCGTGACCGATCACGCGAGGCCGAGCAGGATGAGACCGGTCGCCACGAGGCCCACACCCACGTACTGGTTCGGCACCGGGCGTTCGCCGAGATAGGCCACCGACAGCCCGACCGCGATCAGCGGGAACACCGCCGAGGCGACGAGGACGATCGACACGAGGCCCGACTGGGTCCCGATCGAGAACGCGATGACGCCGACGAGGTCGGCGGCGCCGACGCCGATCGCCGCGCCGATCCCCGCTCGCAGGGGCAGCCGGGCGCCGAGCGACTTCCGCTGGGCGAACCCGACGACCGCGAACCCCGCGAGCTGGGCGCATCTCGACGCCCACATCCCGACCACCCATCCAAGGTGCCTCGAGAGGTAGGCGAGGAAGAAGCCCCCGACGCCGAACCCGATCGCGGACGCGACCGCCCAGGGGAGCCCCGGCGGCATCCCGTGCGTCCCCGCTCGCAGCTTCCGGAGGTCGGTCGACGTCAGCATCACGCCGACCACCGTGACGAGTCCCCCCGTGAGGGCCAGGAAGCCCGGTCGCTCGCCGAGGAACGTGATCGCGAGCACGACGCCGACCAGCGCGTAGGTTGCGCCGACCGGCGAGACGACGGCCACCGGCCCCAACTCCAGTGCCCGGTAATGGGTCACGTACGCCGTCGCCGAGAAGATGGCGTTCAGCGCCAGCGCCCCGGTGAGCGCGGCGACCGGGCGGACGGAGTCCCGGGTGAACACGACGATCGCGGTCGCCGCCAGCGCGGCGAACCCCTGGGCGATGATCACGGTCCAGAGGCTGCCGATCCGCCTCCCGACGACGGCTCCGAAGAAGTCGGCGGAGCCCCACCCGAGCGCCGCGAGCAGACCCTCGATCACGCGGGCGCTCGAGCCTCGGCGAGGGCGTCGACCGCGACCGCCCCGCGGTCGCGGACGACGAGCGGGTTGGCCTCCAGCGACACGAGGCGGTCGCGCAGATCGTGCGCTGCGCGCGCGATCTGCGCGACCGCCGCAGCGACCGCACCGAGGTCGTGGTGCCCTTCGTCCAGGCCGCAGGCCGCCGCGTGCGCCAGCACGTACGCGCGGGCGGCCTTCGCGCCGAGCGGCGCCGCGACGAACTCGGCCGTTCCAGCCTCGGCGAGCGCTCCCCCGGCACGCATCGTCACGCAGGGTCCGAACCGCTCGTCGATCACGGCGCCCACCAGGACCTCGGTCCCGCGGATCATCTCCTGCACGAGCACCTTCGGCGCATCAGCTCCGGCTCGTCGGGCCGCGCCCAGGACCGCTTCAGCCGCAGCGGCGACCGCATCGGCACCCAGGACATCGATCAGGACGCCGCCCAGCTTGGCCTTGTGCGGAAGCTCGGGCGCCACCGCCTTGACGGCGACCGCCGAACGGATCCCCTGGGCGGCGGCCGCCGCCTCCGCCGGGGTTCGGACCAGGGCCTCCTTCGGCCGGCGGACCCCGTACAGCTCCAGGATCCGGGCTCCGGCCGCCTCGTCGAGCGGGCCCGAGCGGCCACGGAGGACCCGGAGCGCGCGACCGCGGTTCGCGTGCGGCGGAACCTCGCGGGTCGCGCGACCACGGGCGCGCTGCGCGTCAACGAGCGCACGGATCGCGCCCGCGGCCGCGCGATGCCCCTGCAGGAACGGAAGCGCACCCCACTCCCGGGTGAAGGCCTTCGCCTCCCCGTCGTACGCGAGCGGGCTCATCGACACCGAGGCGAAAGCAACCCCCGAAGACCGTTGAAGATCCACCAGCGTCGACAGGACCGGATCGGCCCACGGCGTCTCCCCCGGCAGGCGGGGCGGAAAGGCGTCGAAGGCGACCAGGCCGATCGCTGGGTCGCTCGCGAGTGCCGTGAGTGCGCCGACGAACATCTCGGTCTCCACGGCGGCCTGACCCGTCACGTCCAGCGGGTTGTTCTGCGACGCGAACGACGGGAGCGCACGGCGGAGCGCGCGCCTCGTCGGGCTCGCGAAGGCGGGCAGGGTGAGCCCGGCTCCACCAGCGGCCTCGGCGAAGAGCGTGCACGCGCCGCCGGATTGGAACGCACCCGCGATCCCGTCGGTCCGGAGCTTCCGACGGTGCGCGAGCAGGACCGCGGCCTCGAACATCGTCACCGGGTCCTCGACCAGGACGACGCCGTGTCCTTGCAACCAGGCGTCACGCAGTTCGGTGTTCCCCGCAAGGGCTCCGGTGTGCGCCACGATCGCGCGGAGGGCCGCTTCGGAGCTCCCCCGGGGGGCGCAGATCAGCACCGGCTTCCCCGCGGATCGAAGCGCGTCGAGACCGCGCCCGATCCCGGCGACGTCGCGCATCGTCTCCACGTACGACGTGACGACCTCCGTATGCGGATCGTCGGCCGCCCACGTGAAGAGGTCGCCCAGCCCGAGCACGGCCTCGTTGCCGACGCCGAGGATGATGCGCAGGCCGATGCCCCGGTCCGACGCCATCTGGTTCATCGTCCACGCGACGGTCCCCGACTGCGAGATCACGCTGATCGATCCGGCGACGGGATCGGCGGGCGGGGTGGTGCCGTACGGCGCCACGCGGTCGACGTAGTTGACGAAACCCTCGACGTTGGGACCGAGCACCGGAAGGCGGTGGCGGAGCGCCGACCCGCGCAGCCGCTCCTGCAGCGCCCGGCCCTCGTCGCCCGCCTCGGCGAAGCCCGAGGACACGACCATGACCGAGCGAACCCCGTGCGCCGCGCAGTCGTCGATCATCCCCACCACGACGCGGGCGGGGACCACGAAGACGACCAGATCGAGGTTCCTCGGGAGCGCGGCGATCGACGGCACACAGGGGAGTCCCCACACCGTGTCGTACTTCGGGTTGACGGGGTACAGGGCTCCCGTGTAGCCGACGTGCCGCAGCGAACGCTCGATCTCCGGCGCCCAGGAGTCCGCCGCCTCAGACGCCCCGACGACCGCGATCGACCGAGGCGCGAGCAGCGGGCGGAGCCGCCATCGCGACGTCATCCCCCATCCCCGCGGAACCTCGCATCCCGCCACGCGATCGCCGCCTTCAGCCCCTGTTCCTGGGTGATCCGGCGGAACTCGTCGCGCGCCGGGAGGTTCGCGGTCTCGATCATCACGTCGAGCTCGGTGTTCGCAGCCATCGCGGCCCGGAACCCGGCGACGTCCCAGACCCGGTTCGCGGCCCGCTTGGTGGCTTGGACGACGAAGGGCTCGTTCTTCGCGATCTCTTCGGCGAGCTCGAGCGTCGCCTCATCCAGCCGGTCGCGAGGCACCACCCGGTTCACCAACCCGAGCCGGAGGGCCTCATCGGCGGGCACCCGGTCCTCGCCGGTGAACAGGAGCTCCTTCGCGGCCCGCATCCCGACGACCCACGGAAGGAACATCGAGACGACCCCGGAGCCGAACCGCACGTCGACGTAGCCGAAGTAGGCGTCGTCGGCGGCGACCGCCAGGTCGCAGGCGAGCATGAGATCGGTCCCGCCTGCCAGGCAGTAGGACTGCACCGACGCGATCACGGGTTTGGGGCAGTCGAGGATCTCGAGCATCTTCGCGGTCGAGGCGTGCAGCTCCTCGTACCAATGTCGGGCGTCCGGGACGCCCCCGGTAGCGTCCTCGTTCAGGTCGTACCCGGCGCAGAACGCCCTGCCGGCTCCGCGGAGGGTCACGACGGAGACCGACTCATCGTCGCCGGCCTCACGGATCGCCACCGAGATCGCCGTGGTGAGGTCGGCGTTCAGGGCGTTGAGGACGTCGGGACGGTTCATGGTCAACCGGCGGATCGGTCCACGATCGTCGACCAACAAGATAGCTTCGGCTGCAACGTCAGACACGACTTCCCCTCGTTCTCCATGATCGGTCCGATAGCGAGCCACGGATGATAGCCGGGGCGCGATGTGCTCGAACGCACACGATCCGGGCTGTGATCCGCAACGTACTCAAAGGAGAGGCAACCGAAACGACGAACACCGGACTAGCTCGAACGGGTTGCGCCCGGCCTCCCTTGCCTAGCGCTGGCTGCCTATGGTACGCACCACCCAGCATCTTTGAACCGTCGGTCAGGGTCGTAGCCCTGCCGGCCTGACGTGGGGAGGGAACGATGCGTCACGCGAGGGATCTGTCCCGCCGTGAGTTCCTCGTGCGGGCTGGTGGAACGGCCGCCGCCGTCCCGACGTTGTCCGCGATCTTGGAGGCCTGTTCGAAGCCGGGCACGGCGGCGAGCGGATCGGAGACCGTCCAGATCGCCCGGCCGGACAACCCGGTGACCCTTCCGATGAACGGTGAGCCGATCGCGACCGACACACCGATCGAACAGGGCGCCACGCTCCAGATCCTCAACTGGTCGGTCTACATGTGGAAGTACGTGATCAACCAGTTCGTGCAGCAGTACGGCGACAACGGCATCAAGTTCTCCGGGATCACGACCTTCAACAACATGGACGAGGGCGTCCAGAAGCTCCAGAGCGGCAAGATCAAGGCGGACGTCTTCTTCCCGACGATCGACGTGCTCGGCAAGCTGGTCGCCGCCGACCTGCTCCAACCGTTGAACCACGATCTCATCCCGGCGCTCCAGCAGGACAACTGGGCGGTTTTCCAGAACCCCTACTACGACCAGGGCTGGCGCTACTCGGTGCCGTACACGATCTACACGACCGGCGTCGGCTACCGACGGGACGTGATCCCTGATGACGTGATCCACGGGATGGACAACCCGTGGTCGATCCTCTGGGACCCGGCCCACAAGGGCAAGGTCGGTGTCTACCCGAGCTATCGCGACGTCATGGCCATCGCACTCATGAAGAACGGGATCACCGACCTCAATACGAGCAACGATGCCGACCTCGAGAAAGTTCGTACCGACCTGCTCGCCATGATCGACGCGGTGAGCCCGCGGATCGCGTACGACGCCTCCTACAACAAGCTGCAGCGAGGGGTGTTCGACGTAACGACGGCGTGGTCCGGTGACGTCGTCGCCGGCTGGGGCTACGACCCTCCGTACACCGAGGCCTCGTACAAGGGCTACGGCTACTGGTTCCCCGCCGATCGCAAGGGCCCGATCGACAACGATCTGATCGCGATCCCGAAGAACGCCGAACACCCTCGGCTGGCGCACGAGTTCATCAACTACTGGATCTCGTTCCGTCACGCGATGGACAACTTCTCCTGGAACGGCTACCAGCCGCCGCAGACCCAAGCGGACGTGAACGAGCTCACGAAGACACAGGGCCTGTACTCGAAGCAGTCTTCGAGCTGGGCGGCGCCGACTCCCTACGTGGGACCGTGGATGCCTGATGCGGTTGTGCGGGAGACCGACTTCCCGATCGGGTATCGCGAAGGTCCCCTCCCCGCAGACGTCGACGACCACTGGCACGAGATCTGGTCCGAGTTCACCGCCGGTGTCGGTTCCTAGCGAGCCCGGACCCGTTCGTCGTCGACGCCGGCGCGGAGCGCCGGCAGACGGCGACGAGAGGGTCCATTACTCGCGCTGGTTCTGGCCCTCGTTCACGATCCCCGCGACGATATGGCTCGCGATATTGTTCATCCTCCCGCTGTACACGGTCATCTCGATCGCCTTCGGCACCGTTGATCCGATCTTCCGCGGGCCGTTGCCCGTCTACGAGCCGTGGTGGTGGAGCGGAGAGCAGTTCGGCAAGGTCCTCAACGACTCGTTCGGGTTCTACCGCATCGTCTACGTCCACACGTTCGAATACGTGGTCCTCGCGAGCGCGATCTGTCTCGTGCTGGCGTACACGGTTGCGTACTACGTGGCCCGTTACGGAGGGAAGCGGAAGACGCTCCTCCTGCTGCTCCTCGTCGCGCCGTTCTTCATCAGCTACCTGATGCGGATGCTGGCCTGGATCAACCTGCTCGACACCGAGGGATACGTCAACAAGATCCTGACGTTCCTCCACATCACGCCCCATCCGGTGGATTGGCTGGGTGGGCGGCCCTCGACCGTGATCATGGGGCTGGTGTACGGGTACATCCCGTACATGATCCTGCCGTTGTACGCGTTCCTCGACCGGATCGACGTCAACCTCCTCGAGGCAGGCCGGGACCTCGGAGCCGGGCCGGCCAGGACCTTCCTGCGAGTCACGCTGCCGCTCTCCCGTCCCGGCATCTTGGCGGCCCTGGTGATCGTCTCGCTCCCGATGTTCGGCGATTACTACACGCAGAACCTCCTGTCCGGTTCACCCAAGACCACGATGCTCGGCAACCTGATCGACGATGCCGTGGGCTCCACGGGCCAGGGACCGAAGGCGGCCGTCTTCGTGATCATCCTGATGGTCCTGGTCCTCATCCCGATGCTCTACTACATGCGGAGCACGTCGCGATCCTTGGCGGTCCGATGAGCGAAGGCATGCTCACCAGGTCCCGGCAACAGGCGCTGCCGCAGCAGCGAGGCGGGTTCGTCCGCCGATGGGCTCGGAATCCATGGCGCAAGCCGACCATCCTCGCGACGATCACGTGGGGGTACCTCACCTGGTCGCTGTTGCCCCTCGTGATCGCGATCGCCGTCTCGTTCAACGCGAGCAGATCGAGCAGCATCGTCCACCCGTTCAGCTTCCAGTGGTGGTGGAGCGATCCGTCGGACTCGCTCCTGCACGACCCGGAGCTGCACTCCGCCGTGGTCCAGAGCTTGAAGCTCTCGCTGGTCACGATGGCGATCGCGGTCCCGCTGGGCGTCGCCTTCGCTCTCGGGATCGATCGTTGGCGTGGGCGCCTCGCGACGGGAGCCAACTTCGTCGTGTTGCTGTCCTTCGTGATGCCCGAGATCATCCTGGGACTCTCATTGTTCTTCGTCTTCTCCTTCCTGCTGAAGTTCGTCGCGCTCGGATCCACCGCGCAGATCCTGGGGCTCGTGACCTTCCAGCTCTCGTATCCCGTGATCATCGTCCGGGCCCGATTGTTGACGATCAGCAAGGAGTACGAAGAGGCGGCGATGGACCTCGGCGCGACGCCGAAGCAGTCGATCCGTGCGGTACTGCTCCCGATGCTCTATCCCGCGATCATCGCGAGCGCTGCGATCGTCTTCGCCGACACCATCGACGATTTCGTCACGGTCCGGTACCTGTCGGGCCCAGTCAGCAGCGAGCCGCTCTCGGTGAAGATCTACAACGCGGCGCGCGCCCAACCGACACCAGCCGTGAACGCCGCCGCGACCTTCATGCTCGCCTCCACGATCGTGGTGGGGTTCGTCGCGTATCTGCTATACCGAGCGTTCACGAAGGGACAGCGCACGGGCGGCGTCGGCGACTTCGCGACGCAGCTCTGAGCGACCGGCTCAGCTGCTGGCGACGTCCAGCTCGGCCGCGGCGAGGACGGCCGTCCCCCCACCGGGAAGCACCCGGAACGCGTCGACCGGGAGAT
>WNGD01003042.1_pt1 | contig 17297 bp, 11 predicted proteins | sample 5400671 | NCBI WGS metagenome assembly WNGD01 (sample SAMN13153369, study PRJNA577476) | soil metagenome | isolation source: 40 cm soil or saprolite under grassland replicate 2 | place: USA:California | collected 2016-06-15
GCTACATCGCGCTGCAGTTGCACTCGGGCGGAGAGGGAAATATGCGATTCAAGGACATCTACATTCGCGACCTTTCAAACCGCTGAGTATTCGAACAAAAGACTTGCCACGAATTTCACGAATTACACGAAAACAGCGTGGCGGATGATCTGCTCAGAAAGCCTCTCGCACAGACCACGAGCGAGTGAAAAGGATTCGTCTAATTCGTGAAATTCGTGGCAAGTCTTTTGTTACTTGTAGGTCACCCAGAGCGGCGAAGACCAGGCGATCTGTCCGTCCTTTTGGCGCAAGCGGACATAATAGTAGCTCTGCCCAGCCTGAGTTTCCGTATCGGTAAAAACAAACTCCGCCTCCGGCAGGTCGGGTTGCCGGCTGTAGACGAAACGGTTGTCCTTGATTACCTGAATATCTTTTATTGGGCGCGTGCCAATGACCTTCACCCTGAGCCGGGGAGTTCCCGAAGCTGTGAACGCGTCGCCCTGAAGATATTCCCCTTCACCATCCTGCATCCGCACGTCGAGGATTATGTTGTCCGTAGCGGCGTACACATGCCGCCGGCGCATGGCGTCCATCAGCCCTTCGCGGCTCCCCTCCTCCGAAATGACGCAGCTGTAAGAGATGTGTGTGGAGATGTGGTCCGAGCTGGCCTGGACTCCGAGCTTGTATCCTTTGGCCCAGGCGTTCCATACGAAGCCCTCGGGTTTGAAGCCGCCCTGATGCGTCGCGGGATTGTCCTTCGTGGGGGCTTTCGGCGCGCCCTCATATTCAGCCGAAGTGCGCATTCCCTGATAGATTTCCACCAGCGGCTCCAGCTCAGGATCGTTATCGCGCCAGTCCGTACCCATGTTCGTATGAGACGTGTGGCTGAAGGCGATCCCCCGGTTACGACGCAAGTACGGATACAGGACGCTGCCGCTGTTCACTTTCACCTTCCCCTGCTGCGCCTGCTCCCCGTCGGCGACAGGGAGTGTGCGTACGCCGCGTTGCGCGAAGGCGACATTGCGATGGCCGTTGGGATAATTCAGGCTGCGCTCGTAACCGAAGAGAGTCGTGAGCCGGCCGGGGACGTGGAAGAGGTCCATTGCCTTCTCTATGCGCCACCATGAATACTCCTGATCGTAGCCAGAGTTGTGATCGGTGACCATGGCGTAATCCATGCGCGCTGCGTCCAGCGCATAACGCAACAGGTCCATGACCGAACCATCGCCGGCGCCGTCGGCAGAGATGTCGGTATGCCGGTGCATGTCGCCGCGATAGATATGATAAGTCTTGCCGCCGGCGCGAAGTTCGTACCCGCGTATCGTTTGCACCTCGGTCTCTTCCTCGGGATGTACAGGCGCCACAGACGCCATCTCCGGCCGCAAGAGAATGAGATCCCCCGCCGATCGTTGTGGACCGGCCTCGATTGCAGAAGTATCGAGCGCGGCGGCATAAATCTCGTAATTCTGCGGTACCGCGCCGAACCCCTGCAGAGTGCCGGGGGTAAGATTGGCAGATGCCGGCGGGGCCTTTGACGGGTTCGCGAATAGCCGTCCATCGGTGGGCCAGGCGCACCAGATTTTTCCGTCGGGAGCCGGCGCCGCGCCCGCGCGCACGTAGTTAGCTCCCACGCTGTTTCCAAAAGGGATCACCGGGAGCCACTCACCGCCTGAATTGGCGGTCAGGAATACATTCCAGCGACCTCCGGAGGCCCAGACGTCCGCCGTCTCCGTGCGCGCGAAAGAGCGAATCCGCAAGAGAGCGCAAATCCTGCCGGAAGCGTCGCTGAACAACCGAGGCATCTGAACGTACTGGCGCAAGACGGCGGGGACCGCTTCCATCAGTTCACCCGACGTGGTTTTCAGCAGCTTGTTTTCGAGCACGGCGACGCGCGCCGTTCGCGAACGATACAGAGGATTTCCCGCGCGCTGCCATGGGACCGACGTGGCCAGGTAGCCATAGTCCTTTCCCCAGTTGACTTCGGATTCTTCCCAGGCAACCCACACCCGGTTCTGCGCGTCGGTCGTCACGGACGCCCGCGCGTGATACCGCGCCGAATCCGTGATGCGCACCAATTCTCCCGGCCGGCCGTTGAGAACGCTGCGCAGCAGAATGTTGTAGCTTCCCTGCTCGTAACTGTCCCATGCGACCCAGATCCTGCCGGTTCCGTCGATTGCGACAGAAGGCTCCCAGTCATTCGCGACGCTCTCGCTGATCCTGACTTCCTCGGACCAACGCTCTCCGTCAAAGGTTTTCAGATAAATGTCCGACTGACCCGAGCGAAAGCTCATCCAGACGAGAGCGAGTCTGCCGTTGCCGTCACTCGCCAGATCATGAAAGATATCCGGCCCCGGATTGTTGGAGAGTCGCACCCTGGGCGATTCCCTTCCCCCTTCGATCGAGCGAGCCTGCAATTCCCAGTTTCCGTCCTCTTGCTGCGACCAGACTACCCAGAGCCGGCCCTTCCCATCCTCAGCCAGCGCGGTGCGAAAAAAATCGCCCCCCTCCGGCGTGACTCGCACCGGTTCGGACCAGCTGTTGTGGCTGAGCGAGCGCAGAAAGATTTCATCCCGCAGGTTTTTGTACCCGATCCACGCAACCCAGACTCTTCCGTCGCGCCCGACGGTCACAGAAACGTGATCATCTTCCCATTCGGGTGTCGTCAGGAGCTCTCCGACCGGCTGTCTCTCGACGAGCACCGCGCCGCCGAGAAAACGAAGCGGTTTGCCGTACATCAGGTCTTTTAGAGCGAAGCTGAAATCTCCACCTTTCGTACTGATATGCACTTGCAAGCTGTCGGGCGCATCTACGACGGCTTCCACTCCAACGGGAATGACTGCGCGAGGCTCCACCAGCGGCGGCGTCGCAGGATTGGGTGCCCTGTTGGTCACTGGCGGGGTGCTGAAGGCGCGCCAGCTGTCGCCTTCCACTCGGTCCTGGCCTGCGAATTGCCATCCTTCCAGGCGAACCAGGCGTCCGCCCGAAAGTGTCATTCGCCCGCTCCAATCCCTTGGGTCTTCGTCCCCGATGCCTAACGTCACCCGGAATGCCACGCCGGAAATATTTTGTGGCGCCGAAGCCGTGTTGGATCCTGTGCCCGGCGTTTTGCGGGCCCATAAAAGCGCAAGACAGAGAACTCCAAGCGTGAAGAAAAATGTCCGCGTCCTTGGTTTCATGAGCTTTTCCGAGCGAACATACTCGCCTCCCAACCGGAATTTCAACTATTTCCATCTTCGTCAGATGAGAAAATCTATCCACAAATGCTCCCTCAATTTTGTTGGCCGCGGCCAAAATCTCCTTAGTCATCCTTCGCGTCTTGGCGGTGAACGCTGCTTTCACCACAAAGAAGGCGCAAGGAATCGCAAAGAATTTCCCTCAGCGGCAGTCCTTCGGGTGACGATTAGTGGAGTTGGCGTGACCACGACTCCAGGAAGCAGGGGGATCCACGATCGCGCCTCGATCCGAACGCGTCTAATTGGAGTATCCACAGTGGCCAAGTTGACGCGACGCGGGCGAGATCGACTCCTTTCCGCATGTGCGGCTTCAGGTGGAGTGCGGGATCCGTTTACCTATGAAAAAATTGCACTTGGGTTTCGGCCTATTCCTGCTGCCCATTGTGGGGCTTTCTTGCGAGTTCCGGTCCAGGCGCGAACCTGGAAGCAAGCTTCCGGCGAGGTTTTCGTCGCCAGCCAGGCCTGGAGCCGCAGGAGCGCATCGCTGTCCTGACCTATCTGAAATACCAGGACGGCATCACCCCAGCCGACATGCGCCGGCTGCGCCGAAAAAATTTGATTCCCACTTCTAGTTACACCCCTTGGATGCTCGAGCTTGCATTGCGTGAAGGCAACGCCTACAATTCGAGCATGCAATATACGCTGAGGAATATTCCTGAAGCCCTTGATGCCGCTCTCAGGGAAAGGTCAAGAGTCTCGGGTAGGAGTCTCAACGAGGTTGCCGTTGAGGCTCTGGGTCGAGGACTTGGTCTCTCGCAGGAGGCTCTGCGTCACCGCGACCTCAAGGATCTTGCCGGAACATGGAGGAACGATCCGGCTTTTGACCGCGCCATTGTGGATCAGCATGCGATCGACGACGAGCTCTGGAAGTGAGGCTGGCACTCGACACGAACCGCTACACCGATTTCTGCCGGGGCGATGAACGCGCCGTCGAAGTGCTCGAAACCGCCGAGGCGATATATGTCCCGTTCGTCGTTCTCGGGGAGCTACGTGCAGGTTTTGCGGTTGGAAAGCAGGGTGCGCGCAACGAGCGCGTTCTGCGGCAGTTCCTTTTGAAGCCCGGTGTTCGAGTCCTCTACGCAGACGATCAGACCACCCAGCAGTACGCACTCGTCTACCGCCAGTTGCGGTCGCAGGGTACGCCCATTCCCACCAACGACATGTGGGTCGCGGCGCTTGTCCTGCAGCACAATCTCGCTCTTTTCGCCCGCGACCGTCACTTCGACCATCTGCCGCAGATCGTCCGGGCGGATTGAGAGGGAGCGGAACGGGACCCGCGGCGGTGCGCCTGTTGATGCGAAAAATTACACCCCGGCACAGGAGCCGACTCGATGGGAGAGATCGTCGTGGACCTGAAACTCGATTTTGTTTCAGAAGCTGACCGCAGCCGATTTTCCAGTGCCATTGAGAGCTTCGGGCATGTCCTCCGCGTTGATGGCCGCCGGGCGACAATTTGGCGCTTGTTCGGGCGCGCGATCGCCCGTCTCGTCGAGGCGGTTTGAGTGCAGGTCGGGCGAATTTCGCGCCGAGCGAGCACACCAAGCCCGTAGCAAGACGGTCTCATACCGCCCGCGGCGCTCCTGGACACGCCGAGAGGCTGAAAAGAGCGGCTACTGGCCCGAGGGCCGTTACTCATTCCTCGAAGGGGAAGGCGGGGCCAAGCTTCTTGGAAATGCGGTCCCGGATCCAGTGACTGTCCCACCACTCGACGGGATTGACGGGCAGGCCATGAAGCAGAATCGTGAAATGCAGGTGGTCGCCTCCCGCCAGCCCGGTCTCGCCCGAGAGGCCCAGAGTGTCTCCCGTCCTGACCGACTGCCCCTGTGAAACGCTCACCGAGGCAAGGTGCCCGTAGAGGGTCATGAGCCCAAAGCCGTGGTCGAGAACAACGGCGTTGCCATATATGCCGAAATACTTGGCCAGCGCCACGATGCCGTCATTTTCTGCCGGAACCGGCGTCCTGCGCGTGGCCGCCAGGTCGAAGCCCAGATGGTCTTGATGATCGATTTTCCGGCCTTTGTACATGTAGGTTCGGCGATCAGCAAATGCCGACATGACCTTGGCGTTTATCAGCGGCTGGAAGGCCTTGCGCCACAGGAACTCGGGGCGCGAATGCTTGCTCAATTCCCTGAGGGTTGCGGCATTTTGCCGGCGCAATTCGTTGTTGATTGCCACGTAGTTATCCAACGGGTTCCCGCGATCGCGAAAATCGGGAGTCTGGGACATGATCTCCGGCACCACTTTGTTCAGAAAATCGTCCTTTACTTCGATGGTGTCCGCTTTGAATGGCTTCGGAAAGAACTTTTCAATGAAGGAAGCCTGGGCCTCATTGCCTGCATCGTCAGCCGTCACAAGCCGCGCCTCGGGAGCGCCTACGTCATACGGGATAGCAAACAAAGCAAAACGGTCCTGTTTTCCGCCGCCCGGGAGCTGATATCCGGGAAACCACCATTCGCCAACACGCACGCCGTCGCGGACGGACGATTCGCCTATGCGATACACAACGACTTCACAGCCGCCCTGAGCAACGTAAACCTGCGTCGAATTCACCTGGAGCGGGGGAGGCAGCAGTCTCACCGGCATGATCAATTCCTTAACGACGGGATCCGGGCGCCGCAACCAGCCCGGCACCCTGGCCGCCGTGACGCGGACAACCGCCTCCCCCGCTTTCAGACCGGAGATCGTATCGCGGCCTACTTCCACAGAGAATTCGTCTCGTGGATCTCGTTCTCCCCAAAACGAGAGAGCCCCGCGGTAGGTGTACGTCTTCTCGGCCAGGACCTCAACACGGTCTCCCTGCGCAAACTCCACCTTCACGCGACTCAACCCCCGGACGGGCTCTTCCGCGACAACTCTTATGGCAGTCCTCTTTCCGATAGCCGGAAGAGAGGATGTGAGCGTGACCGAGGGGGGAGGGCCCGCGCGAAACGCAAACAGCCCAAGCACAGCAAGCGAGACAAGAGCCAGCAGCAGGAGAAACACCTTCGGGGCGCCACGAGGACGATCATGATTCATTTCAATTCCTTTCGGGCTTTTTCGCCTTACCTCAATCCGCCAGTGGAAGAGGGCAAATAAGAATTCACACGTCCTCTTTCACCACGGAGTACACCGAAAACACGAGATGCACAAAGAACGCCTTTGTACTACTAAGCCGAAAATCCATTGCCGCTTGGAAAGAAGTTTTCCCCCCGGGTTTTCCTGGGAGCGCAGGCATCCTGCGTGCACGGGGTTTTTCCATACACAAAGCACGCAGGATGCGTGCGCTCCCAGGAAGCGTCCTCACCCTTCTGCCTCTCTGCGGTGAGGTTCTTGGTTGCGGCTGGCCTGCTCTGCCAATCTTGGCGTCCTCCGTCTTTCCGTGGTCGGGTGAATTCTCCATTCCCACTACCCCCAATAACAGGGAAGCGGTGAAAAAATCACCCACGCCTCGCCCGGAGTTCAAAGCTTTGGTTTGCAGCCTGAAGGCTGAACTCCAAGCACTGACGCATTGTCGGCCACGACATGTGTCGCGAGGGTTATGATATTATGAACGCCATGAAAACTAGACACCTGAGTTTCGCGGTGTTCTTGCTTGCGGCCCGCGCGATGCCTTTATCGAGCGGAGACTACCAGGCCAAGACGGTAGCCGTACAGCCGGTGGAGTCGTATCCCGCGCGTGTCACGGTTGAACAGGTGACTGTTGCGGTGGATCCCTATGCCAACGACGGAAAATCCCGCACCGCATTCGATGTCAAGGACCTGAATTCCAAAGGGTATTTCCCGGCCCATGTGATAATCAAGAACGCGTCGGGAAACCACCTTGCTCTGAGAACGCGTAATATCGTCCTCGTTTCACCCAAGGGCCAGGAGTATTACACGACACCGGCTACACTCGTCGTACAGGATGTGGTCGGGAGCACTTCCACAAAATCAGGCTCTCCGCTCCTCGATTTTACAAGCAAGGAGCTTACGAACCTTTCAATCGAACCTGGAACCGTGGTCAACGGGTTTGTTTTCTTTTACACCCCGGAGCCGAAGAAGAACCTGTTCGCCGGCAGCAAGCTGCACATCCCTTCGATCCGCGATGAGACCGCGCAGAAGGATCTGGGCCCCTTTGATGTATCCCTGGACCCGGCACTTCCCGCGGCCGAAATCCGAAAGAAATAGTCCAGTCGTTTGAAACCGCCGATGAACGCGGATGCACGCCGATGTCGGCGCCGCTCATCGGCGTGCATCGGCGGTTCCACTATCTCGGTGGTATGAAGCTCCCCTGCTAGTAATAAGCCAGGTATCTTTCCAGCTCCCAAGGATGTACCTGACCGATATACTCCTGCCATTCAGACCGTTTGGCCTCGATGATATGGTTTGAAATATGCGGGCCGAGAGCGCTCTGGAGAAATTTGTCTTTTTCAAAAGCGCGGATGGCTTCGCTGAGATCGCCGGGAAGATTCTGGACCCTCAGGCGGCTGCGTTCCCGCTGGCTCATCGTGTATATGTCTTTGTTGACCGGGGCGCCGGGAGATGATTTCACCCGGATGCCCTCGAGCCCCGAGCGGAGAATCGCCGCAAGGCAAAGGTAAGGGTTACACGCCGGATCCGGCAGGCGAAACTCGCACAATGTGCCTTCTCCCCTTCGAGAAGAGAGCCGAATGAGAGGACTGCGATTCATCTCCGACCAGGCCACGTGGGTGGGAGCCTCATAATTGGGAACGAGACGCTTGTACGAGTTGACCAGAGGATTGGTAATGACGGCCATTCCGCGGGCGTGTTCGAGAAGCCCGGCGATGTAGCTCAGTCCCAGGTCGCTCAGCCGGTATTTGGCCTTCGGATCGTAAAAGGCATTCTTGCCGCTCTTGTAGAGGGCCTGATAGACGTGCATCCCCGACCCGTTCTGTCCGAACAGAGGTTTGGGCATGAAGGTGGCATGAAGGCCGTGATCGAGCGCAATCTTCCTGACAAGAAAGCGGCAGGTGCTGATGGTGTCCGCAGCCGCTACCGCATCTTCGAGCTTGAAGTCGATTTCGTGCTGGCCGGGGGCCACCTCGTGATGAGCGGCCTCGACTTGAAACCCCATGCGCTCGAGCGTGCTGACCATATCCCTGCGCGCCTCTTCCCCGCGATCCACCGGAGCCAGGTCAAAGTAACCGCCGACATCGTGGGTGATGCGGGTTGCCTGCCCGTCGGCCCCGCGCAGAAACAGAAAAAACTCCACCTCCAGACCCGCAAGAAACTTGAATCCCTTCTGTGCCGCTTCCTGGACCACATTTTTGAGCACTGTCCTCGGACAACCCGCGAAAGACGAGCCGTCAGGCAGGCGGACATCGCAAATCATACGTGCGACTTTTCCCCTTCGGTCCTCCCAGGGAAAGACGCGGAAAGTAGCGGGGTCCGGCATGAGCAGCATGTCGGATTCCTCCACGCGAAAGAAACCATCGATGGAGGACCCGTCGAACACGACCTGACCGTCCAGTGCTCGCTTGAATTGATGCTCGGGAACCTCGACGTTTTTGATTGAACCCTGAATATCAGTGAATTGGAGTCGCAGAAAACGCACGCGTTCCTGTTTAGCCAGTTCCAGCGCGTGCTGCGTGTCCGTCGGCTCCGCCATTCCGTATCTCCCGTCGAGGCCTTCTCACCACAAAATGACAAATGGCAGTTCGTTGTCCGGATTCTGACTGCTATTTGTCATTGGTCATTTGTCATTTCTGAAGACCTCTACCCATAGAAGTACTTTTCCACGAGGGCCCGCACCTTGCCCGCGTGATCTTCCCAGGTTGCCAGAAACTCCTTTGCGATGGCAGCCGGCGAGCCTGGTGTAAAACCCAGACTCCTTGCGAGCCCGGCAATCAGCGGGGATTCCCGTGAGATCTCTCGCGATGTCCACTCTTCCATCAGCTGGTAGTGATTTTCGACATGTCTTTGAAAGCGGTGGGCGGCGAGCAGAACCCGGCCTTCATCTTCCGAAACGGCGCCCACCGCCGCAAGCGCCGGAATTGCATCGCTCACCACGGGTGTTCTGACCGGCGGGTTGTCCCGGCCGTGGACGAGCTGGAGGAATTGAACGAGGAACTCCAGATCGGCGATCCCGCCTTTCCCGTACTTGAAATCCAGATGAGTGGTGCTTTCCCGGCTCTTCTCGCTCTCGATGCGCCTCTTCAAATGACGAATCGCGTCGAGCGCCCCGTCATTCCAGGGAAAGCCATACGCCACGTCGACCAAGACCTCATTCCACCGTCGCGCAGCCGCGTCGTCTTCACCCAGCATTCTTGACCGGACCAGAGCCATACGTTCCCAGGGCTGCATGAAATGACACGCATATTCCATGAAACCAGCCCACGACCGGGCCAGTAACCCTGAAGCTCCTTCGGGCCGGAGTCGCAGGTCCACCTGATAGGCGCTCCCTTCCGATGTTATCCCTGCGAGAAGGTACAGGACCTTTTCCACGACCTCATCCTGAACTTGCTGCAATTGGGCGCGGACCTCCGCCGCAGCGTCCCCTTCCGGTCCGTTGTAGAAGAACATCAGATCGAGGTCGGAAGCATAGTGGAGGCGTGTGCTGCCAAACTTGCCCAGCGCCACAACGTGCAGGACGCCCCCAAAGTCGCGATACCCGGATTGCGCCAGCGCCACGGCCTCGTGGACGCAAGCCTCTGCCAGGTCGCTCAGCTCGCGGCTGATCTCGAGAGGATCCGCGAGCCTGGCAAGATCTCGATAGGCGATGCGTATCATTTCCCGTTGCCGAAACTTCCTGAGGAAGTCCTCCTTCCTCTCGCCGGCCGGCCATCGGGCAAGGCGTTCCTGAAGCTCTTCAGACATATCGCGCAGGCTGCGCCCTTCGAGAATATGCAGACCCGCAGCGAGGGTATCGAAATATTCCGGATGCCGTGTGAGAACCTGATGGCACAGATCGCTGAAGGCCAGGAGGTTCGCTAGGCGGGCCAGGTGCGGGCGACGGGAAGCCAGCGTGCGCAGAAACGAAACGCGGTTGCCGCTGGCGGCCGCAAAACTCTCCAGGCGATGCAGGGCCTGGTCCGGATCGAGCGAATCACGCAACACCTCCAGCAACGTAAAGGCGAACCCGAGGAACGCCCGCCGCTCGCCCGGAGGCAATATCCGGCCCGCCGGGCCCAGCGCCAGCAGACGGATGTTCTGCCAGGCTTTGTCGATGTCCTGGAACCCGTACTGAGAAAGGAGCTCGCGGATCCTCCGTCGCGGAGTGCGCTCGCTCAATAGCTGCGCGAGCTCTTCTTCCCTTTCCTTCAAATGCAGATATCCGGGAGTGAGATATATCCTCTCCAGGATTGCGCGCACGCGAGAGAGATGCCCGCGCAGCGCCGCTTCGAAGCGGGCGACGGGAGCGCTTTGATTGAAACCAAGCCCCGTGGCCAGAAGGGCAAGCTCTCCCGCTTCCTCCGGAAGCACCGCGCGAGGCGTGAGCCCCCTGAGTTGCAGCCGATGCTCCGCGATCCGGAGGAACCGGTACGCCAGGGAAAGATGCGATCCTTCCCCTTCGAGCAGGAAGCGCGCGCGCCCGAGTCTTTCGATCGCATCCAGTGTTGCCCTGACGCGGACCTCCGGGTGATCCCTGCCGGCGATCAATTGGAGAAACTGCACGTAGAATTCGATGTCGCGAATTCCGCCCGGCCCTTGTTTCAGGTGGATCCTTCCGCGATCCTGCGCGTATTCCTTCTCCGCACGGTGTTTGACCCGCTTGATTTCCTCGAGAGACGAGTCATCCATCTGCCGGGCAAAAGTAAAATCTGCGGCGAAGTCACTGAAGCGGCGCCCGAGGTCCTTGGACCCGGCGACAAACCGCGCCTTTATGAGCGCCTGGCGCTCCCAGGCTTCACCCCAGGACTCGTAGTAAGTGACGAGGCTTGCCAATGACGGAACCAGCGGCCCGGTCTCGCCGTAAGGCCGCAGGCGCATGTCCACGCGATACAGGAATCCGTCGGGGCCGGCCTGCGACAGGAGCTGGATAAGACGTTCTCCCAGACGCGTAAAAAATCGGAGATCCTGCTCGTCCCCCGACGCTTCACGCAAGAAGAGCAGATCGACGTCGGAGCTGTAGTTCAGCTCCCCGCCTCCCAGCTTGCCGAAGGCAAAGATCGCAAAACCGGAGGGCTCGGGGCCGTTCTCCAGACGCGCCGGCTGTTGCTGTTCCGTGAGCTGGGACCAACAGTACGAGAGGGTCCAGGAAATCACACAGTCTGCCAGCCAAGACAGTCGCTCGATTGTCTGCTCCAGGGAATCCAGTCCGGCGACGTCGCGGTAAGAAATCTCGAGGTACTCCCGGCGTCTGAAAGCGCGCAGCTGGTCCATGAGATCTTCGGGCTGGTGGGCTTCAGACGTCAGGGAGGCCCATGCTTTCTCGTAAAATTCACGCTTCGCGCCGCCGTCCCCTTCGGGTGCTTCCACGCGACTCTGGAGCGTGGCTATCCACTCGGGATGGCGCGCCAGGGAATCCAGCATAGGCGGTGAAATGACGAGAAGTTCCGAAAGGTGCTTGAGGAAAACCTGCGTGCAAGCCCCGAGACTCTCGCGGGCCAGCGGAGAGCTCTCGGCCAGGTAGCCGAGCGCGCGCAAAGCGAGCACCGGAGCAAAAGTGTCACCGCATATGGAAGCAAAGCGGTCCGGCACTGCGCCTCACTCCGTGCTCAAACCCCGAAACATTCGAGTCAGGTGCTCCTTCCACTGCGGCAGCTCGTCCTCGGGGATTTGACCGCCGGTGAGGGTGGTCACATAAAAATTGTTCTCGGCCCTGGCGGCCCAGGTTGCAACCTTTGCGGTGTGGATGTGCAATCCGCTGCGGGACAGGGCCCGGGTCATCACGTACAGCAGCCCTTGCAGGTCCCGCGCAATGACGTGCACGATGGTGTGCTCTTCCGACAGATCGTTCCTGAGCTCGAGGCTTTCCAGTAGCACGCCGCCCGGCGGATTTTTGCCCGCACCCTTTAGAAACTGCTCGATGCCGCGCGCGCCGGTCAGAACTTCTCTGAGTGCATTCTGTACACGTTGCGCGCGGTTTTCCGAGAGCTGCATCCCCCCGGACCGAATCCAGAGCGTATCCAGCACTACCGGGGTTTCGCCCTTCATGGTGAAAACCTGGGCTTTGTGAATGTCGGCATTGCAGCCGTAGAGGACGCCGGTCATCTTTGACAGCAAGCCGGGCTGCGGCTCATCGAAGGTACATACCGTCAGCTCGGAGAAGTCGTCTCCGGGCCGGTTGTAGATGTCGAGAACGACCTTCTCCTCCTTGAGGCGGCGCAGCAGTTGGATGTGAAAGGCAATCTCTTCGAGAGGGGTGTTCAATATGTAGCTGGCCGGCATCGAATCGCAATGCTGCCGGATGGCTTCTTCCTCTTCAGGTTTGTCCGCGGCCGCCAGCCTCCGTCGAACCTGCCCGATGCGGTCCTCCAACGCTTCCGTTGCTGGAACTTCCTGGGCTCGCCCCGTGAGATAATCCTGGACCTTCTGGTACAGCTCTTCCAGGTCCCGGTAGTCCATCGACGTCCAGCTCTTTTCCGCCACCGCCCTCGTATCGACATAGGTGAAAACATAGAGATGCCGCAAAGCATCGACCGAGGGGACCTTCTCGGCCACGTCCTGAATCACGCCCGGAGACTTGAGATCCTGCAACCTGCTGGTCCTCACCATCAGGAGATGGTGGCGCACAAGTATCTCGAGCAGTTCTCTCTTGTCGGGCGCGAGCTCCAGCCGCGACGCCGCTTCCGCGGCCAGCTGCATCCCCCTCTCGCTGTGATCCTTGCCCGCGAAGAGCTTTCCCGCATCGTGGATCAGCGCGGCCAGGCACAGAACGTCAAAGTGCGAACATTGATCCAGCAGCTCGGAAAAACGCTGTGACGCCGAGTTCCGGCGCAGCCTCAGATCTTCCAGGTTTTCGATGATCTTGAGGGAGTGCTCCCCGACGGTGTAACGATGAGCCGGATCCGGGGGCACAAAACGCAACACCTCGGAAAAGCGCGGAATGAAACGGTCCAGGTATCCGAACCGGCACAGATCGCGCAGGGTGTGAGCCACATCCCGGCCTTCGCTGAGGATGTTAAGAAAGGCCCAGCTCTCGTCCGGCGACGGGTCGGAAACCTTCTGCGCCTCCGTGCGGTTCTCCTCCAGCGTCTTCATGTCCGCCAGGCCGATAGGGATGGAATAGCGCTGCGAATAATGAAAGAGCCTGGCGACCGAGCCCTGCTCCTTGCCTGATTCCCGCTTCTGCAAATGCAAACACCCTTGCTCCAGCCGGACGCCCCGCAGATCGACCGGACCTTCCAGCGTCCGAAGAATGGCCGAATCCCGGAAACGGGCCAGGATTTCCGCATGCGCGTAGTGCCGCGAAAGCCATTCCTGCGTGGGAATCCCGCCGAGCTCCCGCGCAATGCGATCCTGATAGTTGTTGATCAAGACATCCGAACGCTTGCTCGTAACGAGATGAAGCCAGTTCCGGACCTGCCAGAACCACTCGGCTGCGGCTCGAACCTCAGCGACTCTTCCAGACTGCAGGTAGCCCTTGCTCGCCAGCGCCGGAAACAGGGTGGAGTCTTCGACTCCGAGGAGCAATTTGTAAATCCAGCGGCCCCGATGTAAATCCCGAAGCGAGCCGGGCCCTTCTTTGAGGTTGGGTTCCACCGAATAGAGAGACCTGCCGTTCCTGCTGGAATCGCCCTGAGTTTCAAGAACTAGATCCAAAGGGGAGAGGTTCTGTCGCAGCTGGAACTCCAGCACCTCCGACAGGTGCCCGTCTCCGCAGAGGTGCCGCGCATCCAGCAGCGACGTCTTCGTCGGAAGGTCCCAGGTCGAGACTTCGGACACGGGCCGGTACGAATAACCGACCCGCACTTCACGAAACGAAAGGAAAACGTCCATTACCAGGCGGAACGCCATGTGCACGGCGGCTTCCACCCAGGGGTCCTCTTCTTCAGAAGGAATGAAGGCAATGTCTACGTCGGAGAATGGATTGAGCTCTTTGCGCCCGTAGCCCCCGGTGGCAACGATTGCAAGACCGGAGTGGCGCGTCCTGGGAATTTCCTTGTCGGCGGCGCGGCAGGAGGCTTTGTAGATCTCTTCCACCACGCTGTCGACGAGGTCCGCATGCGCCCGCAACAACTCGCAACAAGGCGCCGTGCGGGCTCCCGAGTGGAACAGCTCAGACCGGCCATCCCGAAACTTTCTGCGGAGCCGGCCTATCTCATTTTGCATGCGCGCCTCTTTGCGCCTTCGCGTCTCAGAGGTAAAAGCGGCGCCCTATTCACCACGAAGACGCGAAGGCGCGAAGAATCACGAAGCGTTATACACGCGGTCTCTAGATGTCGAAGTAGAGGAAGTATTCATAGGGATGCGGGCGCAGCCGCACGGGATCCACTTCATGCTCTCTCTTGTAGTGAATCCACGTGTCAATCACATCCTTGGTGAATACATCCCCTTTCAAAAGAAAGTCGTGGTCCCTTTCCAGAGCTTCCAGAACCTGCTCAAGCGAAGAGGGTGTCGACTTGACCAGCGCTTTCTCCTCCGGAGGCAGGTCGTACAGGTTTTTGTCGACCGGATCACCCGGATCGATCTTGTTCTGGATGCCGTCCAGCCCGGCCATCAGCAGGGCCGCGAAGGTCAGGTAAGGGTTGCAAGACGGATCGGGGCAGCGAAATTCGAGGCGCTTGGCCCCAGGGCTCTTGGAGTACATCGGAATTCGGACCGCAGCGCTCCGGTTCCGCTGTGAATAAACCAGGTTGACCGGAGCCTCGAACCCGGGCACGAGCCGGCGATAGCTGTTCGTGCTGGGAGCGGCAAAGGCCAGCAGCGCGGGCGCATGCTTCAGCAAACCGCCAGTGTAAAAACGGGCCATCTGGCTGATCCCCGCGTAACCGCGCTCGTCATAGAACAGGTTCGTTGTCTTCTTCCAGATCGACTGATGCACGTGCATACCGGAACCGTTGTCCTGGAATATGGGCTTGGGCATGAAGCTGGCCACGAGGCCCGCTTTCCTGGCCAGATTCTTCAGAACGTACTTGAAGGTCATCAGCTTGTCCGCCATGCGGGTCAGCGTGTCGTACTTCATGTCGATTTCCCCCTGCCCCGCCGTGCCGACTTCGTGGTGGTGCACTTCGCCCTCGATTCCCACTTTCTCCATCATCAGCATGATGTTGCTGCGCAAATCCTGGAAGGTGTCCATGGGGGGGACTGGGAAGTATCCCTCCTTGTGGCGAGGCCGGTAGCCGAGGTTCGGCTTTTCATCCCTGCCCGAGTTCCAGATTCCTTCCCGGGAGTCTATGTAGTAATACCCGTAGTTGACACCCTGATCGAAGCGGATGTCATTGAAGATATAGAACTCCGCTTCAGGCCCCCAGTACGAGACATCGCCCATCCCTGTCGAGATCAGATATTTCTCGGCCTTTTGCGCCACGTAGCGCGGGTCCCGGCTAAAGGGCTCCAAGGTGAGCGGGTCGCGAATATTGCACGTGAGGCTCAACGTCGGCACTTCAAGCATGTAATCGATGAAGGCGCTGTCCGGATCGGGAAAGACGAGCATGTCGCTCTCCTGAATCTCGGCGAACCCGCGTATGCTCGATCCGTCAAAGCCGATTCCATCGTCAAAGAGCGATTCAGTGAGACGATGAGCCGGAATGGAGTAGTGCTGCCATATGCCCGGCAAGTCGATAAATTTGAAATCGATCATCTTGATATTGTTTTCTTTGGCAAGTTTGACCACGTCACTGGGCTTCAAGGCCATGCCTCTCTCTCCTTTTGGTTATATTCTTCCCTCTGTTACCGCGCCGAAAATCCTTCGCAAGCTGGCAAGGATTTTCCATGAAATGACAGATGGCAAATGAACAATGACAAATAGAAATCAGAAGTCCAGACAACGAACTGCGATTTGTCATTTTTCATTGGTCATTTGTCATTTGCCAAACTTCCCTCCGCGAACTCTGCATCTCTACGGTGAGATTTTTTGGTTGCGGCTATGCCGCGCCAGGTTTGTCTGTCTTCATCTGTGGTTTCGTTCATACTAAGCTTGCAACAACGCTACAGCGAATCCTCACCGCGTTCGCCGGTTCGCACGCGCACGGAATCCTCGAGCGGAAGCACAAAAATCTTGCCGTCTCCGATCTCGCCCGTGTACGCAGATTTCCGGATAGCCTGGACGACCTCCTCACACTGATCATCAAGAACGGCTACCTCGATCTTGATTTTGGAAAGGAGGTCGATGCTGTACTCCGATCCGCGATAGCGCTCCACCTGTCCCTTCTGGCGACCCGCACCGCGCACATCTGTGACCGTCATGCCAACGACACCTACATCCGCGAGTGCCTCCTTCACATCCTGCAGCCGGTGAGGCCGTATAATTGCAAAGATCAGTTTCATAGTTTTTCATCCGTTCTTGAAGGGGGAGCGACGCCGGCCCCGAGCACCGGCCAAAAGACGCGCACACTATATGCGCCTGCACCGAGGATGTCAATAGCGACGACGCCCAGATTTTGCAAGTTTTGCATATTTCCATAAGCGAAGTGACAGGATCTTGGGAAAAAACTGCGGTTGAGACACTGGAATTGTCGAATTGGCGTATATTTCCCACCGTTCGTGCAAAACCGGTACGTCAAGAACGGCTATGACCAGCAGAAGTTGTGATCCGTCGCAGGGCTTGTTCAAGCTTTAGCTTGCAGCCTAAAAGGCTGAACTCCAAAGAGGCAGGCTAAAAGCCTGAACTCCGAACCTCGTTGGAGGAATCGCCGGCGCGCGCGTCTTCAAACTTCGTCATGCTTCAACGAGAGGTTTGCGAGCGCGGTCGCGGAATTCATGGCAGGCAGGAGAGGCCGGTGTCAGAGCGAAACCACGTTTCGCGCATCGAAGATGCTGATTGTGCGCGCAGAAACAACACCAGGGATTGACGATTTACGAATGACGATTGACGATTGAAGGATCTGGCGGCTCATTCGATTTCATTCGTCAATCGTCAGTCGTCAATCATCAATACTTTGGCACGGCCGGGTCGACCTTGTCAGCCCAACCGAGAATCCCGCCCTTGAGATTCTTTATCTTCTGGAACCCCGACTTTCTGAGAAGGTCCACGGCCTTTCCGCTTCGGACACCGGACCGGCA
>WNGD01009566.1_pt1 | contig 17294 bp, 16 predicted proteins | sample 5400671 | NCBI WGS metagenome assembly WNGD01 (sample SAMN13153369, study PRJNA577476) | soil metagenome | isolation source: 40 cm soil or saprolite under grassland replicate 2 | place: USA:California | collected 2016-06-15
AATATTATCCTCTGCGCACGCTTGCAGAAAGCGCTCCAGCCGCGCGCTGGAATGCTCCGGGCCCTGGCCTTCGTAGCCGTGCGGGAGCAGAAGCACAATTCCGCTGGGCCGTTGCCATTTCGATTCCGCTGAGACGATGAATTGATCGATGATGGTCTGCGCGCCGTTGGCGAAATCACCGAATTGTGCCTCCCACAGGCAAAGCATCTTCGGATAGTCGAGCGAGTAACCGTAATCGAACCCGAGCACTGCAGCTTCTGAAAGCGGGCTGTTGTAAATGCAGATTCGCGCTTGTTTTTCGGCTAGGTGCATGAGCGGCACGTAGGGTCTACCGGTCTTCGCGTCGTACAGGACCGAGTGCCGAGTGCTGAATGTGCCGCGCGAACTATCCTGACCCGACAATCGGACCGGAATCCCTTCCAGCAGCAGCGATCCGAAGGCGAGGGCCTCGGCGTAATGCCATTCATATGGGCCACCGTCTTCGAAGATTTTGCACTGATGATCGAGCACGATGCGTTTGATCTTCGGCTGAACTTCGAAGTCCTCCGGAATACGGGTAAGGACATCGACGATGGTCTTGAGAGTTTTCTCACTGATCGCAGTCGGCTCAGACTCGCTGGTGTACTCCGGCTGAAAAATCGCCGTTGATTCTCTGAACTTTGCTTTCTCGCTGGCCTTGCGTTTTTCAATGGCTTTGACTTCGTCCCGCGTCATTTCCAGCCGCAAGGCGAACTCGGTTTCCAGCGAGGCTGCGTCGTCTTCGCTCAGTGTTCCGGCTTCGACCAGCTCGCGCCTGTAAAGCTGCGTGACTGACGGGCGTTTCTCGATCTTTGCATAAAGATCAGGCTGGGTGAATGAAGGTTCGTCGCCTTCGTTGTGGCCGTAGCGGCGATAACAATACATGTCGATCACCACGTCGCGCCCGAATTGCTGGCGAAAATCGAATGCCAAATCGCTGACAAATTTCGCCGCCAGCGGATCATCGCCGTTCACATGGAAAATCGGCGCTTCGATCATTTTGGCGACATCGGTTGCATACGAAGATGACCGCGCATCTTTGGGAAGCGTCGTGAAGCCGATTTGATTGTTCACTACGATGTGAATAGTGCCGCCGGTGCTGTAACCGTGTAATTGCGATAGATTCAGTGTCTCGGCCACGATCCCCTGCGCAATGAAAGCTGCGTCGCCGTGCACCAGCAGCGGCAAGACTTTTCGCCGATGCTCGGTATCTCCACGAATTCGTTGTCGCGCGCGCGCTTTGCCTTCGACAATGGGATCGACAGCTTCCAAGTGGCTCGGGTTGGACGAAAGCCGGATCTCGATCTCAGCCCCGGAAGCGAGTCTGCGTACCGAGTGATAACCGAGATGATATTTCACGTCGCCATCGCCGGCGACCAGCTCGGGAATGTAATTCTCGCTGAACTCGGTGAAGATAATCTTGAGCGATTTGCGCAGAAAATTCGCCAGCACGTTCAGTCGGCCGCGATGCGCCATACCCATGCAAATTTCTTCGACGCCGCCGTCCGGGCAGTTGTGCAGGATCGTATCGAGAATCACCATGAGCGACTCCGCGCCCTGAAGCGAAAACCGTTTTTGCCCCACGTAGCGCGTGTGCAAAAAAATCTCGAACGATTCGGCTTCGAGCAGTGCCCGCAACAGCGCCACCTGAACCGCGCGCGGCGTGGAATGCTTGTTCGGACGTGTCTCCAGTCGCTTACGAATCCATTCACGCACCCGCGGGTCCTGGATATGCATGAATTCCGACCCGATCGAGTCGGCATAAATTCTCTCCAGACCGGCAACCAACTCGCGCAACGTCATCGACCGATTGTCGAGGAAGAATTTCGATGAAACGCGAAGTTCCAGATCCGATTCGTTGAAGCCGAACTCGCGCAAGCTCAGCAATGGATTTTGCGGTCGCTTCTCCGCGAGCGGATCGACTCGCGCAATAGTATGACCGAGGGAGCAATACGCGTAAACGAGACCATCGACGCGTGTCTGAAGCGCAGCCTCGCGCGCTTCGGCCTCCGCAACGGCTGCTCCGTCGCGCTGCGGCAGATTTCCCAGCTCGAACCCTTCAAAAAAGGCAGACCACCCCGAATCAACCGACTCAGGATTTTCCTGCCAGCGCCGATAATTCTCCTCGATCAGGTCCAGATTTGCGCGAGCATCAATTGATGTACGCATAGCAAATTTAATCTCCGACGATTACGCCATGCGGCAAGTTGACAGTACAAACGCGGCTTCGTTACTTGCTGCGCACATGACTGCGGCTGAAATCTACGAATCGGTAACAAATGGCGGGGCGAGCGATTTCGCCGAACTCGTCACTGTGCTGAACCGAAATAAACCGTGGTGTTTGATCGGCGGGCTGGCGGTGAATTGCTACGTTGAACCGGTTTACACGGTGGATGTCGATGTTGTTGTGGTCGCAGCGAACCTTGAACAGATTGGACGGGAACTGGAAGCTGCCGGGTTTCGCCTGAAGCGATTCGAGCATTCGATGAATGCCCAGCGCCCGAGCAGTGAACTTAACGTTCAGTTTACTACCGATGCCCGCTACCAAGATTTTCTTGCTAACGCGAGCGAACGCGAAGTTCTTGGCGTCCGCATTCCAGTGGCCAGTCTGGAAGATATTATTCGCGGCAAAGTGTGGGCTTATCAGGACGCGACGCGGCGACTGAGCAAGCGAAAAAAAGACGAGCTCGATTTGATCCGAATTGGAGAAGCGTATCCACAAATGCGAACTCTTATTCCTGAGGAAATCGTCGCACAATTATGAAACTGGTATCCAGCCCTTTGGGGAGCGCGCCGATTATTGCGGTACTGATCCTCGCGCGATCAGCGTCTTGTTTTGCACAAACCGATCCGGCTTCGGAACCGGCAGTCCTCGCTGTCGCGAAAGTTTTACCGGCAGTAGTGAACATCAATACCGAGCGCGTAGTTCGCCGCACGGTGCGTGATCCGTTTGAGGATTTTTACGCGCAATTCTTTGGCTACAACCGCGTCCGGCCACGTGAAATCCGCCAGACTTTGCAAAGTCTCGGCTCCGGTTTCATTATCGATCCAGCCGGTTACATCGTGACCAATCAGCACGTGGTCGAGCGCGCCGCGGACCTGAAAATTCACGTGACCACAAACGACGGCAAAACTTACAACGCCCACTACATTGCCGGCGACGACAAAACTGATCTGGCATTCATCAAAATCGACGCGCAAACCGATTTTCCTTTTATCAGTCTCGATAATATTTCTCCGAACTTGCTCGGTGAGACAGTGATCGTCGTGGGCAATGCCGTCGGCTACGGCAGCTCCATCAGCCGAGGCGTCCTTAGCGCGGTGAAGCGTAACATCACTGTGGACGACGTCGAGTACAAAGACCTGGTGCAGACCGATGCGGCAATCAACCCGGGCAACAGTGGTGGGCCGGTCATCGATCTTTCTGGACGGCTGGTCGGCATCAGCTCGGCAAAAATGGCGTTCACGCCGCAAGGTGTCCCAACGCAGGGGATGGGTTTCGCGATTCCGGCGGAGGTTGTGCGCGATAGCGTGAATCGATTCAAGAAGATGGCGCAGAAACGGGCCGGGTTGAAGAACGAAGCCGCGAGCGTCGAAACATCCGCGGCCAAAGCCGAAAAGTTATTCGGAATGCAGCTCCAGAATTTGAGCCAGGAGTTAAGTGATGCGCTCGGTTATCTGCGCGGGCGCGGCGTTCTGATTACGGCAGTCGAACCGGGCAGTCCAGCAGACGAAGCGGGAATTGAGCGCGGCATGGTCGTTTATCGGGTAGGCAAATCCGACGTGACCGCTGTGCAGCAAGTCGAGGCGTTACTCGCCTCGGCGCAAAGGGGCTCGAACGTAAATTTTACTGTCGGTGTAATCCGTGCCGGTGGGCAAAACCGCGAACCCGGCGCCGTGAGCCTGACGGCGCGTTAAAAAAAATGGCAACGCAATCGCGGCTCGATTGTCTCATCGAAATATCGCCCAATGATTAAAGTCGAAAATCTGACCAAACGCTACGCTGGCCAGCCTGCCATTCAGGATTTGAACTTCGAAGTTAGCCAGGGCGAAATCATGGGATTTCTGGGGCCAAACGGCGCCGGTAAAACCACGACCATGCGCATTTTGGCCGGCTTTATGCCACCGACTTCAGGCCGCGCCACCGTCGCGGGATTCGACGTTTTTGAGCAATCGCTTCAGGCACGGGCGCACCTCGGCTACATGCCGGAAAATGTGCCGCTTTACAGCGACATGCGCGTGACGGAGTACCTCAATTATCGCGCGGCGCTGAAGGGAGTCCAGCATCGCCGCGTTGCAGAGCGCGTCGGCGATGTAAAGGAACTTTGTGGGCTTAAGGAGGTTGAGAACAAGTTGATCGGCACTCTCTCCAAAGGCTATCGCCAACGCGTCGGTCTTGCCGACGCGCTGCTGGCGGAACCCGACCTTCTCATTCTCGATGAGCCGACGATTGGTCTCGATCCAAATCAAATCCGACAGGTGCGCGAGCTAATCAAAAATCTAGGCAAGCAGCATACAATTTTGCTGTCGACGCATATTTTGCCGGAGGTGGAGATGACGTGCAGCCGGGTAATCATCATTCACAAGGGGCGAATCGAGGCGTGCGATACGCCGGATAATTTGCTCGGCAAAATCAGGCAAGCCGGCGGCGTAGTGCTTGAAGCAAAAGTCGGGAACGACAACGGCGCAGAGGAACTGAAGAAGATTTCAGGCGTGCGGGAGGTGGTTACCGACGGAGAGGATGATTGGAAAAGATTCTCGCTGCGGGTGGAGTCGGGTGTTGATGTACGCGAAGAGGTTTTTAGGTTGGCCACGGATCGTCACTGGGTCGTGCGCGAACTAACTCAGCGTCGCGCGACGCTCGAGGATGTGTTCGTTGAGCTGACGCATCCGGACCTGGTTTGAGACCAATGACAATAGGGAGATCGATTCATGCGTAAGTTTTACACCCTGCTCTCGCGTGAAGTACGTAGCTATTTTCACTCCCCGATCGCGTACGTCGTGCTCATCTTCTTCCTGATTGTCAGCGGGATTGATTTTTACTTTCAGGTCTCCTTCATGAACCAGCGTCAGGTGCAATACACGGTTCAGGAGGCATTTTTTAATTCGGTCTTCTTCTGGTTCGCCTTCGTTCTGATCTTTCCCCTGATCACCATGCGGCTTTTCGCAGAAGAATTTAAGCTCGGCACCATTGAACCGCTCACGACTGCCCCGGTTCGCGACTGGCAGGTGGTGCTCTCGAAATTCTTTGGCGCGCTGGTCTTCTATCTGATCCTATGGATCCCGACGATTCTTTACTTCTGGATTTTTCTGAGAATTACAAATCAGCCAGCTGCGCATTCTGGCGGAGCATACTGGGGTTCCTATCTGATGCTTTTGTTGCTAGGAATGTTCTATCTCTCGATTGGTTGTTTTACCTCGGTTCTTACCAAGAACCAGATCATCGCGGCCATCATTTCTTTCTGCGCAATCACGCTGCTATTTTTTCTCGGCTTGGTTCAGTTCATCCTTCTGGATGTTACCTCCACCACGCGCGATTTGTTGGGCTATTTCTCCGCCATCGAACACATGGGGACATTCTCGCGGGGCATAATCGATACTCGGCCAATCGTTCTCTACGTGAGCATGACCATTGTGATGCTGACGCTCACCTACCAGGCATTTCAATCCCGCAAATGGAGGCTCTAATAAATGGCTGACGAGACAAAGAAGCCGCTGACGCGCTCAGGGAAGAAAATTGGCCGGATTCGGATTGGTCTCAATGTTCTCGCCCAGACCGCGCTGATCTTATTTCTCGTTGCAATGGTGAATTCCTTCGCCTTCAAGCACTACGCGCGTTGGGATTTTTCCCGCGACCAGAAATATACACTTTCAGATAAAACGAAGCGTTTCGTCGATACGCTCAAGGGCAAGATGCGCATTACAGTTTTCTTTTCGCCCACTACGCCGATTACCGCGGACGTTCAGAATTTGCTGACGGAATATCAATATGCCGGTAAGGGAAAGATCGACATCGAGCACATCGATCCCGAACGAAATCTTTCACGCGCCAAAGAGCTGTTCGATAAATACAAAGTCGTCACGGACGAGAGTCTTTTGGTGCTGGATTACGAGGGCCGCAACAAAACGGTCAAAGCGTCCGAGATGGCCGATATTGACCAGAGCGGGACGGCCTTTGGCGAAGGTCCGCGCGTGGCCGCATTCAAAGGCGAACAAGCCATCACGAGCGCGATGATCGACCTTGTGGAAGGAAAAAAGAAGACGCTTGGCTACGTCACCGGTCACAAGGAACCGCTGCTTTCAGAAGGCACTAGCCCGATCACCGTGCTGAAAACGTTTATCGAAAACGAAAACATCAAGTTCCAAGACCTGAACCTTCTCGATCTGGAGGCGATCCCGGCCGATGTGAACGCTGTCATGATCGTCGGGCCGCAGTACGATTTTTCGGATCGCGAAATGAAATTGCTGCGCGACTTCTGGGATAAGCAGGGACGGATACTGCTTCTCCTGGATCCGGCGGCGAAAACGCCGAAGCTGCGTGGCTTTCTAAACGAGTTGGGCGTCAAGGTAAATGACGATCGACTGATGGTTTTTTTGCGCACGGGGATCCAGGAACTGGCACTGACGCGAGATGTGCAAGCGCGTTTCTTGGGCGACAGTCCAGTCACAAAACGGTTAGCCGATGTGCGAGCGCTCTTTTTCGGAGGCACATCTTCCCTTACGCTTGCGCCGGACCGAGTCCGTGCTGCCAACATCCGCCCAGAACCGCTGATCCAGGCTGAAAAGGGTTATTTTGCCGAAACGGATTACAATACCGACAACCAGGCAAAACTGGAGGCCGACGCCAAGCAAAGCAGCAATGTGCCGTTAACAATTGGCGCAGCAGTCGAAAAAGGAGGCAGCGCAGATCAGCGGGTGCAGGTGAATTCGCCGCGTCTGGTAGTAGTTAGTAACGCGACTTTTGTTCAGGACAATGCCATCACGCAAGATCAGCAGGGGCTCGACTTCATCTCTGGCAGTGTGAACTGGCTGTTGAGCCGGGAGCAGCTTATCGGTATCGCGCCAAAAATCCCGAAGCCTCTCACTTTCAGCCTCAGCGAAGAGGCGTTGCGCCGGCTGCGCTGGATTGTTCTGGTTTTCATGCCGCTGGTTCCTGCCGTGATCGGAACCATGGTGTGGTGGCAACGGCGCGTTTGATATGAACTGGAGGACTACCCTCATCCTGGCAGTCATTGCGCTCGCTGGTTTCGCTTACTTCAGGTTCTTTGAAATGAAACGGCCGAGCACGGAAGAAGCCACGAGGCAGGCCCAAAACGTGGTCAATTTCGACAGAAACAAGGTCGACGGCATCGTCATAAAAAATGGCGATCAACAGATCGAAATACGGCGCCGGGAGAGCAAGTGGCGACTTGAAACCCCGATTAAAGATCAAGCCGATGGCGCTCTGGTCGACAATTTGTTGTCGGATTTGGAGACCTGGGAAAAGGAGGGAACCATCCCAGCGAAAGATATTGAGGCTGATAAGAGCAAACTGGCTGAGTATGGCCTCAACAATCCGAAGCTAAAACTCAAATTGCTCGGCCGAGATAAACCGCCGGAAATCTGGTTTGGAAAGGACGCGGCGTTGGAAGGCAGGATGTATGTGCGCCTTCAGAATTCCAAAGAAACATTCCTCGCCAAGCAGTCAATCAGGAAAGACATCGACAAAAAACCGGAGGAATTTCGCGATAGAAGAGTAACGGACCTGACTACTGCGCAGGTGCGCCGCATCACGTTGAAGACGCCTGCGGGCGAAATGGAGATGGAGAAGAAAGGCGATCACTGGGACATCATCAAGCCGCTGCGGGCGCGGGCAGACGACGGGAAGGTCGTTGACTTGATTGCACAAATCACGACGGCGCGCATTCAACAATTTGTGGCCGATGATCGTGGTGACCTGCGCCCTTATGGATTGGCGGAGCCGCGCGGATCGATCACACTGTTTGATGAGGCCGAGAAAAAGGACCAGAAGGTTGAGATCGGAGAGTCGATCAAGGTCTTCGGGCGAGAGGACAAAGGCCAGACGCTGCAGATCGGCAGCGTGCCAGAGATGGAAGACGTCGCGTCCAATCTGCCGAAATACGGCCTCGATAAGCCGCAGACGCAATTGACATTCAGTTCATTTGCTTCGGAGAACACTGCTGAAACGAAGGCGGGTGAGCAGCCGTTTGCCGGGATCGCCTTTGGAAAACCAGAAGGCGATAATGTTTACGCGCGGCTGACGGATGAGCCATTCGTCGTGGCAGTCCGTCGCGGTCTGCTGGATCAAATTTCACCGGATCTGTTGCAATGGCAGGAGTTGTCGATCTTTAAGTTCAAGCCCGAACAAATCCATCGCTTAAGTGTCACGGCTGAGAAGGAGCTGTCGCTGGAGCGCGATCAAAATAATCAATGGCACTGGCTGAAAGGAAGCGGCGAGATCAATCAAGCCAATGTGCAATCGCTGCTGAACACATTGCCGGGCTTGCGTGCGGTGCGCTGGCTCGGAGCTACAACGCCTCAACATGGTTTTGGAAAACCGCAGGTTGTGCTCGCCTTCACAACTTCACCGGATAACAAGACGTCCCATAAGTTGACTATCGGCGCACAAAACAATGACGGCACGTGGTGCGCGCGCGTGGACGGACGCGAAGGCACCTTTGCAATCAGCAATTCGGACTTGAATACCTTGAGATTGCCGCTGGAGGCGCAAGCTACGGCATCGCCTCCGTCAACGACGACACCGGTGACCAGCGTGGCGCCGTAAATCTCTCTCGTCATTCCGAGCGAAGTCGAGGAATCGCGTGGGTTTGCTTGAGGGTTTCAACACAGCATCCTTCGAGTTTGCTTCGCTCGGTTCAGGATGACGCGAATTATGATTTTTGGGCGGTGTAAATTGTGACGATTCCGCCGGTCAAGGGTTCAAACGTCGGCCGCGCGAAACCGTTCGCCTGCATCAACTGACACATCGCATTGCCACTCGGAAATTCCTCGATCGAATCGCCAAGGTAATCGTAGGCGGTTTTCTTCCCTGTTAGGAAAGAGCCAAGTAATGGCAGGCAACGATGCAAATAGAAGCGATAGATTGCGCGCAAGATCGGCGTTGTAGGCAGTGAGAATTCAAGCACCAGCAATCGTCCGCTCGTCCTGAGCGCGCGCGAAATCTCAGTAAGCGCAGCTCCCCAGTTTTCCAGATTGCGCAGCCCGAATGCGATGGTGACGCAATCGAATGAAGCATCGCCAAATGGCAGGTTCATCGCATCGGCAAGTACGACTTGGTGCACACCCTTTCGCTGCGCAAGGTCCAGCATTTCCGGCAGAAAATCGACGCCCACAATTTCCGCATCCGGCAATTTTTTTTGTAAGGCAAGCGCCAAATCTCCGGTGCCAGTCGCAAGATCGGCAATCCTATGCGGTCGCCAACCGGCGACGATTTCAGCCGCACGCCGTCGCCAGTAGAAATCGATCCCGCAGCTAAGCAAATGATTTGCGAGATCATAGCGCCTGGCAATGGATCCGAACATTTTTCGGACCCGCGCACGTTGCGTAGTCATTTCTTCAAGATTTGATAGAACACCAGCTTGCACTTTTCATGACAATTCATTTTGCTGGTTATCACATCGATATAACTAATAGGCATGGCGGGCCAAGTAATGTCAGGCATCGACTTGTTATAAAAATTGTAATTGCCATCCCAGCCGACCCCGGCTATTGAACAACACATGGATATATCCGTTAGAACTCTACAAGAAGCGATCTCAATTCGCCGACAAATCGATAATCTGGAAAAACGTCTTTCCTCACTTCTGGCAGGCGCCCCTCCGAAGCCAACAGCTCCCGCGGGTGGCCGCTACTTTTCGCCCGCGACGCGAGCGAAGCTTGCGGCAGCTGCGAAAGCTCGTTGGGCAAGAAAAAGGGGCGCGACAACAGCGGCTCCTACCAAGAAAAAAGGCCAGCTCACGCCGGCCGGGCGAAGAAAGCTCTCCCAGTTAATGAAGGCTCGCTGGGCGGCAAGAAGGAAAGCGGCGGGCACGAAGAAAGCTCCCGCGAAGAAAAAGGGCGCACTCACGCCAGCCGGGCGAAGAAAGCTCTCCCAGTTAATGAAGGCTCGCTGGGCGGCAAGAAAGAAAGCCGCAGCGAAGTAATCAGTCCATCCAACTGGCATTGCACGTTTTCTGTTTTGCCTCTTGCTGAAGGTCGGTTTGGGGGACGAGGCTTAGTGCTCGCGAGAGGACTCGAACCTCCACGGGTTTCCCCATACGGTCCTGAGCCGTACGCGTCTGCCAATTCCGCCACGCGAGCATAGACAGCGGCCCTACAATGCGCGCGCACCAAGCGCCTGCAAGGTTAAATCAGAGACATTGCGATAAGAAGCAGCCTCGATTTGAATCAGCCCAATCGCTTCTTGCGTGCGCGAACCTCCAACTGATGCGCTTTGCGTACCTGACCAATGGAGCGCAAAAGATCGGCGTAATTGGACACAACGATGTCGTAATCCTTGGAGGGCTTTTCCTGCACCTCCTCCCAGGTTTTCAGCGAGGATTGATAAAGCTCGGCGGCTTTGGCGTAATCACCGCGCGAATGATAGACCACCGCCAGGTTGCATTTTGATTGCGCAATGTCTGCGAGCGGAGGAGGATGCAATTTCTGCCGGATCGCCAGCGCTCGAAGATGTATTTTCTCAGCTTCAGTGTAACGGCGCTCGTTCGTGTAAAACACCGCCAGATTGTTCAGCACTGACGCTACGTCGGCATGATCAGCTCCCAGTTGCTTCTCGTAAATTTCCAAAGCACGCAGATAGCACGGTTCTGCCGCCTTTTGCCGGCCTGACTTACGCAGAATCATCGCAACGTTGTTTAACATCGTTCCGATATCCGAATAAGGAACATCTTCGATCTCGGTGCCGGCGGTTATTGCTTTCTGATAGAGATTGATCGCTTCCTCAGATCGGCCCAGACTATCGCATAAGAATGCCAGCCGCTGCGCCGAGCGGAAGATATCGCGCTGGTCCGGCGGCTTTACCTTTTCCAGAATTGCATGCGCCTTCAGCAGGTATCCCTCGGCCGCGGTGTAATCTCCCTTTTGCTCGAGTAGCTGGCCTAGCTTCTCAAAGCTGGTGGCAAGTGGAGTCTGGCTACCCTTGAAAGCGCGCTTGGCGACCTCAAGTGCTGTTTCGGCAACGCGAATCGCCTCAGGCAAACGGTTTGCGGCACGCAGAGTATCGAGTTTGTCATTGAGGATGCTCCAAAGCCTTTCTTCACCTTTCATCACTCATCACCAGCCCTCGCTTAGCTGGCTAACTAATCGGGTGGCGAGATCCTCAGTAGCAAGCGGCAAGGCTTGTCGTTCATCACTAGTTACGTCGCTGCTCACAAAGAAACTGGTCGTGCCGACCGCCTGGCCGGGCGGTGCCAGGTCTTTGCCATCTCGTCCGGTTAGAGAGTACTTTACGCTTAACGCCAGACTAAATTCGGTTGTGGCCAACACGTTCCCGCGCACCGAGCGCGCCGGCAGCCGGCGGATGAGAGCTACTTCGCCCGTCAAAGTGGCGTCCGCCTTGTCCCCATTGGCAACCTGAAACGTCCCATCCTGTTGCAACTGCTTGATTACGGTATCAGTGACCAAAACCTCGATGCGCGGGACCAGAGTGCGATTTTTGAAAGTTGGGACTGCGATGGTGTGAACGTCGCGCAGATAATATGGCTTTACCGGCCCGACGTGATAGCCAAGGCAACCACAAAGGGCGAGGCAGAATACTGTCGCAAGTGAAGCTTTCAAGGCGCCGGTGAGGCCGATGCCGCTGGGGTAGAAGAAATATCGGAGCTTGTGCTCGTGCTCGGCGGTGCAAACAAGGGATCAGGCGCAGTGGTAGTGTCGGGCCCGAGTGAAGCCGGTGGCGGAAGCGAACCATCGCTGTCCGGGGCGGGCAACGGCGCTTCGTTATTTGCCGGACCTGGCTTCGCGGACCCGGTGGCGGCAGTCTGCGTACCATGCGCTTCGCCCTTTTTCTTGCCAGTCTGTGCCACGGGCAAGGCGGGCTGAAGCGCAGCCTCACCGACCTTCGCGCGCAACTGATCGATCCGTTTTTTCGCCAGATTACTCTGGGTTGACCCGGGTTGCTGCCGAATCACCTCATTGTAGTAGATTACCGCGGCGCGATAATATTTCTGTTTGTCGTAAAATTTGGCCACTTCGTAGGAGCTGGTCGTTTCCTTGTGCTCAAGAAGGTCCAGGTTTGCGCGCGCCTGAGCGGCTTTCTCGCTATGCGGATAATGGAGAAGGAAATCTTGGAAAGCTGTTTTGGCATTGGTGGTTGCGGCCGCATCCGTGGTGCCCCTTCGAGCCGCCATCAACCAGATATAACCGATCTGATATTGCGCATCCGCTGCGACCGGCTCGTTTGGAAATTTGTTCACCACAGCCTGGTACGCTTCAACCGCCATCTCGGGCACATTCTGTTTCTCGCGCGCCAGGCCAATGTTGAATTGCGCGCGCGCTGTGTATTTCCCGAATGGCGCAGTGCGGACAATGTTCGCGAAAATCGTTACAGCCCGATCCAGCGACTTCCCAAGCGAGATCCCCAGAATCTTCTTCTTTTTGCCAGTCAGATACATTTCGCCGATGCGAAACTGCGCCTCGATTGCTTCATCGAAGTGCGGGCTACCGGGATATCTTTCGACCAAGAGCCGATACGAATCCGCCGCGGCGAGATAGTCGTGGTGCTGCTCCTGCAATTGCGCCCCGCGATAGAGGGCGCTCGGGGCGAGAGCATCTTTGGGATGGTGCCGCACGATGTTTACGTACGCATGAATCGCGCGTTTCAAGTTGCCTTCCTTTTCAGCGCTCTGCGCAGTATTATACAACTCCAGCGCTGTCTCGCTCACTTGTTCTTCCCCCGGGGCGACGAACTTGGCTTTTTTGCCCGGTTGAAAGACAACCGAGGCCGTTACTGATTCAGAAAAAATCAAAGTGACAGCTGTACAAAGCAAAGCAACGCGAATCAAGAGGTCCATCGGGTGTGGCAGGGTAATTGACTTATCGATTCCGTCAAGATCATCAGTCGGCCAAACTGAAACTCGATGGCTGATGTTCACCGCGACTTTACAGTAACATCTTTTCCAAACGGGCAAAACCGATTAAGTGTCTAAGCCATTGAATCTGATCGATCAGCATAAAATTCGCATCGGCGCCTGCGCGTGGAGTTTCGAAGACTGGCGCGGCTCTTTTTATCCTTCCGACTTGCCAGAGTCCCGATGGCTCGAATTTTACGCCAATTACTTCCCGGCTGTGGAAGTCGATTCCACATTTTATGCCGCCCCGGCCGAAGCGACCATTCAGCGTTGGATCGAGATCACGCCTAACGCTTTTCGTTTCGCCTGCAAACTCCCGCGCGAAATTACACACACCTGTCGACTGCGCGATTGCACAGCAGAATTGAATTCGTTTCTCCGGGCGATTGAGCCGCTCGCGCCAAAGCTCCAGGTGATTCTCATCCAGCTTCCGCCCTCCTTTGTGCCAAAAGACGGCAAAACGGCGCTGCGCAAATTTCTTGAGCAACTGCCGCCGGATTTCCGTTTCGCGATTGAATTTCGTCATGCCGGATGGCATCGGCCGCAGTTTATCCGCCTCTTGGAAAGGTATCGCATTTGCTGGGTGTGGGCCGATACCACTCCCCTCAATGAACGAAATCTTGCCCCGTTCGAATTCCTGCCGTGCACGACAGATTTTCTCTATCTGCGTCTACTCGGTGATTATGCAACGAAATACGACGTTGATGGCGGCCACGTCCATCATTATGAAAAATTGCTCTGGAAACGTGAAGCCGCGCTGGACAGCTGGTCACTTAAAATTGAGCGGCATCTTCCCGAAGTGCGCAATGTATGGGCGTTCACCAGCAATCACTTCGAAGGATTCGCACCCGAAACCTGCCAACGGCTCGCCCAACGTCTAGGCTTCATGTTGCCGCTGTCCTCCGAAACAGAACAGGCTTTGTCACCACAGAGACAATCGCAGCTCGACCTTCAGTTATAGCGGCACCTGAATACGGTTGTGCTTTTCGAAGATGCACACCCGGCGAATCCCAAAGTTCGCCATCTTTTGCGCGAGGCTCCGAAAATTGTCGCCGAGTTGCGCGTGCGAATGCGCGTCAGAGGCCGTAGTGAAAGGAATCCCCTTCCCTATCGCCAGCTGAAGGATCCGGTCACCCGGGTAAAGCTCGTTCACCGGCTTGCGCCATCCAGCGGTGGAAAGCTCAACCGCGAGATTCTGTGCGTGAATAAAATCGAGTGTTTCATTAACCAAACTGCCGATCCCTGTGCCCGGCCGATGACCGTGGATTTTGATCAGATCCAGATGGGCGAGGCAATCGACCAGTCCCGTCGTTGCTATTTCGCGGACACGGCGAAAATAATCGGCGTAAATCGCGTCGATACTCCGGCCTTCAAATTGCGCGGCGCCATCCGGCACGCTGTCGAACATCTGATCGGCGCGAGTAAGGAAATGAACCGAGCCCAGGACAAAATCGAGCTTGTCCCAATGGTTCTCAATCCAGTTTCGGCCAGCCGCCGAGTGGATTGGGTCGTTATCGAGCTCGATGCCCGCGCGGATTCGCAAATCGGGATTTCTTTCCCGCAAACGATCGATTTCATCGAAGTCGATTCCTGCGTGATAACGATCGTGATCAGTCAAAGCGATGTCGGTTAACCCTGATTTACGCGCTGAATCCGCCCAGGGCTGAAGCAACGCCTGGGTGTACCGTTGCACCCGATGTCCCTGCGGATGGGTGTGGTAGTCGGAAAAGAGTTTATAGGTTTTAGTTGAGAGTTGATTGGCAGTCACGATCGGCTCCATCAACTATCAGCTACCGACTAACGACTTTCGTCAAGGCACAGCGAGGAATTTTTGCCGGATCCGCAACTCCGGGTATTGGGGAAAGAACACTTCGGCGATAAAGACCTTGTTCGGCGTGAGCTCGCGCGTCGAGATCGTTTCGCTGTACTCGATCCGCTCTTGCGGATTAACTAGAATCGTGGCGGGTTTTTCCGCGATGGCATGATTGTCGGACCACTTTGTCAGGATGTCGCCCGCGGAATTGATCAGGTAAATTTCGATCCGCTGGTTCGTCGGAAAGTCGAGCGCCACAGGACGCTTTGACAGATTTGCCAGCGTCACTTTGATTCCGAGCTGGCGAACCTCAGACAGCTTTACGGTCTGCGGCGTGATTTGGAGATCGAGAGCGAGCCCGCGCAGCTTTGGATCTTTGTATTGCGGGACAACCTCTGGAGAAAACGGATGGAGAATGCGGCCCAACCAACCCCGTCTACGCGGCGTCGCCGTTGGCGCGGCGTCCTGGCCAAAGATGCTCACGGCCATAAAAAGCATGAGAAGAAGCAAAACAATGCGGGGCTTCATGAGCGGACTTAAACAGACCCGAAAGTTTTCGGAGTTGCAAAATTCCTGTCAAACCCTTTATCAATCGGCATGAAGATTCTCCGGCTATTTGCTCTTTGCCTGCTTTGGGCGCCGGTCGCAGGCGTAGCGAAACAATCGCATTGCACCCTCCGCGTGCATGCCCAAGCGAATCCTCGAGACACCGAGGTTTTCGCCACATCGGTGCGCACCCAAGTTTCCGGTAAAGAGGTGGCAATCGAAAAGATGCCGTGGATTTCGGAACGAGATGTCATGGCGTTTGCTGCCTATCCAGCCCAGGACGGAACTTATGGCGCGCTCATTCAGCTCGACGAGCACGGGCGCGTCGTGCTCGATACTTTGAGCATCGAGCGCCGCGGCAGTTTCCTCTTTGTTTTCATCAATGGCCGATTCATTACCGAGCTCCAGATCGACAAGCGCGTTTCGGATGGGAAAATCTACATTCCTTCGGGCCTCACCGCAGCCGACATTGACTTGATGAAAAAAGACTGGCGCTTGATCGGCCAGAAGAAAAAGCGGTGACGCGGTTGCAAAATGACGAATGACGAAGGCCCAATGACGAAGCCGCGTAAAAGATGGAGTTGGATAGCCGCTTTTTAGGTCGCTCATACGCGGCGAAGCAATGACGAAACCCAAATGACAACCTACTTTGCGCGACAGAATTTGTCATTCGTCATTAGTTCGTCATTCCGTTATTCGTCATTCGTCATTCGTTTCACGGCGGCAATCGTACTGTCCATGGCTTCGGCCGTTTCACTGATCGCCGAAACCCACGGTATTGTCGATTTAGTTCTGCCGACGGACAACGACGCTCTGTTCTCGGGCGACGGGGCGGCCTTTTACCAGTACGTCGAACGCAATTACAAGGGAGAGAAATCGACTCCATGGGAGGGCGGCAAATACGGCTTTGTACGCGATCCCACCGACACAGCGGGTGGCCTCGTTTACACCCGCTTTCACGAAGGAATCGATATTCGCCCCGTACATCGCGATGAAAACGGCGAGCCGCTCGATGAAGTCCGCGCCATTAGCGACGGAAAAGTCGTGCACACCAATCTCGTGCCCGGCTACTCGAACTATGGGAAATACATCGTGATCGAGCACCGCTGGGACGGCTCCAGTTACTACAGCTTGTACGGACACCTGAGCTCCATCCGGGTGCATCCGGGCGATTCGGTCAAACGCGGGCAGCCTATCGCCGTCATGGGCTACACTGGAGTCGGGATAAACCGGGAGCGGGCCCAGCATTTATAACGGCTTGAATCTTGCCGGGCTCGACATTGCGCGGCTTTATCTTGCGCTCCACCAGAATCCCTCGCTTACCATTCCTGAGTTTCTCAGCGGCGAAGAAACCTTCTACAAGGTGACCTTGCCCAAATCGCCCCATTTCGAATTACCGAAGCTTTACTCCTGGATGCTGGCCGGAAACCGAAACCAGCAAGCTTCGTGGGAAGTCTCTTTTGCGCGTTCCGGTGTGCCGCTAAAAGTAGAACCGAGCGACAAACACGTGACCCAGCCAGAGCTGCGTTACATCAAGAAAAGCTCGATTAATTATTCGTCCTTGACCCGTGACATAGTCTCCGGCCATGGCGAAACTGCGCAGTTGAGTGGTTACGGCAGTCAGTTGATGCGACTGCTTATTTTTCCCGACTGAAATGTAGCCGCTTCGCTATGCGAAGCTCGGTTCTCTAAAAATCAAATGATCGTGTGCAACGCCGCCCACAAGGCGGCGGCTACAGGGTCAGCATGAAGTCGGCGTCCCTTGGGCGAGCGCGACGCCGTGAGGAATTGCGCCCTGCACAAAGCTGAGACATTCCACAGCGCCGCTC
>WNGD01003351.1_pt1 | contig 17291 bp, 18 predicted proteins | sample 5400671 | NCBI WGS metagenome assembly WNGD01 (sample SAMN13153369, study PRJNA577476) | soil metagenome | isolation source: 40 cm soil or saprolite under grassland replicate 2 | place: USA:California | collected 2016-06-15
CAAGGATGTTCTGAAGGCGCCTGACTACCTGATCCCCATCTGGGTGTTAGAGGTGGGTTACCCGGCGGAGGACCCACTCACAGGCGGGCAGCGTCCCAGAGAGCCGCTTGCGGAGACGTGTTTCTGGGGTTCCTTCGATAATCCCATCGAGAGCGACTCGAAGGTGGTTGAATACCTGCGGGAAAAGAAGATGATTCAAGCCGAGGCTCCGGCTCCCTGGCGCAAGCAGGAAATCGCGGCCCTTTCGCGTATGTTTGGACTACCTGAGTAGGGGACGTCTTACCCCTAGAGTTGAGCAACGAGCATGAATATAGAGACTGTAGAGCAGCTTGCAGAGTATAGAACCGTGCAAATCTGGCTGAAAGGTGTTCACCATCAATCCCCAGCGAGCACCACGACCGACGCGGACCGTCTCAGTACGCTGCTGAAGTTCTGCCATTTGGCAGAGAAAGACCCTGATACAATCATCGCAGATTGTTACAGGGCGCCGAAAGAAGGTGATGAGTGGAAGCGCATCAAATTCAAAACCCGGCGCACTTACTCAGCTCTGATCAGTCAAGCCGAGGCGGAACTATATGGCGGCGGTACCGCAGGCAGGCAGCGAGGAAGCATCATCATGAGCTTTTTCATTCACAATGGAGTGTCCATGCAGGCCGAGCCCCTGCGCTAACCTATCTTTGTCCAGGTGCCTGTGGTAAGTGGTCAGGCACATGTTCAAACATCGATGTATGAGTTTTTGTCATTCCTGAACACGGAAAGAGAGATGCCACAATGGCTATTGCGAAGCCACAAATTTCAGCGGAGGCACAACAGCAGTTGCGCCGATTTTTCGAGGAGACACCGTCCGTCTCCAAGCTCCTGACTACGCTGCGCAGCCGCCGCGTGGGTTTGGGATACAAGATTGAAACCGGTGAAGAGGAGACGCACCCGGTCACCGGGCGGGTGATGAAGCAAGAGCGTGGACCACTAGAGTTTAAATCGTCAGAAGCTGTAGTGCCCCTTTCGGAGACCGAGCAGGCACTTCTTTGCTGGGCCGGTATCGGACCAAACGGCATGGTCAACTGGGACATCGCTATTCATGGCGGGTTCCATGAACTTGCCTGGAACTTGCCTGGTTGTCTGGGCGCACGGCAGCCAGCCCTGGAAATTCTTTCGCGACGGACCTCATAGTGATCAACGACAATGGTGTTTCCTTGTACAACCCGGGTTTGGAACGTGAGAAACGTGTGGAGATTGAGGGGCCCGAGGATTACTGGAAAGTAATTAATTGGTTCGAATCGGGCACCCAAAAGATTTCGGACTCCCGCCCTGACATTGACTGGTCTGTGAGAGCACCAGGAGCACCACATGCAACCCTGTTCGGCCCATACCAGTACAACGTCAATAGGCCAGGTACCGCCTGGTTAATACCGATTACAGATATGGGCTGGCTCTATTTTAGTGTTCTGCTCAACCTGTTCGATGTCTGGCACCTATTCCCACTTGATGATGCCACACAGCAGCCTGCAGGCGTGGGTCAGTGGGTTCGTGAGGGCCAACTGGAGATGCCCGTACCCATTAGCTCGCTGGAGAGATTCCTCTTCCAGGTTGAGACCTATCCTGCTGGCTCGATGGTCCAGAACATCCGCCTGGCAGCGGAGGCGATGGGTCTGGGGGCATGGATATTCTGCGGGTTCTTTGATGATATTCTCATGGGAGCCTATCCCGACATCGCCAAGGGCTTCGGCTTTACGTGTGAGCCACTCAACCCGAAAGCACCGGCAGCTATGGGGGCACTCAAGATATTCGGACTTGAGGGCGTCAAGGAAGGGACGTACGTCCCTTCGCCACGCTACAAAAACGGCGAAGCCGTCATCAAGCAGATGTTGGAAGAGAAGTACGGGAATGGGGCAACGATGGCGAACGATGACTCCAACTGGGTTCTTACTCACGGCGGTCCATTCAAGCCGGATGTCATACGTGAAATCACCAAGGATACTGCCGTGCACGTCTCAGACTGGGCGGTCGAAGCAGCCATCGCATATGTCGACTACTGCGTTGACCGGTACGGGCAGTGCCCGGTCTATAACAACTCCCTGGAGTGCAATTTCGGTGTGGTTGTCCACCATGTGGACCCCGCATTCTACGAGAAGTACTACAGTGAGAGCGGCATCACGGCGCAGACCAGAGAGCACATGAAGAACTGGCATTAGCCAGGTTTTTCCGTGCGACTCGTTCGCCTTTTTTGCGTACCTTTGCAACTGGAAGCATGAGGCCCATGAGTAAACATCCCATACTCTTGGGTCTCGTGCAGCCATGAGTTTGGAGGCACTTCCTACCTGGTGGACTGTCAATCTTGATTCGACAGCTAGAAATGTAGTGGCGCCCCGTCTCCTTGCATCTCACCCGACCCGTAGGCTAGCTGCGCAGTGCCTCTCGTTTCGACTGACCGCGAAGCGGGAGCTGCGCAGCAGCGTTGGAGGAACGGGCAAGAACCAGCGTTGGCGAGATGGAGAGGTGCCAGCGGGCGCCAGGTATCGCCATCCCGCATATCGAGCCAAAGCGTGGACGCTAGAAATGTAGTGGCGCCCCTTGCGGGCGCCAGGTTCTTTCACATGACCAAACTGCGTGCTGCACTCGTAACCCCGTTGAGTGGTCCGCTGGCCACATACGGGCATGCAAGCTCGACAGGACTCACGTTATGGGCCAGGTATGCTGCGCACTTGCCACCTCCCTGGACAGGGGTTGAACTCGATATACGAGATACCGCCACCGATCCAGCAGCGGCTATGCGCGCGGCAATCGACACCCACCCGGATGTGCTGTTTGGTCCATACGGAAGTAGCACCATGCTAGCAGCGATGCGCGTCACCGACCGCGTCGTCTGGAATCATGGTGGAGCAACCTCCCAACTATCCTGGCCTGTTTTTCCGCATGTCATTAATGTGCTGTCGCCAGCTTCGACCTACTTTGATGGGGTACTTCAGGCTGTGCGTGCAACTGATTCGCATGCTACTACAGTCTCCATATTATACGCTTCCAGTGGCTTTGGTCAGGATGTGGCATCAGGTGCCGTAAAGACAGCTACCAAACTCAACTTTGAGGTACAAGCTGTCCCATTTGAGCCAAACCATGCCGTAGAAATCGTATCTATACTACCCACTGCTGACATACTACTGGTTGTCGGCAGTTTCGCCGACGAGCTTGCAATCGCTTCAGTTTTGTTGACTCGTACCTGGCGTGTGGCAGCGTTTGTAGGGGCAGGTGTCGAAGAAGTGCTTGCGTCATTAGGAGATTTGCGTGAAGGCTTGCTTGGTCCTGCTCAGTGGATAGCTACTGCAGCGTTGGAACCTGATGAAGGACCGGATTCTGATTGGTTCGTTGCAAAGTACAGGGAGATGGTTGGAAGCGATCCTCCTTACCCGGCAGCACAGGCATTCGCAGCCGGACTTGTCTGTGCTAGCTGCTTGCGCGATAGTGGTGTGACTGAAGATGCTGCACAACTTGCCACGGCTCGCCAATTGGCCTGTAGCACTCTCTACGGTCGGTTCCAAATCGATCCTGAGAGTGGATTGCAGGTCGGTCACCAGGTCCTAGTCGTGCAATGGCAAAATGGTATCCGTCGCATAGTATGGCCACCTGAGCAAGCCGAATGTCCCCTTGTTTTATCTGAAACGAAGAATTGAATGTAAAGCGGGAAACTCAAGAGCAATAAGAGGTAATTATGGCATCTATACTCAACAGTGGTGGCATGGGGCGAAACGTCAGTTTTTTTGTTCGCGTCCATCAGACCAATATGACATATCAGCAACTACTGACTATCTGGAAGGCAGCTGATCGCCTTGGTTATGACGGTGCTAGCCTGTATGATCTCCTGTCTGCTCCTTGTCTTGAGTGCTGGAGTACTCTTACTGCGCTGACTATGGCTACCCAGCGTCTCTATGGCATCCCGATGGTACTGGCTTATACGTATCGGCATCCTGCACTTCTTGCAAAAATGGCAGCGACGCTGGATGTAGTTTCCGGGGGACGGCTGATATTGGGGCTGGGTGCTGGCGGGAGCCAGCGGGATCACGAGGCGGCTGGCTTTCCGTGGTTGCTGCTTAAAGAGCGACTGGCAAGACTGGAAGATGGAATCAATATCCTGCGCTTTTTATGGTCTGGTCAGGACGGAAAGCTTAACAGCCAATACTACGGTACGTTGACTGGCCTCGGTTATCCCCAGCCAGTCCAGCACCCTGGCCCTCTTCTTCTTATTGGAGGGCATGGAGAGCGTTACGTCTTGCGAACCGTGGCCCGTGTAGCCGATCTATGCAATATCGGCTTCGACCTGAGTCCTGCACAATGGGAGCGGTACAAAGCGCTGCTGGACCATTACGCTTCCGAGGCGGGACGAGACCCGGCATCAATTGCTCTTACCCACAACGCTACAGTGATACTCAGTCGTGACCCCGAAACTATCCACGCCAGGATTGAGCACTACGCACACATTCGAGGCTCCTCCGCAGCCGATACACAGCAGCGCCTGGCCTACGCGCTGGTAGGCACACCTGAGCAGTGTGTGGCTCGGCTACAAGCTTACCTATCTCTCGGTATCCGCCACTTCTTCCTGCTATTCCCAGATTTGCCTGATGTGACCTCTCTTGAGCTCTTCGCTCAAACGGTGCTGCCCGTCTTTCGCTCGGCCTGAGCATGGTGCCGAACTCTTTGCTTCTTTACGCTGAACCAGCGCAACCCTTGCTTGTTCAGCCGCCTGGTCGCTACCCACGGGAGGTCGAGGAGCAATGGCTGAAGCACCCCGCAACTCATGCCATCACTCTGCTACATGCAAAACGATTTTACCTCGTGTCCGGTGCGTCTCGCTCATTTCATGGGCCTTTCGCGCATGAGCAAGCGGTAGCACTGTCTCAACAGTGACATGGACTTTCCCCGCGTCGATCAGTTGAGCAATCTGGGCTAGTTGTGCAGCATTGGGTTGCACCAGCATTCCTTGCACGTTGATGCCCGTGGCAGCCTCTTCTGGGGATGGCCGACCAAGTAGAATCGATACGAGTGTTCCACCCTGCTTTATTACGCGCAAAGAATCTTTGCGGGTTTCTCCTCCCACGGTATCGAAGACAACATCCACATCGTGAACTGCGGCCTCTAATGGTGTTGTCGTATAGTCAATAGCCTGATCTACACCTATTTGGTGCAGAAATTCGATATTGCGAGTAGAAGCTGTCCCTAAGACATACGCTCCCTGCGACCTGGCGAGTTGGACAGCAAGGTGGCCGACTCCACCCGCGGCCCCCAGGATAAGCACTGTCTGCCCGGCGGTTACATGTGCCTTCTCGAATAATGCCTGCCATGCTGTGAGCCCTGCCAGGGGTATAGCTGCTGCATGAATATGGTCAATGTTTGCGGGCTTATGGGCTATCTGAGAAACCGGTGCTGCGACATATTCTGCATAAGTGGCTCCTGCTTGTGGAAAGCGTATCATGCCGAAAACGGTATCGCCTTCCTGGAACTCGGTCACCTCGGGGCCAAGAGCTTCGACGGTACCTGATACATCCCAACCGAGAATCATAGGGAGTGTTGCTCCTGGTCTGGCTGGTCCATTACGGGTTTTCCAGTCTGCCGGGTTGACACAGGCCGCGTGAACGCGAAGCAAAACCTCTCCGGTTATTGCTCGGGGAAGTACAACATCTTCGTATACCAGAACTTCTGGACCTCCATAGGAATGTATCCGTACGGCCTTCATCGTATCCTTCTTTGCACCGATCATGCGATCTCCCTTTCTCTGTACGCTTGATTGCTTGCCATACACACACCCGTGGCCCATAGGCTCTACCCACAGAGTCGAAGTCAGGCAAACATATTATACACCGCATATAGTCGATTCGGCGTTCTTTTATCGGCACAGCTTGACTTGCAGTTTGTGCTATAGTGGGTAAGTGAATAAAGGAGAGCATCCATGGTTTTGCATCCTGTTTTTGGGAGGCCAGGCATTGGAAAACTAAGATGTTCGTTTATCTTCTAAAGTTCAAAGAGCTTTAGACCTCGTTGCATTCCTGCTCATCACTGGTCTCCTTATGCTCCCTCTGGTTTTTATGTTGCGCATACGACTTTATACACAGCGAAAAGTGATTCAACCCGATCCCATTCAACTCGAGAACCAATTACCTGGAACAACAACATGGCAGTTGACGAACCCGGCTTCGTATCAGCCAGGTCGTTTTGCTGATATAGAGGGGTACCCGAGGGAAGAAAGTGCAATCGCGGGAGAGACGCTATCGTTTTCAGTCAGTACTGACTCTCAATTTTTTAGCGCCAATATACATCGGTTGGGATGGTATGGAGGAACTGGCATGGGCCATTAGCCGCACCAAAGATAACTACCTGCCCGCCTACTCTCACCGCATTACTCATGAGCTTTTGAGTTATTTTCGAAGGAAGCTTGGCAGCAGACAAGCGATTTACGCTGAGAAGATGTGAACCGCCATGGCTGCCAGATCAAAGCCAATATGCCCACCACCGTTCTGCGTCAAGCCAACCTTGCAGTTTTGCACCTGTCTCTTCCCTGCTTTGCCTTGCAGTTGCCACACCACTTCCACGATCTGGCCTAATCCAGTGGCTCCAATTGGATGTCCTCGAGCCAATAACCCTCCTGACGTATTGACAGGGAGTTTTCCTCCCAACCACGTTACCCGGTCTTCGATCAGTTTTGGCCCGTCGCCAGGAGCACAAAACTGCAAATCTTCGTAGATGGTGATTTCCGCCGGAGCGACTGCATCGTGTACCTCAGCCAGATGTATTTCCTCCGGGCTTATCCCTGCCATTTCGTATGCTTGTGCCGCAGCCCGCCTGATGGATGGAGCCATGAAGTGGTCATCACCGCGGCCCGAGACGAGCACTGAAGCGTCCACTCTCGGCCCTTTGATTCCTTTGCGGCGAGCGAACTCATCGCTCACAATAAGTGCAGCCGCAGCACCATCTCCCAGTGGGGAACACATGAGGACCGTCAGTGGGCCTACCACGTGTCTACTTCGCAGGACCTCTTCGATTGATACCGCTTGCCTGTACTGTGCAATTGGATTCAGACTACCGTGATAGTGATTCTTTACTGAGACCAGCGCCATCTGTTCACGCGTTATCCCACGGACCACCTCTTGGCTGGCAGGTTCATCGGGGTTGAGCATTGAGAGGTAGAGATCCATGAACAGGCTTCTATCCTTCGCTTCTTCGCCGCCTCTGCCGAGCTGCTTTTCTATTTCGGCAAGCTCTGTGATATCCACCGCAGAGTTGAACGCACGGAGCGATTTGCCTTTGTCCGGGTCGGAGAGCTTTTCTACACCCAGCGCCAGGACACAGTCATACAGGCCAGAGGCGACAGATACCCAGCCCAGATGAAATGCTGTGGATGCGCTTGCGCACGCATTTTCGACATTGACGATGGGTATCCCCAATATCCCGGTCTTGCGCAAAACAACCTGGCCACGTATGGTCTCCTGACCGGTGATCAACCCGGCTACTGAGTTGCCGACATAAGCAGCCTCTACTTCCTTCAGGTCGAGACCCGCATCCTGTACAGTATTGTGGACCGCCTCCTCAGCCAGGTTCCGGAGATCACGACCGGGGTATTTGCCGAACCTGGTCATGCCGGCTCCTACTACTCTCACCTTTTGCATGGTCTTCCTCTCTTATCCATTCAATCATTACGGATCTTTGGAAACGAGGTACTGTAAAAAGGTAATTTATCGAACGTTCGATGAAATAATTATACGAAGCGTTTCCTCCTTTGTCAACTTGCGTTGCCTGAGAGGGGGGAGGATTGCCACTGTACAGGGACATCCGTTCATGGTATACTAGAGATACGCTCAGGCACCCTGGCAGGTTCTTTGCAGGGACATCTGGGGAATCTGATACAAGCAGGGAGAGACGCTTCGCGCATTGCCCGCCGAAGCTGTAATTCGGTTCCTGATAAGTCGACCAGGATAAAACAGTGCTGTTACTCCAGCGCTGCTCATCTGGTAAGCCTGGGTGAGCACAGGTACTTTGTCATGGTGCCTTGATGTGTCGCGTGTTGAAGCCAAAGCAGCGCGTCTCTGGAGAGACGCTAAGTTGTGGTGGAGCGTAGACACAAGCCCCCTGAATAAATTCATGGGGTTCATGACTAAGGAGAACTCTTTAAAAACTATGCAAATCTCATCCAACCAGCGGCGGGTCATCAATGGGACTGAGGAACGGATTCGGGAGGTGGCACTCCGACTATTTGCCCGGCAAGGGTTTCAAGCAACAGGTATCCGAGAGATTGCTGCGGAGGCAGGTTTCACTGTCTCAGCATTATATTACTATGTGGGAACCAAAGAAGAACTCCTGCTTGATATCTTGCTGAATACTGCTACGTCTATGGTCACCTCTGCACTCCGAATTGGGTCGAGTGCTGCCCCCCCTGATCAGAAACTTGCCTCGCTTGTGCTGTTACATGTATGGTATAACGGTGAACACGCTCAGCAGTTGCAAGTGGCTAACACAGAACTGCGCTCTTTGAGTGACGAGGCACGGCAGCAGGTGCTTGACCTACGCGATCGTTACGATGTTATATGGCGCGAGATCATCACGCAGGGGAATATGCTGGGGGTATTTCAAGTGCAAAATGCCAAATTGGCTGCCATGGCCTTGATCGAGATGTGCAATGGAGTTTCCCATTGGTATCGGCCACATGGTGAGCTCTCGCTTACACAGGTTTGTGATATGCACGCAGACTGGGCACTGGGCCTTGTACGAGCCGTGCGGGATGGAAAACCTGTGCGGGCAGCCGATCTGAACCTCGTTGATCCAAAAGAACTCTATCTGCCCGATATTGCCCTGGAGAGTTAAGACGCCTTAGAGGTATACGTCACGATTCTGACTCCCCGGTCCCTTATTACTTCAGCAAATTCACCGGGCGCTGGGGGTCCAACGAGCACTCCAGTATAGGCGGTGATTCTATATAAGCTATACGGTAGGAAAGCAGGATCTCTTCCATTCATGTTGTATTTCATTACAGGCCAGCAAGCGAAGTCCTTGTAAACTCCCAGGTGGTCCATATCCGCGAAGTTGAAGGATAGATAACCTATCTTGTTTGCCATATGATTCATCGTTTCTTTTCCCCCTCTTTCCGTATCGGATAAGCCACCTGGAAGAACCATACCAACTACAATTCTTTCAAGGAATTCTGGACCTAATGCTCCAAGAACCATTGACAAGCTCTTCACTTTCCTCGGTTCAATGATGAAACGAGTATTCGTCACATGTCCCAGGAGGGCGGCATCTTCAATGAGTAGAGGGGTCTCTTTCCCTGCAATCCGTCCTTGATCCCATGCGCATAGGAAACCATTAAAGGAATGTAGGTGAACTTCCCCACGAGACAGGTTTGCTTTAAGAAAATTCACTCGTTCAAACTTGGCCATCTTCGTGCCCTTAGTTGATAACTTGATCGAAGGATCTCCAAAATTCTTGCAGGAAGAGGTCTTATCTCAATGCCATTTTCGTACATGAGTTTGTTGATGCCGTGCTCATAGTTTAGCGTGAGAAGCCACCAAAAACAAGGGTTCGCGAGAATCGAAGTCTTGACAAAGGAGAGAAGAACAAGTATACTGTGTTTTATCGAACGTTCGATTAAAAGCATGTGATCATCGAAGGATTGACAAAGAAAAAGGGACTCAGTATACTGTATTTTATCGAACGTTCGATGGAGTTGTGCATATTTGTGATTCCCCCATCGGTGGGAACAGGCCTGTAAGTGTTTTTCTGACGAAAAGATACAACTGGCTTCCTTTGGAGATCTCGTCGAGCGTTGGTGCGACCGGGATCAAGCGTCTAAAACGGCGGGTTTCTTTAATTCTAGCTTCGCCAAAAACATCCCGGCGGGCATCTTCGCGGTTGTTGTAACCCCTCGTCAAAAAACTTTGTAAGCCAATGGCAAGATTGTTGACATGGTTCGTAGCATTGTTCATTATGTGTGTTCACTATTTGTACAATGAAGAACAAACTATCGTTTGGTGTGAGTGAAAGCACTTCGTCTTGACGTGACGAGAGGTTGCGTATTTCAAGACAGCGAACCATTGATGCGCGGATACTGCCTCAGTAAGGTTTGCCTGCTGACGCTGACTCACACCAGGTAAGTGAGTCCGTAACGGAGGAAAAGCAATGGCTATCTTACAATTTGAGTCCGCTTACCAGCAGGACGTCAAGCCCCTGACCCTCAGTGACGAAGAAAAGGCGGCCGTCCATAAGGCTTTCACCCAGACTCCCTCACTCTTGCAACTCCTGAGCACAGTCCGCAGCCGCCGTTTTGGCATGGGCTATCGCTACGAGTCTGGACAACCAGAGACGATGACCTGGGGCAAAGGAAAGACCGTTGTCCAGGAGAAGGGTCCTACAGCTTATGTCTCGAAAATGCAGCCGCACCCTCTCTCAGAACTGGAGGAAGCGATCATAGCTTGGGCCGCCTGTGGCCCCAACGGCGTGATCGCCGCCGACCTTCCGGTCAAGGGTGATATGAGCACCTGGCTGTGCTGGGCAGGCCGCACCATCCCTGCCCCTTGTAACGACGTATCCGTAGACTTGTTCATTGTCAATGATAGCGGTACCTACTTCTACCGCCCCATCGCCGAGCGTATGGCTCCGGTCGAGATCGCCTCTCCCGATGATTACTGGAAGATTCTTAAGTGGTATCGAGAGGATCGCGTCAAGATTTCCGACCAGCGCATCGACGTTGGCTGGGATAGCACCTTTGATGGCTATGGTGCCCCCCATGCCAATGTTGTAGGTCCCTGGCAGTACAATGTAAACCGCCCCGGTTCCACCTGGTTTCTCCCTGTTGCCGACATGGGATTTGAATGGGTCAATCTCCTGTTTGCTGCCTATGAGTGGTGGCATGTCTACCTGATGGACCCCGACACTGGCAAACCCTGTGGCTGTGACGAATTCGTGAAGCCCGGAATGCTGGAACTGGGCGTCCCTGTACCCCTCTACGACGAGCTGTTGCTGCTGGCCACGCCGGGCCACCAGGTAGGCTGCCTGGTCCAGAACATCCGCCTCATTAGCGAGGCTCTGGGCCTGGGTGCCTGGGTGTTCTGCGGCCTGGTAGACGACGCCGTCCTGGGTGGCTACCCCGAGGTTGCCAAAGGACTCGGCTTCCAGTTCATCGAACGCGATCCTGCCAAGAATCCCAACAAGATCTTGTCATCAAGCGGTTTGCCGGGAATCAAGGAAGCGGCAGTCGTGCCCTCGCCTCAGTTCCCTACGGCGGAGTCTGTATGTCGCTACGTTCATGACGTCCGCTACAAGCGCGGTGCACACTTCTCCAAGGAAGACAACTGGGCCATACGCAACCAGGCTCCCTACAAGCCTGAGGTGATGCAGGCCATCCTGGACGATCCAAATATCAAGATCTCCGAATGGGCATATGAGGCGGCTGTGAAAACTGTTGAGTACATCGTCAACAAGTGGGGCGTCTGTCCGGCCTTTACCAATCCCATCCAGTGCCAGTTCACGGCTCAGATTCATCACCTGGACGTCGACTACTACCGCACCATGCATGCCGGAGCGGGAGATGGCAACGAGCCGTTCATGTTGACAAACCAGACCCTGAATCATTTCCGAGACTGGCATCCGGGTGAGCCTGATCCGTACGCCTCACGATAATTGAGGCTGGGGTTCAAGCGAACGAGTGAAGGCAGTTCACGTTCAATGCAAGTCAGGGATGGAATGGTTTCGTATGCCCAGGTGGTAGCAGAAGGATCGTTCAACCATCCCTGGCGGCCAAGGAGGAACCATGGCCAGGTACACAGTGCAGATCGGCACCCGTTCGTGCTGCGGAAAACATCGCTGGCCGCTGGTGGACATTATTGAGACACTGGCCACCAGCGGTCTTGAGTATATCATCCTGGAGGAGACCACGTTCGCCGGAGAGTGTGTCAGTTTGACCCTGCCTCTGGAGACAGGTCTTAGAGGCGATAGAGCCCAGGCCCTGGTGGACGTCATCCTGCACCGTCTCTCACAGTCCATGGGAAGCAACGCGTTGTGCTTCACCGGCAATTTGATGGTGACCGCTTCAGTTGAGGCTGACGAGACCCGGGCGCGAGAAGGCCTCACCCTTATCAAGGGCAAAGGCTTGAGCTGTCGCCTGGAGCCTATACGTTTCCCTGCCTCCACCGAGGTGATGTGAATTATATTGTATAATCATGGAGCAATATAAATTCGAGATCCGTTTCCGCTTAGCGGCGGAATTAAAACAAAGTTATTCTTATGTTGAGATGGTCCGTTGTCTGGGCAACTCTGGCTTAAGGGATATCGAGCTGGAGCGTGGGGGCTTTCTGAACTACAAGGATTTCACACTCGCCATCCGTCTCCCTTCCGATATGCGGTCCGAAGAGGCGGTGAGCATCGGCCATGAGCTCATCAGAAGGCTTGGGGAAGCCCTGGGGTGGGACCCTCGCCATTTCTCCGGCACACTGGTCCTTTGGGGACGAGGAAGAGCCAATGAGGAAGATGCCCAACAGGCAAGGCAGGTGCTGATCAAGCAAGGATTCACGGTTTTTCTGGAACCGCTCAGTGCTTCTTGAGCAAGAAAGGTGGTGATCGCGCAACATTCATACCCAACGGTAGGCGTACAGAAACAACGCTGAGACGGGCGCGGAAGCCCCATCTCCGTTTCACTCTATCCCTGAGAGGCGATCTGTTGTATGAACATTGGTTCCCTCTTGACGAAAACCAGTCGGCTTTACGGTAACCGGCTGGCAATCAAATATGGTGGGCAGCAACTCACCTATGCTGAGTTGAGACAGCGGGTCGGTCGGCTGGCTCATGCCTTGCAAACCCTTGGCGTACGTTTAGGAGACCGCGTGGCACTTGTACAGCGGAACGGGCCAGCTTTGTTCGAGACACTCTTCGCTTGCTTCCGCGCTGGTGCTGTTGCCGTCCCGATCAACGTGCGACTGCATCCAGAGGAGGTGGCGTTTATCTGCCAGGACTGCAATGCCAGGGTGCTGGTGGCAACAGGTGAATACGCGGCGTCCGCCTTTCAGGCACGTAAGCAGGTACCGGAATTGCGGCTCGTTGGAGTTGAGAGCAATGCAGGTGATTTCGACTACGAGACATTACTCTCAGCTGCTGATCCTATAACCACTGATGCCGAGGTTGATCCAGACGATCTCGCCTGGCTATTCTATACCTCCGGCACCACTGGTAAGCCCAAGGGAGCAATGCTGACCCATCGCAACCTCCTGGCGATGACGATGAATTATTTCGCGGATGTAAACCCACTTGCCCCTGAGGATGTCGTTCTACATGCCGCACCACTCACCCATGGGAGTGGTTTATTTGGACTGCCGGCAATTGCTAAAGGCGCTACGAATGTTATTCTGCACACACCCAGTTTCGATCCCCAGACCATCTTTACCATGATCCAGGACTTGCGGGTGACTACCGTCGCGTTCCTTGCCCCCACCCAGATCAAGATGTTGCTCAATGGACCGTACCGGTCCTACGACTTAAGCAGTCTGCGCTGTATCCCTTACGGTGGAGGGCCGATGTATGTTGAAGACATGAAGCAGGCTGTGGAAGCCTTTGGGCCCGTGCTGGTTCAGATCTATGGCCAGGGCGAAGCACCGATGACGATCTCCTACCTGCGGCAAGAGGCACACGTGACGCAGGGTGACCCTGTAGCGGAACAGCGCCTCGCTTCAGCAGGGATTCCCCGCACCGATGTGGAGGTGCGCATCGTCGATGACGATGATCACGAGGTGGCAGTCGAGGAGATTGGCGAAATTGTCGCGCGAGGAAGCGTTGTCATGGCGGGGTACTGGAAGAGACCTGGCGAAACGGCTGAAACTCTACGAGGTGGATGGTTGCATACAGGCGATATCGGTATGATGGATGCGCAGGGCTACCTCTACCTGCTCGACCGTAAGAAAGATATGATCATTAGCGGCGGCAATAATATCTACCCACGGGAGATCGAGGAGATCCTGCTTAAGCACCCGGCGATCTATGAAGTCGCAGTGATTGGTGTCCCTGACCCACTATGGGGCGAAAGTGTCAAAGCGATGATTGCACTGCGTCCTGGGATGTCCGTAACTGAGGAGGAAGTGAATGACCTTTGCCGGCAGCATCTGGCCAGCTATAAGAAACCGCGGATGGTCGAGTTTGTCTCGGAGCTGCCCAAGAATGCTTACGGCAAGATTCTCAAGCGCGAGTTGCGCGAGCAGTACTGGCAAGACAGAGAGCGTCGCATCTAAGCCTGGAGACAGCTTGCTCGACCCGCGTGAGGGGAAAAGCCAGAAAGTATCTGTTTTGCACCGTGCTCCATCGGACGACCGCTCGTTTGGGTGAGCTAACCTGCTGCCCGGAGAATCTGTGTCTCATGCCTGCTCCAAGAGTTGGCTGGTGTTTTGCTATCGTCGATGCTCATGGAGGAACGGTTCGTCATCCGTTTTCTCCCCTTCAATTGAAAGGAGAAATGACCTATGGAATTCTTAGAAGCCGTTGGCCAACGGCGTAGTGTTCGCTGGTTTAAGACATGGGAACAGGTTCCAAGGGAGAAGATTCAGCGCATCCTCGAGGTAGTGCGCCTGACGACATGTCCTGGCAACTTGCAGCCCTGGCGTGTTGTGGTCGTCGAACGCGACAAGATAGATCCAGCGGTACGCGATCAGCTACTGGCGTGTGACAACTGGCAAGGCGCACATACTCAGGCACCCGTCTGGATCTATTTTTATGCTGACCCTGATGGCGCTCGACCTGAGACATTTGTTAACAGGACACTTGAACTCGTCGATGTCGGAGCTCTACCCGCTGCCTTTGGGTGGAACAAACAATCAATTGAGGGTGCCATTTTCCATAATGAAACGATGCCGGCAGGAATGCCTGCAATCAATGAGTTGCTGCATGGATTACCATACGAGATGAGCGCCAACGTCGCTTACGCAGAGACCGTAGGGGCCTGTGCAGTGGCAACACTGGCGGCGGTTAATGAGGGGCTGGGAGCCTGCCTCCATATGATTGCTAACCCAACTAAGCAAGAGGAGGCCAAGCGACTGCTCGGAGTGCCTGACAGCTTCGTGCCAGTCTGGCAACTGCTCATCGGTTACTCGGCTGAAGATCCGGATGCTGGTGGTGTTCGTCCACGACTCCCGTTCGAACAGATCTTCTCCCATGGACAGTGGGGCAGGCCTTTTACACGGGACGAGCGGGTCGTCGAGGAACTCGAAGCCGAAGGATTGAAGCAGCCCACCGGTGAGCCGAAACCCAATCGATTCGATGAACTCAAGTATCTAGCCCGGATGTTTGGCTATCCCGTCTAATAATCTCATCGCGTCAAGGAGCAATAGTCTGACATCCACTCATCAATGGGGAGTGTAGAGGGGCATAGCCCCTCTGCCAGGGTTCGAGGTGTCCCCGAAAAAGCTCTTTTCCCTTGTTTCGCCGCCTCCTTACGTCCTGTCCGACCGCAGGTAGCCGCGATAGCGGCGTTGACAGGACGTTTTTCAAGTCCCGTAGGCTGCGAGGTATGAATGGATGTCAGGCAATAGTGAGCAGGATCAATATGCTCCTGCTCACTATTGCTGAGTGAATAGAAGGAGAAGTTCGTGAGTGCAACTGAGGACAAGCAGGGAAAAGGATCTACAGACTTTCGAGTGTATCAATCGATCCAGCTGTGGATGGATGTCGTCAACAAGATGTATCACCTGAGCGAGGAAGAATGGAGGGGTCGGCTTGATGTCTTGCGGCAGTTCTGTGAGGCCGAAGGCAAAGATCCGGATGAGATTATTGCCGAAGCGCGCAGTGACCGTGCCGAGAAGATCGACTACATGCGTCGTCTCAAACGCTTTGTGAAAACGCTGACAGCCAATCCAACGCTGGCCCATGACTACGAGAACATTATCCGCAGCTTCTTCATCAACAATGGCGCCCGGGTTGTCACCAAGCCTTATTCCGATGTGTACAATCGAACAAAGTGAGACCAAGTCGATGGTCGCTCCTCTGAGCAGTGAGGGAACCGGCGAACATATCCATTTTAATGTTCGTGTACATCAGGCTCACATGACATACCAGGACCTCCTAGCTATCTGGAAGACGGCTGATAGACTGGGGTACGACGGCGCCAGCCTATTCGATTTGCTGGCTGCTCCTTGTCTGGAATGTTGGACTACGCTCACAATGCTGACGATGGCAACCTGTCGGCTCCGTGCGATCCCGATGGTCCTCTCACATACGTACCGGCACCCGGCTGTTCTGGCGAAAATGGCGGCGACGCTGGATAGAGTGTCTGGAGGACGGCTCATGCTAGGTCTGGGTGCAGGTGGAAGCCAGCGTGATCACGAGGCATATGGCATCCCCTGGCGGTCCCTCCAAGAGCGGCTGGAGCAGTTGGAAGATGGGATCCAACTGCTCCGCTTTCTCTGGTCTGGCCAGGTGGGATCTTTCAAGAGCCGCTTCTATGGCACAGTGGAGGGCAGTGGGTACCCTCAGCCAATCCAGCCAGGAGGGCCACCGATCCTCGTCGGGGGGCATGGAGAGCGCTACGTCGTGCGAATAGTGGCTCGTGTGGCCGATTTATGCAACATTGGTTTCGATCTTAGCCCAGTACAATGGCAGCGTTACAAGGAAATGTTAGAGCGCATCGCTTGCGAGGAGGGGAGAACTCCTGCTGCTATCGGACTCACCCACAACGCGACCGTAATACTAGGCTCGTCTCCGATGATGATCCGGACGCAGGTTGAACGCTATGCACAGATGCAGGACATGTCCACAGAAGCTGCGAAGCAACGGCTAACACATGCACTGGTCGGGACTCCAGAGCAGTGTGTGGCTCGTCTGCACGCATACGTGACGCTCGGGATTCGCACCTTCTTTCTGGTGTTTCCAGATTTGCCGGATCTTACTTCACTCAATCTTTTTGCGGCTACGGTTCTTCCTGCTTTTCGCTCCGGAGGGCCTTAGGGGGCTTCCGCGAATGACTGGTACTGCCTCTCTCGATAGTGGATAATTCGGCCTTTTCTCCAGACATTTGGAGATAAGGGAAGGAGGTGATAAACTAGAAGAGAAGTTCTAAAGGAGGAAGAAGATGGAGTGGTACCGAAACGATCAAGCCGCCGTGTCAGAGGCGTTGAGGAGAGGCGAACGTCCGGATCTGGCCACGACCATGGCGAGCGGCCCCTTGGATGAGTTGGTAGCCTTACATGAGGAATTGGGCATCTTGGCCATCTTAGATGAGGTGGAGGTGCAGCGAGTACGAGCAGGCGTGGCCGATGAGCTGTTGCTGCGCACGCTGGCGACCTTGC
>WNGD01004048.1_pt1 | contig 17289 bp, 17 predicted proteins | sample 5400671 | NCBI WGS metagenome assembly WNGD01 (sample SAMN13153369, study PRJNA577476) | soil metagenome | isolation source: 40 cm soil or saprolite under grassland replicate 2 | place: USA:California | collected 2016-06-15
TCCGCCCGGGTCCACCTCCCATATCGCGGTGACGTACTTCTTTCCGTCGGGCGAGGGCCGGGCCACCCCGGTCACGAGCCGGGTGCCGTCGGGGGCTATCGCCAGCCCGGCCAGCCGAGGCAATGCCACATATGTCGACAGGTCATAGAAGGGCGTCGGAGAGCTGCCGTGGTCCGTGGTGGGACTGTCGTTGTCCGCCATGGGTGGGCTCCTCAAAGCAACGTGTGCAGTGTGCAGACCCTAACCAGTTCGCCGCGGACCGACCGCACCGACTGCCCACGCGGCCGGCAGTTGGGCGGTCACCGGGTTGAGCGGTCGGGATCAGGATGCGGTGACGAAGACGTGCGTGGCCACCAGTTCGTCCACGTCGGTGCTGCGCCCGTCGGCGCTGACCCGCACGCCTCGGCCGGCCGGCTCGACCGACACGGTGCGGCCCGGCTGAATGTCGGCGTCGCGGAGCAGCCGCATGGTCTTGGCGTCGGGCTGGATCTGCTCGCTGATCCGGCGGACGACCACGTGGGTGCTGCCGGCCTGCACAGCCGCCTTCATCGAGGTCAGCCCGACCGGCTCCGCGGCCCGGTCGGCGTCGGCCAGCACGGCGCCGAGGTCCTCCAGCCCGGGGATCGGGTTTCCGTGCGGACACTGTTGGGGGTTGCCGAGCAGTGCCAGCAGGCGCCGCTCCACCGCGTCCGACATGACGTGCTCCCAACGGCACGCCTCGATATGGACCTCCTCCCACTCCAGGCCGATGACATCGACGAGGAGGCACTCGGCCAGCCGGTGCTTGCGCATCACCGCGATCGCCTGGTGCCGTCCGTCTGCCGTCAGCTCGAGGTGCCGGTCTCCCTGAACGGTGAGCAGCCCGTCGCGCTCCATCCGGGCGACGGTCTGGCTGACGGTCGGCCCGCTCTGCTTGAGCCGCTCGGCGATGCGGGCACGGAGCGGGACGATGCCCTCCTCCTCGAGCTCGTACACCGTGCGGAGGTACATCTCCGTGGTGTCGATCAGGTCGCTGTGATGACTCACGTCCCCTCCGCTCTCTGCACCGATGCTACGTCGCTCGGAGGGCGGAATCGGCACGGAGATCGCGAGTGGACGCTACTTCGCGTACTTCTTCAGCAGTTGCTCGAGCATCGCCGTGGCGATCTTCTCCCCGTCCGCGCCAAGTCCGCTGAAATACGCCGCGAGCAGGCCTTGGTCGGAGCCGTTCTGGGATCTGGCGACGTAGATGATGTTGGACTCGGTGCGCAGCGCGGGTGCCCGGCAACTGTCAGGTCCTTGAACGACCCGTGCTTGTACTCGGCCAGGGTCAGGAAGTCGAAGACCGCGACGATCATCGAGTCGCCGTTCTCGGCGATGATCTGGCAGCCGGTCTGCTGCGAGTCCTTGAAGCTGACCGGGCCGCCGAACGTTTTCTCGGCCGCGTCCTGGTCCAGCGCCTTGCAGACTTCGTTCGTGCCGCCGTCCGACGGCGATGCGCTCGACGACCCGGATGGCGACTGGCTGGGAGACTCCGACGAGGAGCTGGTCGCCGTCGGGCTGGCCGGCTGGGCGGAGTCCTCGGCGAGGGTGCCCCGCCCGGAGATCGTCTTCGAGCATCCGACGGCGACTGCGGCGGCGAGCAGGACGGCAACGGCCGCCAGAGCGCGTCGGGCCACCATGGGGGGATCCTCCTCGGTCACGGCCGCGGTCAGGACAGGGGCGCCACACCCGTCGCTGGGTGGGTGCCGACCAGGCCCAGGAGACTCACCGGGCTCGCTCTGTGGGATGTGGACGACTCAGCCTACGGTCTGCGTACGGCACGAGCGCGGCGCTTCGGGCAATCCTCGCGTCCGGAGCGTAATGGGCGGTCTGGTACCGCGGTAGCGTCGGCATGTGAGCCACACCACTGCCGTGGTCTGGGACGACGGCTACCTGGGATACGACCTGGGCGACAGCCACCCGCTGAACCCGATCCGGTTGGCGTTGACGATGTCCCTGGCCCGCGCGCTGGGTGTGATCGACCGGCCGCCGGTACGCCTGCTCGCTCCGCAGCAGGCCGGGGACGACCTGCTGACGCTGGTGCACGACCCGGCCTACCTGCAGGCAGTGCGGCGCGCTCCGGAGAACCCGTGGGCCGCCGGCCACGGCCTGAACACGCCGGACAACCCGGTCTTTCCGCGGATGCACGAGGCGTCGGCGCTGGTCGTCGGCGGCAGCATCGTCGCCGCGCGCCAGGTCTGGTCGGGCGAGAGCCGGCACGCGGTGAACATTGCCGGGGGGTTGCACCACGCCATGCGTGCCCGCGCGTCGGGCTTCTGCGTCTACAACGATGCGGCGATCGCGATCGCCTGGCTGCTCGGCCAGGGTGTGGAGCGGGTGGCATACGTGGACGTGGACGTCCATCACGGCGATGGCGTGCAGGCGGCGTTCTACGACGACCCGCGGGTGCTGACCATCAGCATGCACCAGAGCCCGTTGTCGCTCTTCCCGGGCACCGGCTTCCCCACCGAGCTTGGCATGGGGGACGCCGTGGGCACCGCGGTGAACGTGGCGCTGCCGCCCGGCACCGCCGACGACGGCTGGCTGCGTGCCTTTCACGCGGTCGTGCCGGGCCTGCTGCGAGCGTTCCGTCCACACGTGCTGGTCACGCAGTGCGGATGCGACACCCATCGGGAGGACCCGCTCGCCGATCTCGCGCTCACCGTCGACGGGCAGCGGGCGTCCTACATCGCGCTGCACCAGCTTGCGCACGAGCTGTGCGACGGTCGCGCCTGGACCCACCTGATCGCCGAGGTCAGCGGGGCGGCCGTGCCGCCGGGCACTCCGATCCCGACCGAGTGGGTCGAGGAGGTGAGTCGGGGCGGGATCAACACGCCACCACCGTCCTCGATGAGCGACCTGGGCGACGTCGGCGGACCGACCGCCGCGGACGGCGAGGGTTCCTCGGCGGAGGCGGCCGCCCCCGAAGGGCCGTTGTGGGTGCCCTGGGAGCCTGGCGGGGGGACGCCGCTGGACCGCGCGATCACGGCGACCCGTCGGGCCGTCTACCCGCTGCATGGGCTCGATCCGCACGATCCTCGCGACTGACTCGGCGAGACCGTGCCCACGCCAACCCACCCCGAGCTGCCGGGTCCGCCGGCTTCGGCGGCCCATCCGCGGGCCGGCACGCCCGACACGGAGGTCACGTCGACGCCGGCGCACCCGCCGGCGGGCGACGGGGAGGACCGACCCGCCGGCTACCCGGCCCAGTGGGAGGCCGATGTGCTGGCCGCAGACGGTGGCGTCGTGCGGCTGCGGCCGGTCCGGCCGGACGACGCGGATCTGATCGTCGGACTCCACTCGCGACTGTCCGAGCGCACCAGGTACCTGCGCTTCTTCGGCGCCTACCCGCGGATCGCCCCACACGACCTGCACCGGTTCGTGCATGTCGACTACGACGACCGGGTCGCCTTGGTGGCAGAGTTCGGCGGCGAGATCATCGCCGTGGGCCGGTACGACCGCATCGGCTCCGGCTCCGATGCCGAGGTGGCGTTCGTGGTCGAGGACGCCCACCAGGGTCGGGGCGTGGGATCGGTGCTGCTGGAGCACCTCGCGGCCGCCGCCCGGGAACGCGGGATCCGCCGGTTCGTCGCCGACGTGCTCGCCGAGAACGCCAGGATGCTGCGGGTGTTCCTGGACGCGGGCTACTCGGCGACCCGGGAGTACGCGGACGGGGTCATCCACCTCGCCTTCCCTATCGGGCCGACCGAGACGTCGCAGGCGGTCGCGTTCGAGCGGGAGCGCCGGGCCGAGGCTCGCTCGATCGAACGGCTGCTCACCCCGCGGTCGGTGGCCATCGCGGGCGCCAGCACCGACCCCGGGAAGGCCGGCAGCGTCGTGTTCGCCAACCTCTTTGGCTACGGCTTCCAGGGCCCGCTGTACCCGGTGAACCCCGGCTCCCGGCATGTGGCCAGCGTCCGCGCCTACCCGCGGGTGTCCGACGTGCCGGACGAGGTGGACCTCGCCGTCGTGGCGGTGCCCGCCGCCGCGGTCGCCGCCGTCGTTGCGGACTGTGCCGGGAAGGGCGTGCGCACGTTGGTGGTGCTCTCGGCCGGATTCGGCGAGCGCGGTGAGGCAGGCCGGGCCGCCGAGCGTGAGCTCGTCGCGGCGGCGCGCAGTGCCGGGATGCGGGTCGTGGGGCCCAACTGCCTGGGCGTCGTGAACTCCGATCCGGCCGTCCGCCTCAACGCGACACTCGCACCACACGTCCCGGGTCGCGGACGGGTCGGCTTCTTCTGCCAGTCGGGAGCGCTCGGGGTGGCCATCCTGGAGACCGCGGCCCGGCGCGGACTCGGCCTGTCGACCTTCGTCTCGGCCGGAAACCGGGCCGACGTCAGCGGCAACGACCTGCTGCAGTACTGGGACGGCGACCCCGCGACCGACGTGGTGTTGCTGTACCTGGAGAGCTTCGGCAACCCGCGGAAGTTCGCCCGACTCGCCCGGCGGCTGGCTCGGCGCAAGCCGGTGGTCGCGGTCAAGACAGGGCGGTACGGCACCGCGCCAGGGCCGGCCTTCCGCTCCGAGGCGCTGCCCGACGAGAGCGTCCAGGCGATCTTCGAGGCGTCGGGTGTGATCCGGGTCGACAGTCTCGCCTCGATGTTCGACGTCGCCCAGCTGCTTGCGTACCAGCCGTTGCCGCGGGGGCGGCGGGTCTCGGCGGTGACGAACTCCTCCGCGCTCGGCGTGCTGGTCGTCGACGCGTGCCTCTCGTCCAGCCTCACCGTGGCCGGCGACGGCCCGGTGGACGTCGGGGCGGACGCGTCCGCCGACGAGTTCGCCGCCGCACTTCGATCCACGGTGAATGGTGAGACGGACGCGGTCGTCGCTGTGTTCGTGCCGCCGCTGTCCACGCTGGGGGAGGACTACGCCCGGGTGCTTGCCGAGGTTGCCGGCGAGCCGGCGGTGGCGCACAGGGTGCCGGTGCTGTCGACGTTCCTCGGCGTCGAGGGGGTGCCGGCGGCCCTGCGCCGCAGTGATCCGGCCGGCATCGCCGGCCCGGGCTCGGTGCCGTCGTACCCCACGCCGGAGCGGGCCGTGCAGGCGCTCGCCCTCGCCGTGCGGTACGCCGAGTGGCGGCGCCGGCCGCAGGGCAAGCTCCCCGAGCTCGCCGACATCGACGCCGCCGCCGCCAGCGCGGTGATCGACGCGGTGCTCGCCGGCGCACCGGAAGGTCGGTACCTGGATCCGGCCGAGGCGGCACGGCTGCTGGGCACGTACGGGGTGCCGGTCGAGCCACGCATCGGCGCCCGGAGCGCCGAGGAGGCGGTGGCCGCCGCTGGCCAGCTCGGCTACCCGGTGGCGCTGAAGAGCACGGCGAGCGCGCTGCGGCACCGGCAGGACCTCGGCGCGGTGCGGCTCGACCTGGCGGACCCGGACGCGGTACGGGCCGCGTGGACCGCACTAGCCGATTTCGAGTCAAGCGCGGCGGATGCGGCGCCGGGCGCTGACTCGGCTCCGGTCGAGGTGCAGCGGATGGCGACGCCGGGTGTCGCGACCCTCGTCACGGTGAGCGACGATCCGTCGTTCGGCGCGCTTGTGTCGTTCGGCGTCGGCGGGCTGGCGACGGACCTGCTCGGCGACCGGGCGTACGCGGCCGTGCCGCTCACCGACCGGGACGCGGCCGACCTGGTGCGGGCGCCCCGGGCGGCTCCGCTGCTGTTCGGCTACCGAGGGTCGCAGGCGGTCGACGTGGCGGCGCTCGAGGACCTGCTGCTACGGGTGTCCCGATTGGCCGAGGACGCGCCCGAGATGCTCATGCTGCGGCTCGAGCCGGTGCTGGTCGCCGCGAGCGGGCTCGCCGTGCTGTCGGCGGCAGTCCGGGTCGGCCCGGTGCGGGGAAGAATCGATCCCGGCCCACGACGCCTGCGCTGAGTGAGCGCTCGCTCACTCAGCGCAGGACCCTCAGTCGACGTAGTCGCGGAGCGACTGGGACCGGGACGGATGCCGGAGCTTCGCCATCGTGTCCCGCTCGATCTGCCGGATCCGCTCCCGGCTGAGCCCGAACGCCTTGCCGATCTCGTCGAGCGTCCGGGGCCGGCCATCGTCCAGCCCGTACCGCATCCGCAGCACCTGGCGCTCCCGCGCCTCCAGGGTGCCGAGCACGGCGTCGAGCTGGTCGCGCATGAACCGGAAGCTCACTGCCTCCTCGGCGAGCGGAGCATCCGAGTCCTCGATGAAGTCGCCGAGCTGCGCGTCCTCGTCGTCGCCCACAGCCTGGTCCAGGCTGACCAGGTCGCGCGCGTACCCCAGCAGCTCGACCACCCGCGCCGGCTCCAGGTCCAGCTCCGCGCCCAGCTCGATCTCGGTGGCGTCGCGGCCGAGCTGCTGGTGCAGCAGCCGCCGGGTGCGCTCCAGCTTGTTGACCTGCTCGACGAGGTGCACCGGGAGCCGGATGGTGCGGCCCTGGTCCGCCATCGCCCGGGTGATCGCCTGCCGGATCCACCAGGTGGCGTAGGTCGAGAACTTGAACCCCTTGGTGTAGTCGAACTTCTCCACCGCGCGGATCAGCCCCAGGTTGCCCTCCTGGATCAGGTCCAGGAACGGCAGGCCGTGACCGGTGTAGCGCTTGGCCAGCGAGACAACCAGGCGGAGGTTCGCCTGCAGCAGGTGCTCCTTGGCCCGCTGGCCGTCGGCGACCAGCGCCCGCAGGTCACGCCGGCGGGCGGCGGGCAGACCCTTCTCGTCCATCGCGAGCAGCTGCTCGGCGTACAGCCCGGCCTCGATCCGCTTGGCCAGGTCGACCTCCTGCGCCGCGTTCAGCAGCGGGACCTTGCCGATCTCGTTCAGGTAGACCCGAACCAGGTCGGCAGATACGGTCGCCTGCTCATCGAGATCGGGCAGGTCGATGCGCTCCTCCGGCTCCTCGACCGCGCCGTCGGGGCTGACCGCATCCGCGGGCACCGCGGGGCGCTGCGTCCGGTGCGGCCGCGACATGATGCGCGGCTCCACCGACGCGCGGCGGCGCGGTGTGGCAGAGTTGGTGGTGGGAGGAGTCACAGCTATCGCCCTATGCTCGGGGTCGGTCATACGACAGTTTCAACGTCTGTAACGGCGTGGTGTTCCCAGCTTCAGTTGCACCATGCACGCATGTGCCGAGTCACCGGCGTCGATCAGGTCTCGAGGATCAGCGTCACCGGGCCATCGTTGGTCAGCGACAGCTGCATGTAGGCGCCGAAGGCGCCGGTCTGCACCTCGGCGCCACGTTCGCGCAGCGCCGCCACCACCGCGCCGACCAGGGGTTCCGCGACTGGCCGGGGCGCCGCCGCGCTCCATGAGGGGCGACGGCCCTTGCGCGTGTCGGCATACAGCGTGAACTGGCTGACCACCAGCAGCGGCGCCCCGACCTCGGCGGCCGACCGTTCTCCGTCCAGGATGCGCAGTTCGTGCACCTTGCGCGCAAGCGCGGCGGCTCGCTCCGCCGTGTCATCATGCGTGACGCCGACCAGGACCACGAGCCCGGCGCCGATCGAGCCGACGATCCGACCGTCGACGGTCACGTTCGCCGAGGTGACCCGCTGCACCACCGCTCGCACGCCGGGTCATCCTGCCGCAACACCGATCAGGCAACGCCGGCGAGCCGCCAGGACCACCGCCAGCCCCGCCAGGCCGCCTCGGCGAGCAGGTCCTCGATGGTCCGCCGCCGGTCGGCGTCCCGCCCACCCGACAACGGCGCGCCGCGGACGATCCGTTTGAGCCGGAGCAGGTCGCGCGGCGTCCGGCTCGGCCGGCTTGGAGCCGAGCGCCTCGGGCAGCGGCGGCACCGGGATGAGCGCAGGGCGCAGGTACTGGTGCGGGAGGGTACGGGTCGCCGGCGAGGCCGCCGGCCCCCGCCGGCCGGTCGGCGTTCTGAGCAGGCCCAGCTCTCTCCACTGTGGACAGTGGCCGCGCCGTGGGCGCAGACCCCGCGAGCACGACGAGGAGGAAGAGGCCGGCTCAGCCGGCGGGCCGCGCCGGCACACACCCCGCTCGCCACGAGCCGGAGCAGGTCGACGACGCGGTCGCGGGTGAGCCGGAGGGCGGTCACCCGTGGTCCCGCCGGAGGAGCGGACGACGGCGCACCCGGTCGGCCCGACCCGCCGGCTAGCCTTGCGGCATGACACTCGTGCTGAGTCAGCAGCCCGCAGCGGACGCGCTGCTCTCTCGGGACCCGCTGGCGCTGCTGATCGGCATGGTGCTGGATCAGCAGGTGCCGCTGGAGCGGGCGTTCTCCGCGCCATACGACCTCACCCAGCGACTGGGTCACGAACTGGACGCGTCGGAGCTGGCCGGGTACGACCTGGACGCGCTCGCGAGCCTGTTCGCGGGGCCGCCGGCGCTGCACCGCTACCCCAGGTCGATGGCGAAGCGGGTGCAGGACATGTGCCGTGTGCTGGTGGAGCGCTACGGCGGGGATGCGACCGCGGTCTGGCGGGACGTCCCGGACGGCGAGACGCTGCGCCGGCGGATCGCTCAACTCCCCGGGTTCGGGGCGCAGAAGGCGCAGATCTTCGTGGCACTGCTCGGAAAGCAGTACGGCGTGCAACCATCTGGGTGGCGAGAAGCTGCCGGCGGATACGGCGAACGGAGCAGCTTTCGCTCCGTGGCTGACATCACTGACAGCGAGTCTCTCCGCCGGGTGAGGGAGTACAAGCAGCACATGAAGGCCGCCGCGAAGGCACCCCGATCCTGATCCCGGCCGCCGCGGAGGGGTGCGGCCGGGCCCGGCCGGTGCAACGATGGGCTGGGAGGAACCGTGAGGCCCACCAGGCACCGCCGTCCGGATCCGGTGCTGATCACCGAGGCGCAACCCAGCCTCGACGACCAGTACCAGGCGCGACGGCGCAAGTACGCGGTGATGATGGCGATCCGCGCGGTCTGCCTGATCCTCGCCGCGGTCTTCTACCGCGTTCCGTGGGCGCTGCCGATTCTCGCCGCGGCCGCGGTGGCGCTCCCCTGGATGGCGGTGCTGATCGCGAACGACCGGCCGCCGAGAAGGGCGAGCAGGCTCGACCGGTTCGACCACCCGGCGCCGGACCGCGCGCTGGAGCCGCCGCCGGAGCGGTCCCGGGTCATCGAGGGGTAGGACCCGCGCGTCGCCCGGTCGCCCGCGGCTGTCTGCGAGGCCTGCACGGGACGCCTCAATACCCTGCGTATTCACTTGGTTGCAGGTGCTCCCCTGCCTGGCCGCATCGCACAGGGCCGACTGGCCCAGCCGGGATGACTCTTCGAAAGTGAAGACTGCATCTCATATGCGACTATGTCAGCTCTGATACAGACCCGGTAGAGAGCCATGACAAGACTCGGTCGGGTGCCGGCCTCCCCGAACCCGTACGTCCAAACGCGACGACTCGCGTTCGGACAGGTGGTCCGCGCTCGCCGCAAAGCGCTCGGCCTGTCTCAGGAAAAGCTCGCCGAGCGAGCGGGATGCGACCGGCAGTCGATCAACCGAGTGGAGAACGCGGCCTACTCGCCATCCCTCGACCGCGTGTTCCTGCTCGCCAACGCGCTCGGCGTCAGCCTGGCGGAGCTCTTCGCCGACCTCGAGAAGCTCGAGCCTCCCGTCGATCGCTCCCCCTCCGGCCGAGCCGCCTCCGGCGGTTGACCCACCGGCCGCTCCTGCACCGCAGACAAGAGCGCCCGGGGCGCCGCACGGGCGAGGGAGTGGCTTGGCGCGCGGACGGATTGCCGTGATCGCGGCGGGACGCGGGGCTCGGCGCGCGCGGGAGCGGAGGCGGGGGCGGGGTCGGGCTGTCGTGATGGGGGCGGCGGGGTCGGGTTGCTATGCGCCGGCGGCGCCGGCGCCTGCATCGCCGGCGGCCTCGCGGAGCGCGTCGGCGGCGCGGGCGGCCTCGTGCAGCGCGCCGGCGAGGTCGCGCTCGTCGACGGGGCGGGCCGACTCCAGAATCCGGCAGATCGTCGTCCAGTCGTCCAGGATGCGGGCGAGATGCCGGGCGACGTGCGCTGGCATCTGTAGCAGGACCGCGGGGAGTGACCGCTCGTCCTCCTCGTCCCAGACGTTGGTGCCGTCGACCTCGACGGTCACGGCGTTCTCGACCGTCCACCGCCGCGACTGGCGTGCCGCCGCCTCGACGGTCATCTCAGCGACCGTCGCGACCGACAGCGGAACATGCGCTCTGTGCGCCATCTCACCCCGTCCCGACAGCCGGCGCCGGCCCCGTGTCCTGGGCGATCTCACCCAATCCGCGATGGTCAGCAACTATGCGAAGCGAGCATGCCCGCGGGCGGGGGCCGGTGTCTAGGCCGCCCGCACCCTTACCCACCGGTCGGGTGAGGCCGGCGACGGCGGGGCGGCGCTGGCATCATTGACGGGGAAGGCGCGGCTGTGCCGTCTGCGCCGCACCGAGGTGAGGAGACCCACGTGGCCACGACGCCGGAGCGCGGCACGAGGACGATCGTCGAGGAGCGCACCGAGGAGCGCACCGACTGGCGCCAGGACGCCGGCGACCATGACCGTTTCGCCCACTACGTGCCCAAGGACAAGCTCATGAAGGCCCTGGTGGACGGCACGCCGGTCCGGGCGCTGTGCGGGAAGCTCTGGACCCCGTCCCGGGACCCGAGCCGGTTCCCGGTGTGTCCGGAGTGCAAGGAGATCTGGGAGAGCCTGCCGGAGCGCCGGGGCGGCGACGGCGGCGGGCCGGGTGAGGGCTGACCGCGCTCACTCGGCTGGCTCGGCGGACTCGACCGGACCCTCGCCGGGCTTCTCCGCCTGGTCAGTCTCCGCGGCCGGCCCCGCCCGGCGCGGCCGGTACCACCGGATGAGCCGCCCGCTCGACCGGGACGGCCAGAACTCCTCGATGGTCGCGTTCAGCTCGGCTCCGATCAGCACCGCCAGCGCGAGCACGAAGAAGAACAACAAGGCGGCGATCGGCGCGCCCAGCGTGCCGTAGCTGAGCCTTGGCCCGATCACGAACCCGATGTACGCCCGCAGCCCGAGGCTGCCGAGCAGGAACACCGCCATCGCCAGCAGCGCTCCCGGCAGGCCGCGGTGCCAGGGCAGCCGCTTCGGCACGGCAAGGTGGTAGAAGCTGGTCAGCAGGGCGAGCAGCATGCCGCCGACGCCCGGCCAGTACGCAGCGTTGACCAGGTGCGCGGCGTCCGGCCGGGCCGAGGCCGGGAGCAGCTCGACCAGCACGGTCGGGCCGAGCACCATCACCGGCAGCAGCACGATGCCGGCCAGCACCGAGACCAGGTAGAGCCAGAGCGCGAGCAGCCGGCTGCGCACGGCGCCGCGCAGGTCGCGCATGTCGTAGGCGATCGTGATGGTGTTCACGAACGTCGCGGTGGCCGACGAGCCGGCCCACAGCGCGATGAGGAAGCCGATGCTGATCACGTCGGCCCGGCCTCGGCTGAGCACCGCGTTGACGGTCGGCTGCACGACCTGGTCGACCACGTTCGGGCTGAAGGCGCGGGAGAACGCGTCGATGAGTCGATGCTCGGCGGTGTTCACGGTGTCCGTGCCGAGCACGCCGCGGAGGTAGCCGAGGCTGCCGAGCAGCGCCAGGAACAGCGGCGGCATGGATAGCAGCTGCCAGAACGCGGCCTCCGCGGACAGCCCCAACACGCGGTCGTGCCAAGCCTTGTCGACGGTACGGCGGGCCAGGTGCACAGCCCGGGACCCGGTGCCCAGCGCCGCGCCGGCTGCGCCGGCCGAGGTGGTGTCCGTTGGGGAGGTGGCGCCGCGGCCGGTGCCGTCGGCCGCGTGCGTGGGAACGCTGCTCCCGGCGCCGTCGGGTCCGTCGGGTTCAGCCGGTGATGCGTGGTTCGCCACGTCGGCGCGGCCGGTGGAGGTGCCGGCCGGGCGGCTGGTGCCGTCGGCTCGGTCTGGCTCGGTGCGTGCCTGCCGGTTCGTAGCGTCGGCTCGCCCGGCCGGCGCGGCGGCTGCCGCGCCGGCCCCGTCGACTCGGCCTGGATCCGGCTCGTCCTCCGTCCCGCGCCGCTCGCCCTCGGCCGAGCCGCGCACGCCTGGGCGGGGCGCTGGATCGGCGTCGGGCGTCACGCAGAAAAGTGTGCCCTCCGTGACCTACGGCGACACAGCCGGCATCCTCAGCGCATCCGCTGTCCGAAGTAGAACGCGATCTCCCGGGCCTTGGCGCCGGCCGGGTCGAGGTAGGACGCCTGCCAGCGGTCGTCGGTGTCGGTGCCGACGAACTGCGGCGCGCCGGCGTGCTGGGACAGCCAGAACCGCCACCGGTACTGGTTGTAGATGCTCATGATCGTCACCGCGTAGGCGCGGGCCAGCGGGGCATGGTCGCGCAGGATCACCAGGTTCTCGTCGTTGCGGCCGCTGCCTTTGGGACCGAGGTTGTGCGACCCGGTGATGACCACCGGCTGGTCGGAGAACGGGTCCACCACGACCAGCTTGCTGTGCACCATCGCATGCGCGCCGAACTTCTTCTTCAGCTCCGGGAGCCAGAACTTCAGCCGCTCGTCCACCGCCGCCGGCAGCACGATGTCGTACGACGCCCGCTGCTGGCTGCCCCGGTGGAACAGGTCGACCGGGTTCTTCTTCGTCGACGGGTCGCTGTTCACCACGCCGTGCACGTGCAGGGCCGGGTCGAAGGTCGGGCTGCCCTCCCGCATCCGTTCCAGGATCGCGTTCAGCAGTGAGCCGGTCGGGCCGGGCATGAACATCAGGAACAGGATGCCCTGCCGGGCGGCGTCGATTGCGGCCCTGCCTTCGTCCAGCTCCTGCCGCTGCGGTGTCGGGGTGAACCAGGCCGCGGTCGGGCGTCTGTCCACAGTGGCCCGGGTGGCGGTGCCGTGCTCGGCGACAAGTGCCGGCGGCGTCGCGTCCCGGGCGTCCCGCAGCCGGGTCCACTCGGCCAGGAACCCGGCGGCGACCGCACGGTCGCGGACCAGCAGCGCGTTGTTGGCCTGGGTGCACAACCCGGTCGGCGTCCAGTTCGTCGACCCGGTCCAGACCGACCGCGGCGCGCCGGGCGAGTCGGCGACCACCACGAACTTGTGGTGGCCCAGCCGGCCGCCGCGCAGCATTCGGTCGTGCACCTCGACGCCGGCGTCCAGCAGCGCCTTGCGGGCGTCGGCGTTCTCGTCCTCACCCGGATGCTGGTAGGCGCCGTTCGCGAGCACCAGGTGCGCCCGGCCGCCGAACGGCCGCAGCGCGTCCAGCAACTCCGGGTCGGACAGCTCGAACAGCGCTCCGTACAGGTGCTGCCCGCGGGCATGCGCGTCGCCGAGCAGGCCGAGCAGGGCGCTGCGCACGTCACCGGCCAGGAAGTCGCGGACCGGGTCGCCGATGCTGACGATCACCACGTCCAGCGCGGTGCCGAGGTCGGTGAGGCTGGTGCTCTCGTCGCCGAGCCGGCGGGACAGCCACTGGCTGGCCACGATGCCCCGGTTGGTGAACACCGAGACCGACCGGGACACCGCCGGCGCGATCCGCACCGTCGCGGTCCACCGGCTGGCCAGCTCGTACCGGACGGTCAGTGGCTGCGCCGGGCCGACCCAGGTGTCGACCCACTCCTCCGCCCCGTTCCGCCGCCGGCGGAGCGCGAACCCGCGCAGCCCGGGAATCGGTGCCGGCATCTGCCAGGCGACGAGTGCGTCGTCACCGTTGGCGTAGCAGCGCACGGCGATCGCCATGGCGTCCCCCCATACCGAAGCCCCCTCCGACGCTAGCCCGTGGAGGGGCGCACCGCAGGCCGTTCCGGCGCACCGATGCCCATCCGGGCAGCGCGACGTCGCCTATGGGCAACCGAGCCCCCGGACCGGCAGGACCTCAGCCGACGGCGACGAACGCCTCGTACCGTCCGCAGTGCAGGCAGCGGAACAGGTACCCGGTGGTGCCGTCGCCGTCGGCACGCAGCCGGAGCGCGTGATCGTCGTCCCGGATCGGCCGCAGTGGGTCGTCGCCGGCCGCAGCCGCTCGCACCGCGAGCTGCGCCTCCGGCGGGAGCCAGGTGAGCTCCCCGGCCCCGACCGGGCCGAGCTAGGCGTCCGCCTCGCCGTGGTGGTCCAGCCAGCGCGCGGCACGACGGCGCCGGTGCCGACCGGGCCCGGGGTGGAGCGGGTGCCGGACGAGCGCATCGCCGAGCATCCAGAGGCCGGCCGGCACCGCGGGCACAGGCGCCGCATCCTGCAGGCGCTGGTCGCCCAGCAGCGTGTGGCCGGCGTGTTCTTCTCCGGTGCTGGCGGCCGGGTCGCGGCCGGCCGAGATGCTCGGCGCGAACCTCTCGCTGTCCTGGCGCCGGCCGACCCTCGGCCACCGCGGACATCGGCTGGCTTGCCCGCTACTTCGCCGGCGAGGAGCCGGCAGCGGGGGAGCGGGCCGAGTCCCGCACGGTCGAGGTGGTGGACCTGCGGTGCGATCCCGCGGTGCGGATCCGGACCAGCCTGCTGGCACCGGTGCCGGAGAGCTCCCGCCGGCAGCGAGTCGCGGTCAGCCGGTCGGTCGTCCCGGTGCCGGGCGCCGCGTGGCTGGGCGTGCTGGTGGGTTGCGGAGGAACCCGAGCCGCGCTTGATCCGGGCTTGATGTCGGGCGGCCAAGGTACATCCAGTCCCGACACACAGCGTCGCCGGATTTGTCGAAGGGTAACCACCATGCGTCAGATCGTGATCAAGAACGTGATCAAGAAGCAGAAGCGGCGGACCGTGTCTGCCGATCTCGACCTGCGCACTCCCGCCGGCCGCGTCCTGCCGTACTGAAACGGCCGAGTCATGCGTGAACGTTGGGATGAGGCGGAGCGTCCCACCGAGGTAGGTCAAGTTGTGATGTTCGCCGCGCGCTCAGCGGGGAACGCCGTGCGGTGCGCGGGAGTTGTGCCTGCGTACCCCGAAGGGAGGGATGCGCCGTGACCCCCACGCTGAGCCCCGCCAAGCCAGTCCCGCCGACGGGTGCCGACCGGTGCGACCGGTGTGGCGCGCAGGCCAAGGTTCGTGTCGTTCTCTCCGAGGGTGACCTGGTGTTTTGTGGGCACCACGCACGGGCGTACGACCAGGCGATCCGCACTGTGGCGCTCGAGGTAGTGCCGTCTGACTCGCCGAACTGAGCCTACGAGGAGCCGCGCGATAGTTGTTGGGCGGCCGCCGGGGATGCCCCGGCGGCCGTGTCGCGTCCTGGAGACGGCCGGTTTCGCTACCAGCGAACGAGTCGCCGGGTCCGCAGCGGCGCTCAGTCGAGGTAGTCCCGCAGCACCTGGGACCGGGATGGGTGCCGCAGCTTGGACATCGTCTTCGACTCGATCTGCCGGATCCGCTCCCGGGTCACGCCGTAGACCTGGCCGATCTCGTCCAGGGTCCGCGGCTGCCCGTCGGTCAGCCCGAACCGGAGCCGGACCACGCCGGCCTCCCGCTCGGACAGCGTCTGCAGCACCGACTGCAGCTGGTCCTGCAGCAGGGTGAACGAGACGGCGTCGACCGCGACCACGGCCTCGGAGTCCTCGATGAAGTCGCCGAGCTGGCTGTCGCCCTCGTCGCCGATCGTCTGGTCGAGCGAGATGGGCTCCCGGGCGTACTGCTGGATCTCCAGCACCTTCTCCGGGGTGATGTCCATCTCCTTGGCCAGCTCCTCCGGGGTCGGCTCGCGGCCGAGGTCCTGGAGCAGCTCGCGCTGGATGCGTCCGAGCTTGTTGATCACCTCGACCATGTGCACCGGGATCCGGATGGTGCGGGCCTGGTCGGCCATGGCTCGGGTGATCGCCTGCCGGATCCACCAGGTGGCGTACGTGGAGAACTTGTAGCCCTTCGTGTAGTCGAACTTCTCCACCGCGCGGATCAGGCCGAGGTTGCCCTCCTGGATTAGGTCCAGGAACGCCATGCCCCGCCCGGTGTAGCGCTTGGCCAGCGACACCACCAGCCGCAGGTTCGCCTCGAGCAGATGGTTCTTCGCCCGCTCGCCGTCCCGGACGATCCACATCAGGTCCCGCCGCGACTGGGGGGAGACCTGCTCGCCCTTCTTGCCCTCCAGCCGGGCGTCGTCGGCGCGACGCACCCGCTCGGCGGCGTACAGCCCGGCCTCGATCCGCTTGGCGAGGTCGACCTCCTCCTCCGCGTTGAGCAGGGCCACCTTGCCGATCTGCTTGAGGTAGGCCCGGACCGAGTCGGCCGACGCGGTGAGCTCGGCGTCCTTGCGGGCCTGCCGCAGCGCCTCGGACTCCTCGTCCTCCTCGTCCCAGGCGGACTCCTCGTCCTCCTCCTCGGCGGCGGCCAGCTCGGCCGGCTCGTCGAGGGCCAGCGTTTCCGCGGTGACCTCCTCGAGCTCGGCCTCGTCGACCGGGTCGGTGGACACCTCGTCCGGCCCGAGCGGCTCGATCGGGACTTCCGGCTCGCCGGCGGCGGCTGCTTCTGCCGCGGCCGCCGCCTCGGCCGGGTCGAGCGGCGCGCCCGGCCCGCCGGGCGGGGTCGCTGCCAGGGGGGCGGCGTCGGGACCGGTGCCCCCGCCGCCCGGCTTGCTCCGGCCCCGGCCCGCCGCGGGTGCGGCGTCCGAGCCGGACGGCTTCGCGGCCGCGCGGGCGGCTCCCCGCGCGACCCGGGGTCCCGGCTTGCGGCCCTCGGCGCCGGCGGCTCCGGCCGCGGTCACAATGCCGGTCCCGGCCGCATCAGCAGTCCCGCCGGCCGGCACTGACGCACGGCCGGCGGACGACGCATCGACCATCACCGTCACTCCTGGTTCGCTGAGTGTGCGCAGGACGCATCGCGTGTCGCGGCGGAGGCGGAGGCACGGGAGGCGGTGCTGTCGGAATGGGAGTGAGCGACTGCCACGAACGCCCTTTCACGTCTTCCTGCGAGGGAATCACGCCGCGACCAGACCCAGCCTGCGGTGGACCCCCGGAGGATGCGGGACTCCGACCGGCTCGTGCCGTACGGACAAGTGTAACTTCGCCCGGTGGGCGGCGCGCGCCATCCCGCTTACAGCGGGTCGCGCACACCCCGGCTGACCGGGGATTACTCTGCACGCCGCTCGGCCGCCGCGAGCGCCGCCCCGACGATTCCGGCGTTGTTCAGCAGCTCTGCCGGCTTGACCGGGGTGCGCAGGTCGAGCAGCGGCACCCACTTGTCGGCGGCCTTGCTCACCCCGCCGCCGAGCACGAACAGGTCCGGGCTGAACAGCGCCTCGACGTGCACGAGGTAGCGCTGCACCCGCTTCGCCCACTGCCGGTAGGACAGCCCCTCGTTGTCCTTTGCGGACGCGGCGGCCCGCTTCTCCGCGTCGCGCCCGTCGATCTCCAGGTGGCCCAGCTCGGTGTTCGGCACCAGCTCGCCGTCCAGGAAGAGCCCGCTGCCGATGCCGGTGCCGAAGGTCAGCAGGAT
>WNGD01003046.1_pt1 | contig 17287 bp, 16 predicted proteins | sample 5400671 | NCBI WGS metagenome assembly WNGD01 (sample SAMN13153369, study PRJNA577476) | soil metagenome | isolation source: 40 cm soil or saprolite under grassland replicate 2 | place: USA:California | collected 2016-06-15
CCATCCCGGGTGAACCGTTAGGTCCCACGCCGTCGGCTTCGGCTGCGCGTTCATGATCCAGTCGCGCACGGTCTCCGGGACGGAACTCTCGGCGACTTCACTGGCCAGGAACTCTGTGACCTCGATGGCGACCTCCTCCACGTAGTTCTCCCAGACGGCGTACGAGAGAGCTACCGACGCCACGAAGAGCGACTGCTCCTTCTTTGTCGGCTTGCCGACGCCGCTCTTCGCAAAGCTCAGAACGTCATCGACCGCCCCGAGCCCCGACCGCAGATCGGCTATGGCATTGCTGCCAGCCACGGGCGTAGGATCTCACGGCTGGGGTGCGCGAGCCTCGGAGAGTTCGCGCACCCCGTCTCATTCTCCGAGGCTCTTCGGACCCGGTCAGCCAGCGTGGCGCTCTTCTGGCTCCTCGTCGACGCCGTCCATCGCCTCGTACAACTTCTCTGTCCGGGTCGGTCCAGCCTTCCGGACCTCCACGATTACGTCGTTGTCACGGGCGGTGAGATACGGCCTCCTGACTTGAGGCAGGCGGAGACTTTCCGGCCCTCGGCGCGGGCCGTTTCAGTCGTCGGTTCCTGACTTACACTCCGTTGTATGGCGGAGCATCAGGGGTCGCCTCGGCGAGGAACTCACCGGGATCGGCCCGCTGCCGGCGAGTCCCGGTCGAGCACCGTGTCCCACTTGGCCTGTGCTACCGCTGTCGGACAGGCAGATCTGTCTAACAAGGACGGCAGGCAATCGAGCGGGACAAAGCCTCGGTGCCTGGGCGCGTTCGAGCCGGTCTGGTGCGGGTCATCGACGCGAAGGCCACGGTGGGTGACGACGAGATGAACGAACACCATGCTCGAACGAAGGTTCTCGTCATCGATGACGAGACGCCGATTCGGCTTCTCTGCCGCGTCAACCTTGAGGCGGAGGGTATGGAGGTCGTGGAGGCCGCGGACGGACCGTCTGGGCTTCGAGAGGCACATGACGAGAAGCCCGACATCGTCCTGCTCAACGTGATGATGCCGGGGCTCGACGGCTGGCGCGTGGCAGAGGAGCTGCTTTGAGGACGACGAAACGAGCGAGATCCCGATCGTATTTCTGACGGCACGTAGGACAAAGCACGATCGCTTACGAGGCCTCGAGCTTGGCGCAGTCGACTACATCACAAAACCGTTCAACCCACTTGAGCTCGCGCCACGCATCCGGGACCTACTCGAACGTATCGCGTGCGGTAAGCGCGAAGAGCTGAGGCGCGAGAAGCTCGCGGAAGTGCGAGCGCTGATGACAGAGAAGGACCTTCCTTTGTCGGTCTTCTTTGCGGTTCAGCGCCTCCATCCCAAGAAGCGTCGCGGCTTCTGGCGGCGATGGCCGAAAGAACTAGAGGGTTACAGCAAAGACCGTGTTTCAGGGATTGAACTGCGCGCGGCCGGTTGGCCGTCGCCGGAGGCGGAGGAGTCGGAAGAATCTGATGTCCGCGTTCTGCGCGACCGCGAGGGCCGAATCGTCGCAATCGACCTGACGGGAGACAGGTGGTTGACGCACGAAGAATACGTAGCGCATATTTGGTGGGCGGCGCAAGAGGCCGAGAGGAGTAGGAAAGAGGAGGAGACGAGGAAAAGATACTTGGCCGTAAGGCTTGCGAAGCAGACTGCCAATCTCGCACCCGACGCCCTTCCCAATCTCGGTAAGAAGAAGCTCGCGGTCTTCATCATGAGACTTCAGGAGACCGTTGATCAGATCGCGCGCGCCGATCCAGAGCAGGCCGAAAACTCCGCTGAGCAATTGAGGGAGGCTGTCGCCGCCATCGAGGCCGCGCGCGTCGAGCTCGCGTCGCGCGAGGACAAGGGCGGGGTCGCGAGGCGGCAGGCAAAGACGATCACGATGCGAAAGACGACGCTTGTCGCCACGATCGCCGGAGCGTTCTTCCTGTGGCTCAGTGCTACGCAAGCTGGAAAGGTCGAACTAGGAAGGCTGGTCTTCCATCCCGTCGAGGTGATCCCCGCTTACTTCAGCAGGTGTGGGGATTACGAGCCTGACCTAGCTAGCTTCGAGTCCGATGCCGGCAGGAACTACACCCAGCAAGACTTGCGCGCATTCAATCGGAGCGTTTACAAATGCCGCAAAAATGCCTCGGTAACCGGCCGCTGGAAGACTCGTACTTGGGTGAACCTTGTGGGCTGGCTTAGTCTGCTTACGGCCGCAGGAGCGCTGGTCGTCGGTGGGAAAGAGTTGCAGACGCGGGTTTCACGGACGAAATCCCGTTCGCCGGGGCATTCTGTCGGCCGTCTGTGACGAATGCTCTCGGGTGAGCGTGACGACGACCTCCTGCCGACTGCCCCAAGCGTCGGCTGAGGGCCAGACTCGGTCCGTGAATCAGATGTCTACCGGAGGAGCCTCGAACTCGATCTCGCTCCGGTTCGCGCAATGCTCGGTTCGGCCCACCCAGCCGCACAGAATCCGAACCACAGCACCTGCGTCGCGGGCGTGAAGCTTCGCTGGCAGGAGTCGCCCCAGGACTCATCGAGTCGTCCGCGGCACGCGCAGCGCTGCCTGCTCGCCGGCGCGAGGGGCGCGCCACTTGTAATCGCGCTTCGGGTATGTGAGGGTTTCCAATCCGTCAGAGGGGGATTGCCATGCGCAGGGCTCTGCTAGCGCTCGCCGTCGCGGCGGGCGGGATCCTGGGGGCGGTCGGTCTCGCCGGGGCGGGGACAGTGGCTCCATTGTCGCTCGTATCCGGCCCGTCCCCGTTCGCGTCGTGCACGATCGGAGGCCCGGGCACGAACTACGTCAACGCTGAGGTCGAGCCGTGGGTAGATGTCAACCCGGCGGATCCGACAAACATCATCGGCGTCTTCCAGCAGGACCGCTGGTCGAACGGTGGCGCTCACGGCCTCGTCGCCGGTGTCTCGCACGACGGCGGCGTGTCATGGAGTCGGTCGTGGGCTCACTTCAGCCTCTGCTCCGGGGGAACCGGCGCCAACGGTGGCGACTACCAGCGCGCCTCCGATCCGTGGGTGTCCTTCGGACCCACCGGCACCGCCTACCAGGTCGCCATCTCATTCGATCAAACGACCTTCCGGAACGGCGTCCTCGTCAGCAGGTCGACGACCGGGGGCGGCACGTGGGACGAGCCGATCTCGCTGATCCGCGACACCGACGCGAACGTCTTCAACGACAAGGAATCGGTGACCGCCGACCCGGCTAACCCGAGTCTCGCCTACGCGGTCTGGGATCGCCTCGTCTTCCCGACGAGCGAGCGGGCGAACGTCATCGCCGGCGCCGTCACTTTCGCCTTCCGCGGGCCCGTCTGGTTCTCACGTACGACGAACGGCGGGAGTTCGTGGGAGCCCGCACGCCAGATCTTCGACCCCGGCCAGGAGAACCAGACGATCGGCAATGAGATCGTCGTGCTGCCGAACGGGACGCTCGTGGACGGATTCGACGAGATCCACGTCTTCCAGAACGCGAAGAAGCTCCGCGGGCTGAGCGTCCGGGTCATCCGATCGACCGACAAGGGCGTGACCTGGTCGCGGTCGATCCTCGTCGACCGCCTCGGGACGATCGGGGTCACCGATCCAGAGACCGGCGACCCGGTCCGGACGGGCGACATCATCCCGGAGTTCGCGGTCGATCCCACGAGCGGCAACCTCTACGCCGTTTGGCAGGACGCCCGCTTCAGCGGCGGACAGCACGACTCGGTCGCGTTCTCGCAGTCGACCGATGGAGGCCTGACGTGGTCGGCGCCGGTCATGATCAACAAGACGCCGACGAACATCCCGAGCGGGGATCAGCAGGCGTTCACCGCCTCGGTGCACGTCTCCGCGGATGGCACGGTTGGCGTCACGTACTACGACTTCCGCACCAACACAGCCGATCCGGGAACGCTTCTCACCGACTACTTCGTCGTCGAGTGCCACGGCGGCTGCACGAACGCCGCGAACTGGAGCGAGGAGAAGATCAGCCCGGCCTCGTTCGACATGAGGACTGCGCCCGTCGCCGGCGGCTTCTTCGTCGGAGACTACGAGGGGCTCGGCAACATCGGAACCGACTTCGTGCCGTTCTTCGTCCAGGCAAACAGCGGCGACACCGCCAACCGGACGGACGTCTTCGCGACGAGGGTCACTCCCTAGGCCGGCCGCGGCTGCGGCGGGGCCCGCACGGCCCTGCCGCAGCCGCCGAGGCTTCGGCGCCGCTGGCGTGTGCGGCGCCGTTTGCGTCGAGCGAGTCTTGCCGTGATTCGACCACCGTGCGGGTCAGTGCCCGCTGCCCGGGCTCGAACACTTGGGTTCAGCTGACGGCGCGGGTTTCGACAAGTGGGCTATCCGCTTCGGTGTCCTTTGTTGCGCGCTCGCGCTATGAGGCTCCGCCGACGATGCTCTGCAGCGGCCTCGGCTCGGTCTGCACGGCCTGTTCGAGGAGCCGGTAGAAGAGCAGGCCGCGGTGGTTGGAGGCGCGGCGGTTGAAGCGGAAGGTGAACTCGTCGAGCTAGTAGTCGAGCTGCTGTGGGCGGACGGCGCCTTGGTGGGTGCCGAGCAGCCAGCGCTTCAGCAGCGAGGCGACCCGGTGCACGCGCGGCATCGCGACCTGGGCTGGATCGCCTGTGGCGTAGAGGCTGTGCCGGTCGTGCGTGAAGCCGGCGCCGGCGATGCCGCTGTAGCCGGCGTGGCCGTCGGTCGCGACGATGCTGCCGGGCTCGATCAGGTCCTCGATCACGGGCAGCAGGCTGTCGCCGCTTGTATGGGCGATTGGCGCGAGGCGGACGCGGCCCATGCCGCGGCCGCGCTTCTCGACCGCGATCAGCACCGCCGTCTTCTTTTCGGCTCCACGGCCGTGTTTGCCGGGCGCGACGCCGCCGACGTAGGTTTCGTCGACCTCGATCTCGCCGGCGAGCTTGTCGCGGTCGGGTCGCACCATCGCGCGCCGGAACTTGTGCAGCCATGCCCAGGCGCTCTCGTAGGAGCCGAGCTCGAGCGCACGCTGAAGGCCGAGCGCGCTAACGCCGCTCTTCTGGTTGGTGATGTACCAGGCGGCGGCGAACCAGAGCGAAAGCGGCGAGCGCGTGCCGGCGAAGATCGTCCCCGCCGTCGCCGAGGTGCGCCGATCACACGCGGCACAGCGCAACAGGCCATCGCCCATCCACCAACTCTCGACGCCGCCGCAGGCCGGGCAGACGAACCCGGCCGACCAGCGCAGCCGCTCCAGCTAGGTCAGGCAGGCAGCGTCGTCAGGAAACCAGGCGAGCAGCTCGCGCCAGCTCTCCGGATAGTCGACGCCCGGCCGCGGATGCGCCATGAGGTGAGGCTATTCCGCACGAAGGACAGCAAAGCGGATAGCCCACTTCGACAAAAGCGGTAAGCGGTCGCAGATGTCTGTTCAAATCCCGCCCCCGCTACTTAAAAGGCCTGCAAATGCGTCCGTTTTCATGCACGCAAATAGCGGCGCGGCAGAACTGACGGATCGAGCCAAAGCTTCACACACCATGAGGTCGAGATCCGATGACGTGGGTCCGGCTGATCGCCACCATGAACACCTGCCGGTTCACTGTGCGGAGTGCCCGGCGACCTCTGGCCTGTTCTTCGTGATCATCAAACCCGTGGCCGTGTGCATTCAGACGCTACGGGTTCGATTCCGATTCACTCCATCGCTCACAAGCGGCATGGCTGCCGATCGCCCCCACGACCCTGTCTCACTTGGCCAATCCGAGGCGGCTGCCGCGGCGTATGTCCCTTTTTGGGGTGGACTAATCACGCACTGAAAGGGGAAGACAGACAACTTCTCGAGACGAGGGGGGAAATTGAGAACGAGACACTTGCACCGAGCTTTGATCGTTGCGGCTGTGTGCGTCGCCGCCGCAGGCTTGCTCGCCGCCGCCACACCGGCGGCCGGGACCAATGCCTATGTCCAGCACAACCTCGTGTCGGACGGCTTCCTGTCGGCCGATCACACGGACGCGAACCTCGTCAACGCCTGGGGGCTCACGTCTCTGCCGGGATCGCCGTGGTGGGTGGCCGACAACGGAACCAACGTCTCGACGATTTACACGGCCGACGGGACGCCGAGGCCGCTCGTCGTGTCCGTGCCGAACGCGCCCACCGGCGCCGTCTCCAACACTGGCCCTGACTTCGTCGTCGGATCCGGGCCGGCACTGTTCCTGTTCGCGACCGAGGAGGGCAAGATCCTGGCCTGGAACATGTCGCTCGGCACCACGGCTCAGGTCGTGGTCGACCGCTCGGGCGAGGACGCGATCTTCAAGGGCCTTGCGATCGCCGGCGACCGGCTCTACGCGACCGACTTCCACAACGGCCAGGTCGACGTCTTTGACGGGAGCTTCGGCCAGATGAACACGCCCGGCGCGTTCATCGACCCTACAATCCCGGCCGGCTTCGCGCCGTTCGGGATCCAGAACATCGGCGGGCACATCTTCGTCACCTACGCGAAGCAGGACGCCGACCGGGAGGACGACGTCGCCGGCCAGGGCCTGGGCTTCGTCGACGAGTTCGACACGAGCGGCACACTGCTCGCCCGGGTCGCGTCGCACGGCCAGCTGAACTCGCCATGGGGCCTTGCGATGGCGCCGGCCGGCTTCGGCCGCTTCGGCGGCGACCTGCTCGTCGGGAACTTCGGCGACGGGCAGATCAGCGCGTTCGAGCCGCAGCTGGACGGGACGTTCGAGCTCGTCGGTCAGCTCCGGACGAGCGAACGGAAGGTGCTCGCCATCGACGGCCTGTGGGCGCTCCAGTTCGGTAAGGGAACGGCCAACAACGGCCCGACCGACACACTCTTCTTCACCGCCGGCCCCGACGACGAGAGCCACGGGCTCTTCGGGACGATCCGGGCCGCGGGCTAACGGATTCCCACTGTTATGGGGCGGAGGGCTGGCCGGGTGCGAGCTCTCCGCCCGGCGTTGCGGACCACAGAGGGGTTCGGCAGGCCTCGGGCCCATGGTGCCTGCCCTCATGCCGTGGTGATGACGATCTTGCCGCGTGTGTGCCCTTCGCCGAGATAGCGAGCCCGGGCTCGGACTTCCTAATCACCGACTAGTCGGAGTTACGGCCGAGGGAACGAGCTGAGGCTTCGGGGAGCCAAGAGGGCTGGCAGCACTTCCTTCCGCGACTCGCCTCACTCTGGTCGGAGACTCCTCGGCGCGTCCGGCGAACATCCAACGGCGGCGCTGCGACGGATGTCCGGTTTGCGCTCTGACAAGTTCCGCCCACTGAACCTGGCAGTCCACAAACCGCGGGCCGTGACGAGGCGACGGGCGCCACAGGGAGCGAGCAGCCCTGTGTCCACAGGGCTGCTCGCTCCGCAACTGCTTACGGCAGCGTCACAAAGCTGCTCAGGAAGTCGCGTGCTGCCTTGGTGTCGAGCCGGTAATCCTTGTCGGTGGCTCGGCACACTGCATCCCCGGTGACGGTCAGTGCCACCTCGAGATTGCTGTCGAGGCCACCGAGGAAGTGCGGCCCACCGGAGTCCCCGAAGCAGGTGCCCCCGCTGCCGGTCGAGGGATTTTCGGACAGGTTCAGCCACGCGGGCTCGAGCGACAGGAAGGACTGTGTCGCGAAGCGGCGCGTCGAGTCGAAGAAGAATGCGTTGGGCCCGCCGGTCTTATCGACACGGACCGTCCCGTAGCCGACTGCGGTGAACGTCTGGCTCCGGAGATCGAGGGTGTTCAGGAGGTCCTCCGTCGGTAAGCGCGCTGGAGTGATCCCTGTCGCCGCGTGGTCGAGTAGCACGACCGCTTGGTCGTGCGGGTCGGAGGACCCGCCCGGCCCTGAGAAGCCGAACAACGGATTGGTCACGTAGCTCCCATGGATGAGCTGCGAGCTCGAGGTGAAGTGCGGGTCGAACGTGACCCACACGTCGGTGATCCCGAGCGACGCCAGCAAGGTCGTGCAATGGCCGGCAGTCAAGAACACCTGCGGCGCGATCAGCGTGCCCGAGCAGAGCACGTCCTTCTGGCCGGCCTGGCGGAATTCGGCAATCAGCGCGCCGACCTCGGGATGCCGGGTTCCGTCGAGCTGCCCATTGACGATCGCCCCGGCCGGCCCGCTACACAAAAGCGCCGCGGCGAATAGCGCCGACAGCGTCCGGATTGCTCTCCTCATTGTTCCCCCCTCCTCTCGGGCGCCCGCAAAGCGGGGTCGAGACGTTCGATGGGCCGAGCTTACTGCGCCGACTGGCGGGGCACCGACAGGCACGTGTCGCTAACCCGGCGCAGGCTCGTCTCGGCCGGCACCGCAACGGGTTATCGGTCCGAGCGTGACAGAATCGCTGCGTAGGTGCGCTCGCCGAGACGGTCGAGGAGCTGCGCTCCAACCGCACTCAAGGAGGCAGCTGGATGGCCCGGCGGGCGGTTGAAGCTCTCGTGGAGGTGACGGCCCAGCCCACGTCGTCGAGCGTCGAACTCCTAGAGCGACTCTCAACGCCGGCCGCGAGCTGGCCGAGGCGCGGCCGGAGATGGCCGCGATCACGCACGCCGTTGGGCGGCTGGTGGCTTCGGCACACAGCGCCTCGCATCTGTCATCCGACGACCTCCGGCGCCTGGTGTCCGAGGAAGCGGATGCGCTGATTGCTGGGCGCGAGCACGCCGCGGCCTCGATCGCTGTCCACCTCGCGCCCTCGCTCCGGGATGCGCTCTTGCTCACGCACTCCGCCTCGGCCACCGTGCGGGAGGCGGTCCTCCATACGCCACCGGCGCGTCTCTTCTGCACGGTGTCCGCACCGTTCGAGGAGGGGCGGCGTCTTGCGGAGGATCTGCGCACCGAAGGGCTCGATGTCGAGCTTGTAGAGGACAACGATGTGGGCCGAGCACTCGAGACGGCCTCCCTCGTGCTCGTTGGCGCGGACACGGTCTACGAGGATGGGTCGATCAAGAACAAGATCGGGACGCGTCCCCTTGCCGAGGCCGCGCAGCGCACAGGCGTCCGGACGTTCGTCGCCTGCGAGCTACTGAAGCTCGCACCCATCCCTCCACCGGCCGTGGAGGACGAGCTTGAGCTGCGCGACACGACGCCAGCCGAGTTCGTCGACGAGATCGTCACCGAGGAGGGTTCCGTAGCGCCGGATCAAGTGCGTTCGCTGATCGAGCGTACGCCCTTCCTGCGAGACGGCTACCGCCTACTGAAAGGTAATGCCGGATGACATTCTCTCTGAGAAACGACTCGTCACGATTTCGAGCGCACACACCGCGCATGCTGCGGAAGGAGTAGACGGGAATGGTTGGAACGTGCGCGGGGAACGCTCAGGAGCGACAGAGTGGCGGCCCAGAGCACCTCGTCGTTGTGTCAACACCTCCAAGCTGCCGTCGAGGTTGTCCGAGATCTCGTAGAACTTTGAACGGCGGTCCTCCCGCCTCGTCCGCTTCCGTTGGGAGCGTGCGGGGGCGCAAACCAAGTCCGTGAGGACAGGAGGAACCGCCGTGAAGAAGGTACCCGGTACCAAGGTCGTCACGACCCTGCAGGCGTCGGAGAGTCCGCTGCCACCGCGAATCCAGGAGGTGCTGGGCGAGCTCGTCGGGGCAGCGAGAGAGGGCTTGCTCGCGCTCAGCGTCGGCGTCGGGCTCGGCGTCGTGCACGAGTTGATGGAGCTCGAGGTCGACGAGGTCGTCGGCCCGAAGGGCAAGCACAACCGCGATCGCGTTGCTGTCCGTCACGGCCATGACGACGGGTCGATGACCTTGGGCGGCCGGCGCGTTGCGGTCCGTCGCCCGCGGATTCGCACGGCCGCCGACGAGCGCGAGTTGCCCGTTGAGAGCTACGAGTATTTCGCTGACCGCGATCCGCTGACGCGGGCGGTGATGGACCGAATGCTCGCCGGCGTCTCGACCCGCAAGTTCGCGCAGGTCGGTGAGCCGGTGGGCAGCGAGGTCGAGCGGGCGTCGTCGTCGACGGGGAAGACCGCGGTCTCGGACATGTTCATCGAGCGCACCCGCACCGCGCTGGGCGAGCTCATGTCGCGCCGCTTGGACGACGTCCGGCTGGCGGTGATGATGCTCGACGGGCTGGAGATCGCCGATCGCACGCACGTCGTCGCACTCGGGATCACGACTGACGGCGTCAAGATCCCGCTCGGGCTCTGGGAAGGCTCGACGGAGAACGCCACGCTCGCGCGGGCGCTGCTGGCCGACCTCGTCGACCGCGGCCTGGATCCCGAGCAGGCGATCCTGTTCGTCATCGACGGCGCCAAGGCGCTCAGGCGCGCGATCAAGGACGTCTTCGGCGAACACGCGCTGGTGCACCGCTGCCATCGCCACAAGGAGCGGAACGTCACCGATCTGCTGCCCGAGCGCGAGCGCGACACGGTCCGCACCCGGATCAAGGCGGCGTGGTCGCTGACCGATCCGCTGCTGGCCGAGCAGCGGCTGCAGCTACTCGCCGGCGAGCTCGAGCAGACGTGGCCCGACGCCGCCGGCTCGCTCCGCGAAGGCATGGACGACACCCTGACGTTGATGCGGCTCGGGATCACCGGCAAGCTCGCCACGACGCTGTGCTCGACGAACCCCTGCGAGAGCATGATCGAGATCGTCCGCTCCACCCAGCGCAACGTGAAGCGCTGGCAGGACGGCGACATGCGCAAGCGCTGGACCGCCGCCGGGATGCTGGTCGCCGAGCAGCAGCTCCGACGGATCATCGGGTACCGAGACCTCGCCACCCTCGTCATCGCCATCGAGCGTCACGCCCCTCTCGCCGCCCCGAACGACCAGCTCCGTCAGGAGGTCGCCGAACCCGTTACCGTCTGACCATCAACCCCGAGGATCGCCGTCGAAGTTCCACGACGATCGGGACATCCTCCTGCCGTCGCCAAGCTCTCGCAGGAGGACACCGCCCTCATAGAAAGCTACGAGCCGATCGACAGTCTGCCGCTGCTGCGGCGTGGGGGTCCACTCAACGTCCATCGAAGGCAGTATCGGCTCGTGTGCGAAGCGCATGAGGACCGTGCCGGGGCTCCAACCGCGTCTTTGCGACCGCGTCTTCGTTGGCGACTTGAGGGCCGTTGGAGGTCTGTACGACGGCTACGTCAGGGGCCGATCGCCGCGGCCGAGATGACAAGTCGGTTTGCGCGCTGACAAGCTCTGCATACTCATTGCCGGAAGTCCGCTGGGCTTAGCACAGCATCATGACTTCTGGCGATCTCGGTTTCCCCCATCGCCTACATCGATCGGCTCCACGCGCCAGGCGCCGTTGCTCGCAGCTCGGCGTTAGCCCTTGCCGACCTTGATGATCGGGCAATTGAGGACAACGTGCCTCTCGCCCTCGTCAGCTTGCCCGTTTTTTCGATCTTGTCGATTTGAGTATCGCTGGTAATGAGCACCGGCTTTGCGCTGGCCTTCCAAGTCAGGATCGTCTCCGACCACAGCGGTGAGTAGTTCTTCTCGCCTGGCTCGGAGCCGAAAATCGCGATTTGCCCGGTTGCGGCGTGCCCTTCGACGAGGTAGATCTCCGGCAGCCCTTTGACCTTGCCGATGCTGGCCGAGTAGTTGATGTGCATGGCACCGGCGTCCGCCTTACTGGATACATCGGTGTTCAGGTAGGTGACCTTGTGACCGTCGTAGTAGCCCTGGAAGGCCCGACGGGAAACCTTCGCAGCCGGGCCCATGATCGGATTGCTGGCGGCGTAGGCGCTGAACGCGAGGGCGGCTGCGATGAGAGTCGCACCGCTCGTGACGACGACTTTGCTGGACATGGAAACCCTCCCTCGATCTCAACAATCCGACCCCTTGTGTCGTACCCTCGACCAAGCGGTTCGGTTTTCGTCGCCGGTGCGCTGGCTCCGCCGAGTTCGGGGGGTGGGTTTGTAGCCGTGGTAGTAGTGCTGGTCGTAGTAGCCGGAGGCGTGACGGCCATGCCCTTGGGCTAGCCAGGTACATCAAAGCTCGTCCAGCGCCGTGAGCTTCCAACGGAATCACGCTCGCCGCACGCGCCGGCGCGGCGAGCGCGTTGGGAGCCGGCTACCTAAGGACAGGGTGGGTAGGCGCAGCCGGTGGTCGTCGTTGTCGTCGTCGTCGTGGTGGTGGTAGTCGCAGGCTTGACGACCTTCGTTCCTCTGGCGGAAACGGCCCACCATCTTGCGCCGAAGGCGAAGTTGCCCTCGCCATTTGTCTGACGCGCCTGTTTGTCGAGCGCGTAGGTGTAGAGCGGGTGCCTGTTGTAGGTCACCTGCAGGCGGCCGTCGCTGCGCCTCGTCTTGCCGAGCAGCGACGGTTTGACGCCGACGCCGGCGGTCGGCTTGCCCGAGCTCAGGAGCGGAGGCCAGAACCTTGCGCAGCTCCCGCTACAAGCGCTCTTGCCGTTCCTGTCCTTGGCGAACAGGTAGAGGGTGTGGCCCCTCGAGTTCAGAAGGATCATGCCGAGCTTGGTCTTACCGAGCGACACGGTCGAGTTTGTTCGCGTGTTGCCGGCGACCGAAGATGCGGCGAGGAACCCGGACACGCCGAGCACCGCCGTCAGCGTCAGCACGAGGGCGATGAAGCCCCTTCGATGGCTCAACTCTTGGGCCTGATGCCTCATGTCTTTCATCTCTCGATCTCCCTTCTCGTCCGTTCTACGCGACGAAGACGGAGTCGGATTCGGGCGCGCGGCGCCCCGGACTGGGACACCCAGGGGCGCCCAGCCATGCGGTGGCGCTCGAACGAGCAGCGTGTGGTTAGGAGATCGCATCACCCCAGGGAAAGCGGCTCTGCCACTACCGCGAGTTGGTTCGCGCACTGACAAGTTCCGCCCACCTTCTTCGGACGTTTGCGCAAAGCCGTCACCGTGGCGATGCAGTGCGTCGGCTGGATCTGCCTAGTCAGCGTTACCCGCGACGCCTTTACATGCATCGGGTTCCGGGTGGCACGAGGCTCTTGTCGTACGAAGGCACACCGAACCGGCCGAATGGCCAGACGATGAGGACGAGCCGCGCGAAGATCGCCTGTCGCGGGACGAGCCCGAACGCGCGGCTGTCTTGGGCATAGCTTCGGTTGTCGCCGAGGACGAAATATTCGTCGTCGCCGACGTGGACCGGGCGGAAGGACGACGTGGAGATGTCGTCCGCATTCTTACCGTTCACGAACACGCGCCCGTCGTGCCAAGCAACTGTGTCACCCGGAACGCCGATCACGCGCTGGGAAATGGCCAGACCGTGCGACTGTGGATCGGGAACGAGTGGCCCGCCGAGGTGGCCGCGGACGCGAAAGCGCACGATCTCTCCGCGGTGAGGATCACGGAAGCGGTAGGTGAATCCCTCGGCAAGCACCTGCCCTCCGTGCGGAATCGTGGGAAACAATGCCCCCGGGCACGGCCCCTTCAGCGCGAACAGAAGCTGCGTCCACTGCAGCACGACAAGCAGGATCACGATCGCAACGAGTGACCCGACCGGAATCAAGACCCGCTTGCGTCTGAGGCTTCGGCGCATCTCCTCGCCTCCGATCGGCCAACTGCGTCCGGGATCGTGCGTCGATGAGCCATGTGACCATAAGCGGATCGGGGCTTCTTGGCGAGTGCGACGCACGCGTTTGCCGTGCCGAGGTCAGGCCGCTCCCATCCTCAAGGAGTTCAAGCCGGATGGAGGCTCGGCCGTTAGTGCAAATTCACCGGCGGCGCCGGAAATCCTTGGACGGTTTGCGCAACGTTCGGTTCCGCCCACTTGCCCTGGACTCGAGCCAGACCACTTCGATCGAGAACACCTTTCCTTCGGTGTTCCTGTTGCTTCCGCGCGTGTACAACAGAAGCGTCCGCCCGCGCGGCACATCGCGTCAGTCGCCCAGGTGAAGCGCATGCAACTCCGTCACCATCAGAGCGCACGGCTGGTCCAAAGTAAGTGCGCACGTGTGTGCCACGAACGCATGAGGAGGTCTGGATGTAGAAGGCCGGACTGATGGTGCGGTGCTGCATCGGAGATGGAGGGGTCGGCCGACGTGGGCTGGTGGGCCTCCGCGGTCGCCCTGCAGGGGGAGGCCGCAAACCACCGCGAGGTGCGTCGGTCAAGAGCCGGGGTGCTGAGCGTCGCGGAGAAGGCGCGCTTCGAGCGCGTCAGGTGTGGGCCAAGAAGGCGAGCGTGAGCGATCCACTGATGACGTGTCGAAACGATATGGGTGACATCGAAACCGGGCGCGGCGTGCGGGTCCGGGATGAGCCTGGCGGGTGCCTGCTGTCTGGCCAGGTGGTGTCCGGCATGGAGGTGGCGCGAGCTTGGTCTGGGCTTCGGTGTGGAAGGTGGGAACCTGTCGTCCCGCGCCCGCGGACGGCCAGTGGCGCGGCAAGCGGGTCGAAGCCGGACGGCAAGCCGTTTGCTGTTTCCAAGCGGCTGGTCTGGGAGGCGTGGCTGCGGGTGAAGGCCAACCAGGGAGCTGCCGGTGTCGACGAGGAGTCGATCCAGGCGTTCGAGGCGAACCTGACGGGGAACCTCTACAAGCTCTGGAATCGGCTCTGCTCGGGGAGCTACATGCCGCCGCCGGTGAAGGCGGTCGAGATACCAAAGCGCAGTGGTGGGTCGAGGATGCTCGGCGTGCCCACGGTCGCCGACCGGGTCGCGCAGACGGTCGTGCACCTGTACCTGGAGCCGGAGGTGGAGCCTTGCTTCCACCCGGACTCCTATGGGTACCGGCCGCGACGCTCGGCTCTGGGAGGCGGTGGGGCGCTGTCGGGAGCGCTGTTGGCGATACGACTGGGTGATCGATCTCGATCTGCGGTCGTTCTTCGACTCGCTCGACCACTCGCTCGTCCTGCGCGCGCTCGCCCGTCACACGAGCGAGCGGTGGATCCTCCTCTACGTGGAGCGGTGGCTGGAGGCGCCGCTGCAACGCAAGGACGGCACTCTCGCGGCGAGGGATCGCGGTAGCCCGCAGGGCTCGGCGATCTCGCCCCTGTTGGCGAACATCTTCCTGCACTATGCGCTCGATCGGTGGCTGGCCCGGGAGTTTCCGGCCGTCCCGTTCGAGCGCTACGCGGATGATGGTGTGCCACGAACGCTGAAGGAGGGATCGATGTAGACGACCTTTCGGATGCGGTGCCGTGCCAGAGATGGAGGTAGGCCCCTCCGAAGCCGCCTTGCAGGAGGAGGCTTCAAACCACCGTCAGCTGCGTCGGTCAAGAGCCGGGGTGGTGAGCGTGGCGGAAAAGGCGCGCCTCGAGCGCGTCAGGTGTGAGTCAAGAAGACGAGCGAAAGCGAACCATGCGATGACGCGTCGAAAGCGTATCGACGACAGCAAAACCGAGGAGAGTCGTTGTCTCGGGATCAGCCCGGGGGTTACCTGCTTACCGACCGGGTGCTGTCCGGCGTGGAGGTGGCGTGAGCTTGGCTTGGGCTCTGGCAGGGAACGTGGGAACCTGCGCTTCGATAGGGCGGCCAGCGAAATGGGCGAGGATGCCCACTGGGCGCAAGAGCGAGACGCTCAAGCGGCTGAAACCGCAAGGGCGAGAGTGGCGATGCGGAGCGCAGGGGCGGATCGCCCCGTAGTAGCGGTGAGGCGCGGTAATGGGCGCGGAGCGAAGGGGGCGGGCTGTCCGGGCTTGTTTGGTGGTCAACCGCGAGTGCGCGGGAGGAGCCGGTGGGCGAGCCGAAGCTGAAGGAGAAGCCGTTTGTGATTTCCAAACGGATCGTCTGGGACGCCTATGAGCGGGTCAAGGCCAACCAGGGGGCCGCTGGTGTCGACGGGGAGTCGATCACGGAGTTCGAGGCAGACCTGAAAGGGAACCTGTACAAGCTCTGGAATCGGCTGTCCTCGGGGAGTTACTTGCCGCCGCCGGTGCGTGCTGTGGAGATACCGAAGGCTGGGGGCAGGGGCGTGAGAGTGCTCGGGGTGCCCACTGTGGCTGACCGGATCGCTCAGACGGTCGTGCGCTTGTATCTGGAGCCGGAGCTGGAGCCGTTGTTCCATCCCGACTCGTACGGGTATCGGCCGGGGCGTTCGGCGTTGGACGCGGTCGGGCGCTGCCGGCAGCGCTGTTGGAAGTACGACTGGCTGATCGATTTTGATCTCCGCTCGTTCTTCGACTCGCTCGATCACGCTCTTGTTCTCGAAGCGGTAGCCAAACACACGGGCCTGCGCTGGATCCTCCTCTACGTTGAGCGGTGGCTGCAAGCGCCGCTGCAGCAGGAGGATGGCACCGTGGTGCAACGCGATCGTGGGACCCCGCAGGGTTCGGCGATCTCGCCTCTGCTGGCGAACCTGTTCCTGCATTACGCGTTCGATCTGTGGATGGCCCGGGTGTTTCCGGATATCCCGTTCGAGCGCTATGCAGATGATGCAGTGGCGCACTGCGCGACGAAGGCCAGGGCAGAACAGGTTCGGGCTGCCGTCGCCGAGCGCATGGCGGCGGTCGGTCTCGAGCTCACTCGGGACAAGACCCGCATCGTCTACTGCAAGGACGCCGACCGCTGGGGCTCGCACGAGCACGAGCGGTTCGACTTTCTCGGGTACACGTTTCGCCCGCGGCTGTCGAAGAGCAGGTTCGGGAAGCATTTCGTGAACTTCTCTCCGGCGGTCAGCAACGACGCCATGAAGGCGATCGGGCAGGAGCTCCGCTCCTGGCGGATCAACTGCCGCAGTGACAAGACCCTCACAGACCTCGCACGCATGTTCAACCCGGTCGTGCAGGGGTGGATCAACTACTACGGGCGCTTCTACAAGTCCATGTTGTATCCCGTTCTCAGACGGATCAACGAGTACCTCGTTCGTTGGGCGATGCGGAAGTACAAGCGGTTGCGCGGTCATCGCACCAGGGCGGTGGAGTGGTTGGCAGGCGTCGCACGACGCGAGCCGAACCTCTTCGCCCACTGGCGGATCGGCATGCGACCCGACGGCTGGACAGTGGGAGCCCGGTGAGCGGAGACGTTCACGCCGGGTTCTACGAGAGCCGGGAGATGCGATCCCTCCCGGCTACTCACCTGATCCTGCACTGCAGGAGCGAGCAGCAAGCGCGCGGCGTGCTCGACGCGATCACCGAGCGGTTGGCGCAGGTCGGTCTGGAGCTCAACCCGGACAAGACGCGCATCGTGTACTGCAAGGACGCACACCGCAACGGCTCTCACGAGCACGAACGGTTTGACTTCCTCGGCTACACGTTTCGTCCCCGGCTCGCGCGGAGCCGAAGCGGCGGCTGCTTCGTCAGCTTCTGCCCGGCGATCGCCGACGGCGCCGTCAAGGAGATCGGACGCACGATCAAACGCTGGCGGCTGCACCTACGCGGCAGGCTCACCCTCAACGACCTCGCACACGCGATCAACCCAATCGTGCGCGGCTGGATCAACTACTACGGCCGCTTCTACCGGTCGCGGTTGATCTCGCTGCTCAGACGCATCGACGATTACCTCGTAC
>WNGD01003940.1_pt1 | contig 17286 bp, 18 predicted proteins | sample 5400671 | NCBI WGS metagenome assembly WNGD01 (sample SAMN13153369, study PRJNA577476) | soil metagenome | isolation source: 40 cm soil or saprolite under grassland replicate 2 | place: USA:California | collected 2016-06-15
ACGGCGCTCCAGCTCGGCCCGCTCCTCGCCGCTCAGCTCGATCACGAACCCGCTCCGCCGCGCCACGACCACAGTATTCGACGACCGGCGGCCGGTCCCTTCAACTTACCGACCGAACTTCCGGACGGCTGTACTAGCGCGGGAGCAAGGAGCGGCCTCTTTTGCGACCGACCCGGGCCTTGCGCGCTCGGGCGCGAAGGAGTCGCTGGAGAGGGACTGACGGCACGGTTCGCCTCCACGACTCCTCCGCCCGTATCGGTCGCTGTCGATTGAGGCGTGCCTCGTTCGTCGTCAGGATGACGTCCATCCCGAAGGAGGCACGATGCACTACATGCTCCTGATCCACGACGACGAGTCGCAGTGGGGCCGCATGTCCGAGGAGGACCGCGGAAAGCTCTACCAGGAGTACGGCGCGTACACGACGGAGCTGCGCGACAAGGGCGTGTACGTGGACGGCTCGCAGCTGCAGCCGACGTCGAGCGCGACGACCGTCCGCGTTCGCGACGGCGAGCCGGTGATCACCGACGGCCCGTTCGCCGAGACGAAGGAGCAGCTCGGCGGTTACTACCTGATCGACGTCGAGTCCCTCGACGAGGCGATCGAGTGGGCTTCGAAGATCCCCTCGGCCCGCCTGGGCTCGATCGAGGTGCGCCCGGTCGTTCCCGTCCGCGCGGGGGCGCAGGCCGGATAAGCGCGACTGCGAGAGAGACTGTCGCGCAGCTGTTCCGGGAGCAATGGGGGCAGGTGCTGGCGACCCTGATCGGCGTCCTCGGCGATTTCGATCGCGCCGAGGACGCCCTCCAGGACGCGCTCGCAACGGCGCTCGAGCGCTGGCCGCGAGACGGCGTTCCGGCCAACCCGGCCGGGTGGATCGTCGCGACGGCGCGAAACCGGGCGATCGACCGGATCCGGCGGGAGCGAACGCTGCAGCGCAAGACGGAGCTGCTCGAGCGGCTCGAGGGCCTGCCGCCGGCGGAGGAGGAGGACGTGGACGAAAGCACGATCCCCGACGACCGGCTGAAGCTGATCTTCAGCTGCTGCCACCCCGCGCTCGCGCTCGAGGCCCGCCTCGCGCTGACCCTCCGCAGCCTCGGCGGCCTGGAAACCGCCGAGATCGCGCGGGCCTTCCTCGTGCCCGAGCCGACGATGGCACAGCGGCTCGTCCGCGCGAAGCGGAAGATCCGCGACGCGGGCATCCCGTTCCGCGTGCCGCCCGACCACCTGCTGCCGGAGCGGCTCGCCTCGGTGCTCGCGGTGATCTACCTGATCTTCAACGAGGGCTACGGGCCGCCCGTGCGCCGGGAGCTCTGCACGGAGGCAGTGCGCCTGGCCTCGGTGCTGGCGGTGCTGATGCCCGACGAGCCGGAGGTGCACGGCCTGCGGGCGCTGCTGCTGCTCCAGGACTCCCGCCGCGACGCGCGCACCGGGGGCGAAGGCGAGCTCGTCCTCCTCGGCGAGCAGGATCGCTCGCTCTGGGACAGCGCGCAGATCGAGGCCGGCAAGCGCTCGCTCGAGCGGGCGCTCGCGGTCCGGCGGGCCGGCCCGTACCAGCTGCAGGCGGCGATCGCCGCGCTCCACACCGAGGACGAGACGGACTGGGATCAGATCGCGCTGCTCTACCGCAGGCTGAACGAGCTGGCGCCGTCGCCGGTCGTCCGGCTGAACGGCGCCGTCGCGGTCGCGATGGCGCGGGGGCCGCGCGCGGGCCTCGACCTGATCGACCGGATCGAGGGCCTCGACGAGTACCACCTCCTCCACTCGGCGCGCGCCGACCTGCTCCGCCGCCTCGACCGGCGCGCCGAGGCGGCCGCCGAGTACGCGCGGGCGCTCGAGCTGGCGCCCGAGGCCCTCGAGCGGCGGTTCCTCGAGCGCCGGCTCGCCGAGCTCCGCGCCTGAGGGCAGCTCCCGGGAACGGGATGCGATGCTAACCCGATGACCGAACGGCAAGCGCGAGGCGGCACGGATCTCGCGCCGCTCTACGGCCTCCGGCTGCGGACGCCGCGGCTCGAGTTGCGGCTGCCGACACACGACGAGCTCGTCGAGCTCCGGGATGTGGCCCGCGCGGGGATCCACCCGCCCCAGGAGATGCCGTTCGCCGTGCCCTGGACCGACGAGCCGTACGCCGAGGGCTTCGTCGTCGCCTTCCACGAGCTGCAACTCGCAGACTGGCGGCCGGACGATTGGTCGCTCAACCTCGTGGTGTGGGCCGAGGGCGAGGTCGCGGGGACGCAGGGGATGGTGGCGAAGAACTTCGCCGAGACGCGCGCCGTCGGCACGGGTTCGTGGCTCGGTGCGCGCTTCCAGGGCCGCGGCTACGGCACCGAGATGCGTGCCGCGGTGCTCGAGCTCGCCTTCGGCGGTCTGGGCGCCGAGATCGCCCGTTCCGGGGCGCTCGACGGCAGCGTCGCCTCCCTCCGCGTCTCACAGAAGCTCAGATATCGGATCGCCGGCCGCAGCGAGCTGTCGCCGCGCGGCGTCCCGGTCGGACACACGGACCTCGAGCTCGCCCGTGAGGAGTGGCGCTCGCCCGTGCCGGTCGAGATAGAAGGGCTCGAGCCGGCCCTGCCGTTGTTCGGGGTCTAGCGCAGCGCCGCGAGCGCCCTGTCGAGTCGCTGCCGCGTCGTCAGCATGTCCTCGAACAGGTCGCCGTGCTTGCGCACCCGCTCGAGCACCGCGTCCATCGTGAACGCGGCCGGGTCGAGCTTCTCGTCGACCTCGTCCCAGCGGAGCGGCGTCGAGACCGGCGCGCCCGCCTTGGGCCGCACCGAGTAGACCGAGGCGATCGTCTTCCCTTCACCGTTCTGGTTGGAGTCGATCAGGACGCCGCGCCGCTTCGCCTTCGTCCACTCCGTCGTGGCGAGGCCGCGGTGCGTTCGCGCGATCGCGCCGGCCACGATCTCACAGAACTCGCGCGTGTCTTCGAAGGTGTGACGCCGCTCCACCGGCACGAGCACGTGCATCCCCTCCGAGCCGCTCGTCTTCGCGAACGAGACGAGGCCGAGCGCGTCGAGCGCTTCCTTGACGAGGAGCGCCACCTCGACCGTCTCGGCGAAGCCGACGTCGGGCGAGGGATCGAGGTCGAACAGGACGAAGTCGGGGCGGTCGGGCTTGTCGACGCGCGAGTACCAGGCGTTCATGTCGATGCAGCCCATGTTGACCATCCAGAGCAGCGCCAGCTCGTCGTTGACGAGCGGGAAGTTGACCCACTTCTTCGTCCGCGAACGGTCGCGGGCGGAGACGAGGAAGCGCGCCGTCGGGATCCAGTCGGGCATGTGCTTCGGCGCGTCCTTCTGGAAGAAGTGCTTGCCCTGCCAGCCGTCGGGATACCGCTTCATCGTGAACGGCCGATCCTCGAGGTGTGGGACGAGCACGTCCGCGACGGCACGGTAGTACTCGATCAGATCGCCCTTGATGATCCGCTCCTCGGGCCAGAAAACCTTGTCGAGGTTCGAGAGCTTCAGCTCCCTGCGTCCCCGCTTCACCGTGGTCTCGACCGGCTCCTCGCGCCGCACTGCCTGCGCCGGCTTGTCGTCACGCAAGCCGACGAAGGAGGGCGCACGCAGCCGGCCGTCGTGCGTCCACTCGACGAACTCGACCTCGCAGACGAGCTTCGGCTCGACCCAGACGACGTCCGACTTGCGCACCTTCGGCATCTTCGGGACCTCCGGGAAGGGGCAGTCCGGGCGCTCGAGCGGCCGCAGCTTCGCCAGCAGCTCCTCGATCGTCTTCTCGGTGAAGCCCGTGCCGACGTTCCCCACGTAGGTGAGCTCGTTCCCGCGGTAGACGCCGAGCACGAGCGAGCCGAAGCTGCCTGCGCGGCGGCCCTGCCCCTTCGTGTAGCCGCAGATGATGAACTCCTGGCGGCCCGTCGGCTTGATCTTCAGCCAGTCGCGCGTGCGCCGGCCTTCGGCATACACCGAGTCGGCCTTCTTCGCCACGATCCCTTCGAGCCGCTGCTCCCGCGCCGCCGCGAGCAGCGCCTCGCCGTCCTCGAACGTCTCGGACAGACGGACGGTGCGGTTGCGGCGGTCGAGCAGCCGCTCCAGCCGCTTGCGGCGCTCGACGAACGGCAGCGAGACGAGCGGCTCGCCGTCGAGCTCGAGCAGGTCGAAGACCTCGTAGACGATCGGTGTCTCCGGCTTCGCCTGTTGCATCGCCGAGAAGCTCGGGCGGCCGTCCTCGTCGAGGGCGCAAATCTCGCCGTCGACGACGCAGTCGGGGCTCTTGACCGCTTTCGCGAGCTCTTTCGCCACGTTCGCGAAGCGTCCCGTCAGGTCGTTGGCGTTGCGGCTGACCAGCTTGACCTCGCCGCCGCGCACGTAGCCGAGCGCGCGGTAGCCGTCCCACTTCACCTCGAAGAGCCACCCCGGACCGCGCGGGATGTCCTCGACGAGCGTCGCGAGCATGGGCTTGTACTCCCGGTGCCCGCGCGCAGCAGCGGGCGCCGAGTCCTCGCGCTTGCGGATGATCAGCCAGTTCTTCGGATCGCCGGAGAGCTTCGCCGGCACGAGCGCCCACGTACCGTCGAGCTTCTCGCCGTGCAGCCTCACCGTCAGTCCACCGTCGCGCTTCTCCTCGACGAGCTCATACGTGCCCTTGTCCCAGATCTCGACGGTGCCCGCGCCGTAATTGCCCTTCGGGATCTCGCCTTCGAACGAGGCGTAGTCGAGCGGATGGTCCTCCACGTGGACCGCGAGGTGCTGCTGGCCGGGCTCGAGCGGCACGCCCTTCGGCACGGCCCACGAGGCGAGCGCGCCGTTCCGCTCGAGCCGGAAGTCGTAGTGCAGACGCCGCGCGTCGTGCCGCTGGACGACGAATGTCGGCGCTCGCGTACGCGACCGCCGACTAGCGAAGGGCTCCGGCGTCTTCTTGGGGTCGCGCTTCCGTCGGTACTCGCTCAGCTGCTCCGGACTCACGACGCCTTTTTAGCGCGCGGACGCTTGGGGCCGCGCGTCTGCTTCTTCGTTCGCTCGACCGACTCCCGCAGCGCCTGCATCAGGTCGACCACCTCGGCCTCGGGCTCCTGCGGCTCGGGCAGCGGCTGACCCTCCGCCTTCGCCCGGATCAACTCGATGAGCTCCTCGCGATAGGAATCGTCGTACTTCGCCGGCTCGAAGGGCGCGCTCAGGTTCTCGACGAGCGACTTCGCCATCTCGACCTCGGCCTTCTGCAGCCTCGCCGAGCCGAGATCGCCGTCGAGCTGCGCGGGCTGCCGCACCTCGTCCGCGTAGTACATGGTCTCGAGCACGAGGAGGCCCTCGTACGGGCGCAGGCACGCGAGGTGCTGCTTGTTCCGGATCACGACCTTGGCGATCCCGACCTTCCCCGTCTCCTCCAGCGCCCGCGCCAGTAGGCGGTAGGGCTTCTCGCCGCCCTGCTGCGGCAGCAGGTAGTAGGCCTTGCGGAAGTAGAGCGGGTCGATCTCGTCGAGCGAGACGAAGTCGTAGATGTCGATCGAGTGTGTCAGCTCGATGTCGAGACGGTCGAGGTCGTCGTCGCCGATCTCCACGTAGCGCCCCTTGTCGATCTCGAAGGCGCGAACGATCTCCTCGGCGGGAACCGGCTCGCGGTCGTCGCTGCGGACCTTCTCATATGCGATCGGGGTCATGTCCCGCTTGTCGACGAAGTGAAAGCGCAGCTCCTTCGACTCGGTCGCCGTGAACATCCGCACGGGCACGCTGACGAGCCCGAAGGAGATCGTGCCGCTCCAGATGGGACGTGGCATGGCCGCCTGGTACCCGGCCGCGCCAGGTTTGAGTCAGGTCGGCGCGGGTTACGAGTGATACGAGGGGCCGTTGGATCGACAGACGAGCTTCTCAACCCAGCGGGGGGGTCGAGCTCGAGGCCGGTTTTGCCGGCCTCGAGTCGTGATCGGGTGACTTTCGGAGCGTACGAAGGTCCGGGGATAAGCCTGTGGATGCTGTGGAAAATCGCCGGGTAGGCGGCCGGAGAACCTTCCGAAATCTCCTCGATCCTTACGCGAAGACGCCGAGCGAGCGGAACTTGGCCCGCCGGCGCCGCCGCAGCTCATCGCCCGGGACGCCCTCGAGCTCGTCCAGCACCTCGCGCAGCGACTCGCCCAGCAGGCGGGCCGCTTCGTCCGGATCGGCGTGCGCTGCGGGCTCCGGCTCGGGCACGATCGCGTCGACCACGCCGAGCTCGAGGCAGTGCGTCGCGTCCGGCTTGAACGCCGCGGCCGCCTTCTTCGCCTGCGAGGCGTCGCGCCAGAGAATCGCGGCACATCCTTCCGGCGAGATGACGGAATAGATCGCGTTCTCCTGCATCAGCACGCGGTCGGCGAGCGCGATCGCGATCGCCCCGCCGGAGCCGCCCTCGCCGATCACGCAGGCGACGATCGGCACGCCGAGGCGCGCCATCTGGGCCTGCGAGCGTGCGATCGCTCCGCCCTGCCCGTGCTGCTCGGCGGCGACGCCCGGATAGGCGCCGGGGGTGTCGACGAGCGAGACGACCGGAAAGCCCAGGCGGTCGGCGAGCTCCATCGCGCGCGTCGCCTTCCGATAGCCCTCCGGATACGGCATCCCGAACTGCCGCCGCGTCCGCTCCTGGATGTCGCGTCCCTTCTGCTGGCCGACGAGGACGACCGTGTGCCCGTCGAGACGGCCGAGGCCGGTGACCATCGCGCCGTCGTCGCCGCGGCCGCGGTCGCCGCGGAGCTCGAACCAGTCCTCCAGGAGCCGCTCGGCATAGTCGAGCGTGTACGGCCGCTCGGGGTGACGCGCGAGCTCGACGGACCGCCAGATCTCCTCGTCCGTCGGCTCGGCCGTCATGCGATCGAGCTGCCGTTGCAGGCGCTCGAGCTCGCCGGAGAGGCGCGCGCCGCCGAGGAGGTTCAGGTTCCGCAGCCGGCTCAGGCGCTCGCGGAGTCGGAGCTCGGCCTCAGTCGGCACCGAACAGCCTCAGCAGCCTGGCGACGGTGCTGCGCAGCTCCGGGCGCGGCACGATCGCGTCGAGGTGGCCGAAGCGGAGGTTCTGCTCGGCGAGGCCGAAGTCCTCCGGGAGCTTCTCGCGCGTCGTCTGCTGGACGACGCGCGGGCCGGTGAAGGCGATCAGCGCGTTCGGCTCGGCGAGCGTGACATCGCCGAGGCTGGCGAAGCTCGCGAGCACGCCCGCGGTGGTCGGGTGCGACATGACGACGATCATCGCGCAGCCGGCGTCGTGCAGGTCCTCGACCGCACAGACCGTCTTCGGCAGCTGCATCAGCGAGAGGATCCCCTCCTGCATCCGCGCGCCGCCCGAGCTCGTGACGGCGACGAGCGGCACCTCGCGCTCGACCGCCGCGTCGCAGGCGCGGGAGAACTTCTCGCCGACGACGCTGCCCATCGAGCCGCCCATGAACGAGAAGTCCATCGCGGCGAGCTCGCACGGGCGGCTCTCGACCGTCGCCTGGCCGATCACCATCGCGTCGCCGAGACCCGTCGACATCTCGGCCTCGGCCAGCCGCTCGGTGTAGGGGCGCAGGTCGGCCGACTCCTCGACGAAGCTGCCCTCGTCCGCGAGCGAGGCGATCCGCGAGCGCGCGGTCATCGGAAAGTGATGGCCGCAGTGCGGGCAGAGGTGGAGGTTGGCCTCGAGCTCGTCGTCGCGGTAGTGCGACTGGCAGACCGGGCACGTGTTCGGGTCCCGCCGGACAGGCGGCGGCACGTCCTTCGTCTCGATCGAGACGTCGATCCTGCTCTCGGCCACGGCCGAGTTTAGACTTCGCGACCCCGCGGGCCGGTTACACCGGCTAGAACCCGAGCGCGGCGGCGAGCCGCTCGAGCTTCGGCACGTTCGCCGGGTCGGGCGTGAGACCGGAGAACCCCGCGCCGACGATCGCCGCGCGGCCGCGCAGGTCGGTAAGCATCCGCTCGATCTCGTCCACGGTCGGCCCGCCGGGCTCGGGCATGAAGACGCCCATCTGTGACGGCTCGAAGACGTCGCAGTCGAGCGCGACGTAGACGCAGGCGACGCCGTCGAGAGCGCGGTCGACCGCATCCTCGCCTGTGTGAATCCCGCTCGCCCCGACGAACTCCTCCTCGGGCGGATCGAGGTTGCGCGCTCCGACGAGCGCGACGTCGTCCGCCGCGACGGCGCCGCCGTCGAGCAGCATCCGCAACGGCATTCCCCACTCGTTGCCGGACGGCGAGCTCTCGGGCGTGTTCAGATCGCCGTGCGCGTCGAGCCAGACGACCGCGAGCCGGCCGTGGCGCGTGGCCAGCCCTTCGACCGCGCCGACGTGGGAGCAGCAGCAGCCGCCGAGCACGAGCGGCCGGTCGGGCAGGTCGGACGCGAGCGCGAGCGTCTGGTCGCGGAGCGACTCTTCCTCGACGATCCCGGCCTCGGGATACGGCAGCGGCAGCGATGCTGCCTCGATCATCGCCTCGCCGCCGTCACCCCAGGCGCGTGGCACACGCACGAGGCCGGCGCCGAACTGGCGGCCGCACGAGTGGCATTCGTACTCCGGCCCGAGCGCAACCGCCGTGTAGGTGTGACAGTCGGGACACTTCGCGCGCAGGCGACTCACGCGATCTCCTTCTCGTAGACGACGTCCTCGACAGTCGCCCGCATTCCGACACGCTCGTACAGGCGCGTCGCGCCGGTCGGATTCTCGGAGTCGACGCCGAGGCCGACCCGCCGCTCCCCTCGCCGGTAGAACTCGCCGAACGCGTGGAGCAGGAGTGCCTCGCCGATCCCGCGTCCGCGCCAGGCGCGCCGGACGCCGAGCATGCCGACCCAGCCCACGCCGCGCAGCTCGGGCTCGCAGCGGATGCAGCCGGCGACCTCCTCGCCGTCCCAGGCGATGAAGTAGAGCGAGGTGTCCGCCCGCTCCACGCGCAGCCGCAGCCACTCTTCGAACGGCATCGGCACGGCCCCCCACTCGCCGGCGAACGCCTCCGTCGATGCGGCGTGGAACGCCCGCGCATCGTCGGGACGGAACGTCGCGGGCCGGATCCCGTCGGGCCACGCCGGCTCGGGCGGCGGGCCGTCGAGGTCGATCAGCATCTCGTAGAAGCGGCGGGCAGCGTGGTAGCCGCGCGACTCGAAGAGCGCACAGGCCGCCCTGTCGGCCCCGTAGACGATGTGGCGGACCGTCTGGACTGCGAGCTCCCGCGTCCGGACCTCGCTCCGCTCCGCGATCGCCGTGCCGAAGCCGCGTCCGTGCACGACCGGCCGAACCGCGCCGGAGGCCTCCGTCGCCTCGCCTCGACGGCCGAGCCAGCCGATCGCGAGCATCCGGGCACTCTCCTCGAAGACCCACGAGCTGCCCGGGAGATCGGCGTGCGACCACCACTCGCGCATCTCGGCGGGCGTCGCCGACCGGCGGATCCCGAGCGAACCCTGGAGGTCGCGAAACAGGTCGGCAGCCGACTCGGCGTCCACGTCCGCCGCCCGCCGGACCGTGGCCGCCTCAGGCACTGACGAGCTCATCGAGGGTGTCGGCAAGCGCCGAGAGATCGTGCAGCTCGCGCGTCGGCTGCGGCTCCGGGTCCTCGCCGAGCCGGTTGATCCACACCGTCGGGATGCCGAGCGCGGTCGCCGGTGCGATGTCGTGGAAGAGGCTCGCCGCGACGTGGACGTGGCGGTTGCGATCGGCGTCGCTTCGCCCGAGGAAGACCTCCCAGTGCCAGGGCGACGGCTTGTACGAGCCGATCTCGCCGGCGACGACGGCCAGCTCGAACTCGACGCCGATCTGCCGGATCGACGCCTCGATGAAGTCCCGGTCGGTGTTGGAGAGGATCGCGAGCCGCCAGCCGCGGTCGCGCACTTGCTCCAGGGAGCGCTGTACCTCGGGGAAGGCCGGCCAGTCGGGCAGCGAGCGCGCGAGCGCGTCGCCCTCCTCCGGGGGCAGGCGCAGCCCCTCGGCGTCGGCCAGCCGCGAGAGCGTCCGGTTGAGGATCTCGCGATAGCTCTGCTTCGAGTCCGCGTGCTGCACCTGCGGCTCGAGCTCGTGGTAGCGATTGAGCAGCCGCGCCGCGGACTCGGCACCGAAGAGACGCTCGAGCTCCCGGCCGATGCCGCCGTTCCAGTCGATGAGCGTGCCGTAACAGTCGAACGTCGCCCAGCGGTCGGCGGCCATGGCGGGAGCTTAGTAGGCGGAGCTCAGTCCGCCGGCCGAAAGGCGAGCAGCTCCGGCCCGAACTCGCGCAGCCAGTCCCGCTGCGCGCGCCAGCGCGGCCGCCGCTCCTCGACGAGAGCCCAGAAGCGGCGCGAGTGGTTCGGGACGCGAAGGTGGCAGAGCTCATGGACGACGACGTAGTCGAGCACCTCGAGCGGCGCGAGCGCGAGCCGCCAGTTGAACGAAAGCGTGCCGCGCGCCGAGCACGATCCCCAGAGCGTGCGCTGGCCGCCGATCCGGATCCGGCCGAACGCGACGCCGATCTGCTCTGCCTCCTCATCGGCGATCGCGCCGGCGAGCTCCTTCGCGGCGACGCGCGCGTCGGCCTCGCTCACCTCGAGCCGCTCGAGGCCGAGCCGCGGAACCTGGCGGCGCCGTTGCTCCTCGATCCAGGGCCGCTTCTCCGCAAGCACCCGCTCGATCTCGGCCGCGCTCATCCACCGCGGCACGGTCAGCCGCGCGGGCTCGCCCCACGGAACCTCGAGCCGCCAGGCGCGGGCCTGCGGCGAGCGGCGCACGTCGACCCCGTCCACGCGCCGGAGCGTAGCTCGCGGCCCGGCCGGGTATGGCGACTCCGTGGAGCTCGTGGTGCGCGATCGCACGCCGGGACGCGAGGGCGAGGACCTGACGCTCGTCGACCTGCTCCAGCGCCTGACGCTTCGCGACCTGATCCGCACCCGCGTCCGCGACGAGGTGGCGCGGTGCAACGCCGACCGCGGCGGGAATTTCCGCGGCCTCGTCCAGCCGGAGGACGCCGAGGAGACCCCGCGCGGATTTCGCGTGCCGCACGGGCGCCGGCTCGACTGGGAGAAGCAGGCGCGCGTCGCCGAGCAAGCGTTCGAGCAGAACGGGTTCTTCGTTCCTCGTCGGCGGAAAGCAGGTCGACGACCTCGGCGCCGAGCTCGACCTCGGCGTCGACACCGACGTGTGCTTCGTCCGCCTGGTTCCGCTCGTCGGCGGCTGATGCGGCTGTTCCGCCGCGACGGGCTCTCGCGCCAGCTGCGGGCGCGGCTCGAGGAGCACGAGCGCCGGGCGGAACGCGTGCTCTCGCACCTTCGCCACGACGCGGGCGGCGGCCGCGAGTCGGTCGCGCTGATGATGGGCGGCGAGCGTGTTCCGTATCTCGAGCAGAGCGAGAACACGACGCGCGAGGTGCGGTGGGGCCGCGAGCGCTTCGCCGTCCTCTCCTGGCTCAGCGACCCGAGCGAGATCGTGCTGCGAGGGGCCGTGTGGGCATCGGCTCCGTTCGCGTGGGCGCCGTCGGTGCTCGGGCAGCTGGCCGAGTACGCCGCCCAACCCGCGGTGAAGGCAGAGAGCTCCGCTCGACTCCGGCCGTGGTGCGCGAGGCGCACCCAGCCGAGCTTCGACAGCTGCGCGGCAAGCGCACGCGGCTCGACAAGACGATCAACGCCGAGCGGCGCAGGCTGGAGGCGCTGCTCGCCGCGGAGCAGACGTGGAGCTTCGACGAGTGGCAGCGCCTGTACCTCCGCCACGGCGTCACCCGTGCGGTCGCCGGGGCGCTGATCTGGACGATCGACGTCGAGCCGCTGCTCCCGCCCAACGGGAGCCTCGTCGACGCCGCCGGTCGCACTCATGAAGCGCCCGTGTCGGCGGAGGTGCGGCTCTGGCATCCGCTCGAGGCGCGCGGCGAGGAGAGCCTCACCTGGCGGCGGTTCCTGCTCGAGGAGGAGATCGTCCAGCCGTTCAAGCAGGGCTACCGGGAGACCTACGTCGTCGCGCCGGCCGAGGAGGAGACGGGCATCTACTCGAATCGATTCGCCGGCCACGTGCTCCGCTACCCGCAGGTCTACGCGCTGCAGAAGGACCGCGGGTGGAGCGGGAACGCGCTCGGCCCGTGGGACGGCGGCTTCGACGCGGGCCTCCGGCTCGAGCTGGTCGACGCAGGAGTCGTCGCGGAGTTCTGGATCGAGGCGGTCGAGGACCGCGACCCCGAGGGGCTGCTGGCCGACCTCAGGACCGCGGCGAGCGGCGCTACGACGCCTACTGGGAACACGCTGTCTTCCCGGCCGAGCTGAGCGAGTCGGCACGTGTGCGCCGCGAGCTCCTCGCCGACTTGTTGCCGCGGCTCGCGATCGCCGACCGCTGCGAGCTCGGGGACACGTTCCTGCGCGTCCGCGGCGACCGCGGCTCCTATCGCATCCATCTCTCGAGCGGTGCCGTTACGACCGAGCCGGACGCGCGCTTCCTCTGCATCGTCCCGAGCCGCGGCAAGGGCCACGACGTCTTCCTGCCCTTCGAAGGCGACCTCCGCCTCAGCGAGATCCTCAGCAAGGCGTTCCTGGTGGCCGCGGACACGAAGATCCGCGACAGGACGATCGTCCGGCAGCTGAACCGGCGGTAGGTAGTTACTCCTCGTAGCTCTTGACCACGATCGACGCGTTGTGGCCGCCGAAGCCGAACGAGTTCGAGACGGCGTATTCGAGCTGCGCGTCGCGGGCCTCGTTCGGCACGTAGTCGAGGTCGCATTCGGGATCCTCGACCTCGTAGTTGATCGTCGGAGGCAGCTTGCCGTCCCTGACGGCGAGGATCGTGAAGATCGCCTCGACCGCGCCGGCCGCACCGAGGCAGTGGCCGGTCGCACCCTTCGTTCCCGAGACGGGAATCCTGTAGGCGGCCTCCTCGCCCATCGCCAGCTTGATCACCCGGGTCTCGCTCGAGTCGCCCAGCGGCGTCGAGGTCGCGTGGGCGTTGATGTAGCCGATCTGCTCGGGACTCACCCCCGCATCGGACATCGCCATCTTCAGCGCCCGCGCGGGGTTGAGGCCGGTCGGGTCGGGCTCCGTGATGTGGCTCGCGTCGGAGGAGACGCCGTAGCCGGCGATCTCCGCGTAGATCGTCGCGCCGCGGGCTCTCGCGTGCTCGAGCTCCTCGATCACCACGACCGCCCCTGCCTCGCCCATCACGAAGCCGTCCCGCCCCGCGTCGAACGGCCGAGACGCCCGCCTGGGCTCGTCGTTTCGCCGAGACAGGGCGCGCATGGCCCCGAAGCCGGCGATCCCGACCTTGTTGATCGCCGCCTCGGTGCCGCCGCAGAACATCATGTCGGCGCGGCCGAGCCGAATGGCGTCGGTCCCGTCGCCGATCGCCATGTTCGACGCTGCGCATGCGGTGCACTCCGAAAGCAATGGGCCCTTCGTGCCGAGCTCCATCGAGACCCAGCCCGCACCCATGTTCGGGATGATCGCCGGGATCGCGAACGGGTTGACGCGGTCGGCCCCGCGGGCAAGCAGCGTGTCGTAGCAGTCCTGGTAGCTCTTGAGGCCGCCGATCCCGGTCGCGATCGAGGCGCCGATCCGGTCGGCCTCCTTGGCGATGTCGATCCCCGAGTCGGCTTCGGCCTGGCGGGCGGCGGCCACGATCAGCTGCGCGAAGCGGTCCATGCGGCGCGCCTGCTTGTGGTCGATGAAATCCGCCGGGTTGAAGTCGCGCACCTCGCAGGCGAACTTCACTGGGAAGCCGTCGGTGTCGAACTGCGTGATCGGCCCCGCGCCGGACTCGCCCGCGAGCAGGCTGCGCCACGTCGTCTCGACGTCGTTGCCGAGCGGTGTGAGCGCGCCCAGCCCGGTGATGACGACCCTGCGCCTGCCGTTCAGACTGCCGTTCCGCATTACATCCCTAAGCCGCCGTCGACGAGCAGCACCTCGCCCGTGATGAACGAGGCGTCGTCGGAGCAGAGGAAGCGTACCGCGCCTGCGACGTCCTCAGGCTCCCCAAGGCGGCCGAGGGGCGTGTTCGTGAGCATCGCCTCGCGCGCCTCCTCGGGCAGCACGTCGGTCAGCTGCGTCTTCACGTAGCCGGGCGCGACCACGTTCGCACGCACGCCGCGGCTGCCGAGCTCGCGGGCGAGCGACTTCGTGAAGCCGATGATTCCGGCCTTGGAGGCGGCGTAGTTCGTCTGGCCCCAGTTGCCGTGGACGCCGACGATCGACGAGATGTTCACGATCGAGCCGCCGCGTTTCTTCATCATCGGCCGGCAGACCGCGCGGCAGGTGTAGAAGACGGACGAGAGGTTCGTCTCGATCACGGTTCGCCAGTCGTCGTCGGGCATCCGCGCCAGCAGGCCGTCCCGGGTCAGGCCCGCGTTGTTGACGAGGATGTCGAGGTCGCCGGCCTCCTCGACGAGCCGCTTCGCCTCGTCGGCGCTCGAGACGTCGGCGTGGACGGCGCGGCCGCCGATCGCGCCGGCGAGCTCATCGGCCTCGTCTGCGCCCGAGCGGTAGCCGATGACGACCGAGGCGCCGCCGCGGGCCAGCTCCTCCGCGATCGCGCGGCCGATTCCACGGGAGGCACCCGTGACGAGGGCGGCCTTGCCGTCGAGAGAGGCGAAGCCGCGCCCCTCGCTCACCATCCGCTCATCGGCAACGCCTCGCGCTTCGCGATGAGCGTGCAGCATTCACGTTGCCAGAGAATCCTCTAGCTGCTCCAGCGCCGCCAGGTTGTTGACCGAGATCGTCTTGACGCTGCGGTCGATCCGCTTGACGAGCCCTGAGAGGACGTTGCCCGGGCCGACCTCGACGAACGTCCGCACGCCGTCGCGGACGAGCGAGCCCGCAGCCTGCGTGAAGCGCACGGGCGCGGTCAGCTGGTCGACGAGCAGCGGACCCATCCGGCTCGCCGGCTCGAGGCGCGCCGTGACCGTGGACATGAACGGCGCCATCGGCGCTTGGATCGACGGCCGGCCGCAGACGGTCGGCAGCGCGCGCGACGAGCGGACTGTGGAACGCGCCCGAGACCTTCAGCTTCACAGTGCGGCGGGCGCCCTCCTCCTCCGCCGCGGCGCAGCACTCGTCGACGGCGACGTGCTCGCCGGAGACGACGATCTGCCCCGGACAGTTGTAGTTGGCCGGCCAGACGCCGAGGATCCGGCGGCAGAGCTGCTCGACGACCTCGTCCTCGAGCCCGAGGATCGCGGCCATCGAGCCAGGGTGCTGGCGCGCCGCGTCGGCCATCGCGAGCCCGCGCTCCCGCACGAGCCCGATCGCGACCTCGTCGCTCAGCGCCTCGGCTGCGGCGAGCGCCGCGAACTCTCCGACGGAGTGGCCGACGACCACGTCCGGCTCGATTCCGCGCGCGCGGATCGCCGCGAGCACGGCCAGGCTCGTGGCGACAAGCGCCGGCTGTTGGACGGCCGTGTCGTAGAGCTCGTCCGCCTCGGCCTCGAAGCAGAGGCGCAGGAGATCGAGCCCCGCCGCCTCGCTGCCGCGGCGGAACACGTCCATCGCCTCGGGCACCGCCTCGGCGATGTCGCGACCCATTCCCGCCTCGAACGACCCCTGCCCCGGGAAGCAGAACGCGATCTTCGTCACGGCTAAAGCTCCTTCGTCCACTCGATCAGCGCCGAGCCCCAGGTCAGGCCGGCCCCCATTCCCGTCATCAGCACGAGCTTCCCCTCCTCGAGCCGTCCCTCCGCGCCTGCGTCGGCGAGCGCCAGCGGAATCGAGCCCGAGGAGGTGTTGCCGTACCGGTCGACGTTCATCACTACCCGCTCCGACGGAATCCCGAGCTTCTTGGTTGCGTGCTCGATGATGCGCACATTCGCCTGGTGAGGGATATAGACGTCGACGTCGTCGATCGTGAGCCCGCAGCGCGCCAGGAGCGTCTCGGCCGACTGGACGAGGATCCGGGTCGCGAACTTGAACACCTCGCGGCCGTTCATCTTCACGAACTTCTCCGGATCCTCGAACGCCCGCGACCCCGAGCCGGGCAGCCAGAGATGGACCCCGCCCGAGCCGTCGGCGCCGAGCTCGAAGCCGAGGAAGCCCCCGCGGTCGACGGTCTCGAGCACGACCGCGCCCGCTCCGTCGCCGAAGAGTACGAGCGTCGAGCGGTCTCCCCAGTCGAGGATCTTCGAGAGCACGTCCCCGCCGACGACGAGCGCCCGCTCGGCGAGCCCGCCCGCCATCATCCCGTAGGCCTGCGCGAGCGCGTACATGAAGCCGGTGCAGCCGGCCGAGAGGTCGTAGGCGGCGGCGTCGGTCGCGCCGAGCTCGTCGGCGATGATGGCGCCGCACGACGGGAACGCCATGTCCGGCGTGACGGTCGCCACCACGATCAGGTCGATGTCCCGAGCCTGAACGCCGGCGCTCTCGAGCGCCTGCAGCGAGGCGGGGAGCGCCAGGTCGGTGAGCGCCTCCTCGGGCTTCGCGATCCTGCGCTCGCGGATTCCGGTGCGGGCCATGATCCACTCGTCCGTGGTGTCGACGAGCCGCTCGAGCTCGGCGTTGTCGAGCACGCGCTCGGGCACGTGGCAGCCGAGCCCCGTGATCGAGATGTTCCGGCCGTTGGTCGCGGTGCCGATCATGCGTCGCCGACGAAGACGGTCAACGTGGCCTGTGCGGCGACCTCGTCGCCGACGCGGGCCACGCCCTCACCCTTGGCGACAGGCCCGCGGACGCGGAAGAACTCGCACTCGAGGGTGAGCTCGTCGCCGGGCGACACGACGCGCTTGAACTTGCAGTCGTCGATCCCGGCGAAGAAGGGGAGCTTGCCGCGATTCGCCGGGTCGGCGAGCACGGCGACCGCGCCCGCCTGCGCGATCGCCTCGACGGTCAGGACACCGGGCATCACCGGCCGGTCCGGAAAGTGACCCGGGAACCACCAGTCGTCGGCGCGCACGCGGCGCCGCGCGAGCACCCGCTTGCCGGGCTCGAGCTCGAGCACCTCGTCGATGAGCAGGAACGGCTCCCGATGCGGGAGGATCTTGACGATCTCCTCCCGGCCGAACGGGGCCGGGACGCTCACGCCCCTGGCCGCCTGGCGGCGCGATGCTCTCCGGGCCCGTGCCGTGTCGCACTGTGCCCTCCGGCCTCACACCCCCAGCGGCGACCCAGGAACGTGAGCAACGTCATGCGACCTCGCGCTCCCCGAGCCGCTCGCGCAGCCGGCTGCGGCCGCGGTGCGCGTAGCATTTCGCCGTCCCGACGGGCATCCCGGCCGCCGCCGCAATCTCCTCGAACGAGTAGCCGAGCGCATCCTTCAGCACGACCACCTGCGCCTGGTCCGGATTGATCCCGGCCAGCGAGCTGCAGAGCTCGCGGCGGAGCTCGGAGATTCCCGCCTCGTGGACCGGATCGCCGTCGACGGCCGCGCGGGCGTCATCGAGCAGCGGCTCGTGCACGCGGGCCCGCTGGCGCTCGGCGACGTCGCGG